>JAEEGL011444681.1_pt1 | contig 14296 bp, 14 predicted proteins | sample 9134231 | NCBI WGS metagenome assembly JAEEGL01 (sample SAMN16246548, study PRJNA631951) | gut metagenome | biome: gut microbiome; feature: rumen; material: fiber-attached | host: Bos | place: Iran: Karaj | collected 2018-10 | reverse complement strand
GCCACAAATTATAAGTTTGATGATGAAGCAGAGGAATTCAAGACACCTTCTGACATAATGAAAGAAATTAAAAACGGCGGATACAACAAGCAGAATGACGATGACATGAATATTGAGGAACTTAACTGGTAAGAAATCAAGTTCAGTTTATGAACTCCATATAGCAGAAAGACTTCCCGAAAAGGGAAGTCTTTCTTTATGATGATACATATTATTACTCAACAAATGATATGCATTTTATCATCTCAAGGTGTATTTTTTCGATATTCAATGGTTTTTCGTTGAAAAAGTGCCTTTTTCGCCCCTATTATAGAATGGGTGCAGCATCATGGAATTATATCATATCATAATCAATACCGTACTGTTTTGCGTAGTGATGAGCCTTTGCATCGTTTACTGCAAGGTAGTCGCCGCCGTATTTATAGCAGGCTATAAGCAGCTTAGCTGCTTCCTTGTCGCCGCCTGCGGCGGCTTTTGCGAACTGGTTTGCGGCAGAAGCATAATTTTTCGGAGTACCCGTACCGTTGGCATAGCAGTAGCCGAGTGCCTTGTGTGCTCCGACATGACGCTGAGCAGAGGCTTTCTCAAACATATCCTTAGCGAGGATATTGTCTCTGAGGCAGCCCAGACCGTCGCGCAGGCACCAGCCGTAGGAGAACTGTCCGTCAGGGTCGCCCTGTATAGCTGATTCCTTGTACCATTTAACAGCTTCTCTTGTGTCCTTCGGAACACCAAGACCGTTGAAGCAGCATTCGCCATAGTTGTACTGAGCTTTTGCCAGACCGCTTTCGGCAGCCTTTTTATAATATCTTGCTGCTGTGGACTGATCCTTCTGAGTGCCCTCGCCGCGCATAAAGCAGCCTGCAAGATTGTTGAGTGCGTCAAGGTCTCCGCCGTCGGCAGCCTTTTTATAGAGGCTGACTGCGGTTATGCGGTCACGGTTTACACCTATGCCGTAGTAATAGCATACGCCCAAATTGAACTGCGCCGCAGGATAATTCTGTTCGGCAGCTTTTTTGAACCATGTAACTGCAGTTTCGGGAGAACGTTCCATACCTGTGCCGTGAAGATACATATTTCCGAGCTTGAACTGAGCCGACGGGATACCTGCCATTGCATTCTTGAGAGTATCCTCGGTAGTTCCGCTGCTTATAGGGATACTGTATCTTTTTGAGTAGTATTCAGCCTTTTTCGTGTCGGGGAGAAGTCCGTTTCCGCCGATCATGTAGCATTTTATAAGAGCCTTCTGTGAGTCGTAGTCGCCCTGTTCGGCAGCCTGTTCGTATCTGTGAGCAGCCTTTGCCACGTTTCTTTCCGTGCCCTGTCCCAGATAATAGCAGTCGGCAAGCTTTTTCTGCGAGCTGCAATCGCCGCGGTCAGAAGACATTATATACCATTTTACAGCCTTTGCGTAGTCCTGCTTTACGCCTCTTCCGTAGAAGAAGTGTTCACCGAGATTGAAGCAGGCGTCGTTATCGCCGTTCTGAGCGCGTTTGAAAAGGTCCTCGATAAGTGAAGCTGAGCTGCCGTAGGAAGCAGCTTCATCGCTGTCCTGAGACTTTTCCTCAGCTATTGCAGTTTTCCAGCCGAGAGCTGCGGCAATACTCATTGCAACGAGCTTTGCCTTTTCATCATTGAGGTACTCGCTTATATCCTTTACAGCTCGTTCTGTTATTTCATCGGGACTTTTTTTGCCTGCCAAAACGTCATCGTTCTCGCGTATGAAGATACTGCCGATATTCTCACTGAGAGCTACGAAAAAAGCCTTGTTCTCCTTTGAGAGCTTTGGTGCAAAATCGGCAAAGGCTGAGCAGAAGCGTTTGTGGTCGTCAAGTATTTCTATTCCGAACCTTTCAACCACCAGTTTTACTGCCTGAGAGGTGTCGCTGAGGGTCTTGCTATCCATAAAATAATCCTCCTGATATTGAGGTGATCACTGATCGTCAGAGTTTATATTTATTCAGTGTTTATGATCGTTTATGCGCTGATTGAGCTTTGTGAGCAATTTACGTTCAAGCTCCCGTTCTGTGGGGAGACAGTGTGATGTGTTCAGAGCAGCAAAGCCTTCCGTGACAAGAGCTTCGGCACGTTCTGGGTTATGCTGTATATTGAACATATAGTAAGCAAGTACACGCCTTGCATTTGAGTCCTTGTCGTTCCTTATTATGTCACCGAGATTTGTCAGCAGGGCTTTTGCATTTTCTTCATTGGGTTCTACCTCTGAGAAATAGAATATGAGCCAGTAATATGCAAGAGTCTCCTGTGAAAAATAATCGTGGTTCATAATATAAGCCATAGCCTGATGAGATGGTCCGCGCATATTCTCATATCTGTCGCAGGCAGCAAGATGCGCCATATATATCTGATAGTAGAGGATCTTCTCTGCATTTGTCGGATTATCGTAGGGGAGCATCTCAACGGGCTGTAAATTCAGTGCAGCCAGATCTTCGCCTTTCCTGAGACGGCTCAGCAGGGTATTGATATATCCGCCCAGCCTTTTCATCAGCACAAGATTTGTGTATAGAAAAATTCCAAGTGAAGTAAGAGCCTGTAATATCATGCCGAGAGCAAAAGATATGACGAGTATGTCAAGAGGCGACTTTTTGTCATTGACGAAGAAGCTGCGGCAGGCAAAGCATATTGCGGCAGCAGCCAGCAGCTTTATGATTGTGGTAGTCAGCTGAAGTGCCTGTGATTTTTTCTCGTCGTATTCTTCCATAGGTTTACGGTCGTCGAACCGTACATCGTGCTGAATAAGAGCAGTAGCTTTATGTTTTGAGGCTACCCATTTATTGTCCTGCAAATTGAATGCAAGACCGAAAAATGAAACACCCTTCACTCTCATACCGAAAAGCGGCGCAAGGATAAAGTCGGCGATGAGACCGATGATCTCTTTTGCTATAACAGCGAAAAGTAAGAAACCTGTGATAAAGATACCTGCTTTTTCGGGGAATGACATAGATAAGCTCCTTTCGGTTTATGATTTGAACAGAGCAGACTCGTCCATATATGTTATAAGCTCTATTTTCATTAAAGTTGTATAGGAAAGATACCATCTGCCGTCAAACTCTACAAAGGCACAGCCGTTGCCTACGAAGTTATGTTCATCGTTGCCGTCCTTGTAGTATACCATTCCGCATTCTGTGGCATTAGTGAACTTAGTGTTGAGTGTCTTGTTAAAGTCGTTCAGCTCATTTTCACCGATAGGCTTCAGAAGATCCTCGCTTAATGAGGTAGTCCATTTATCGGCAGGGACGTCGGACTTTTCAGCCATGATATTGTGGATATTCTGCATTGACTGCTTTATTGCATTCACAACGTTTGAGCGTTTGAAAGCGACCTGAGCATTCTGACCTTCAAGCAGTTCGGTAGTGCTTATGTAATTGTGATAGCCTTCCATTTCTTCCGAGCAGAACATATCATATACTGCGTCTGCATTTGAGGTAAGGTATGCATTGTAATATGCCTTTGCAGCTTCAAAGCAGTTTTCGTAGCCTTTTTTCGGAGCTTCATCGGGTTTCTTTTCAGTCTCCGCAGGCTTTTCGGTTTTAGCCGCCTCAGTGGTAGTGGTCTGAGGAGCTGTGGTCTCGGCAGAAGCTGATGAAGTTTCTGTAGTCTTTTCGGAAGAGGTCGTAACAGTCTCGGAAGTATCCGTTGACTCAGCCGTAGTATCCGCTGATGTGCTTGTAGTTTCTGTAGTGTCGGACTTGTCTTTATTCTTTTTATTGCCGCAGCTGCATATTGATACAGATATGACAGCAGCTAATGCAGCAGCAGTAATTCTTGAAATATTACTCATGAGGTTCTCCTTAAAACAATATATAAATATTATAACTCTAAAAAGGAAGAGAGTCAATATATAATCCGCATTTTATTGAGCAGAACGTGTAGGTAACGGAGCCTTGCCGTTCCGGTGTAGGGGCGGATATTATCCGCCCGATAGCAGCGAAATGACTGAAAATAGAATGTTGTAGGGAACGCCGCAGCTAAAAGCTGCACGTACCCTCGCCCTGCGGACATTTCCTACACTGTATGGAGTCACTCGGTGTTCCGAATGAAACATTACATATCTACTTGCTGCTAACTACTCTCTCTTTACAAAAATAAAAGCCATAGTACTTCCGACTATATCAGAAATACTATGGCTTTAAAACCTATGTATCAATAATCTTTTTTCTTGCCGCAGAGCTTGCAGGTCTTGGATATAAGCTTGAAGTCTCCGCCGCAGTAAAGGCATTTGCCTGCGGTCTTTCGGCTTGCCACCACTGTCTCATAGTAAGCAGGGAAGTTAGAGGCGTTATCTGAAAGATTAGGCCATGCGATACTCAGAAGCTTAGGGCAGTTATTGAAGCCTCCGTTTATCTTTTTGAGCGAAGCAGGCAGAGTTATCTTTTCAAGATTTGTGCAGCCGCTGAAATCTCCGACAGATGAAACGCCGCCGGGAACGGTAAAAGCTCTCAGACCCGTACAGCCGCTGAATCCGTCAACACTGAGGATACCTGCGGGGAGCTCGATATCGTGGAGAGAAGTGCAGTTCTGGAAAGCAAAAGCACCGATAGACTTGATAGTTCTCGGCAATCCTACAGCTGAAAGAGCCGTACAGTTTGCAAATGTACATTCCTCCACAAGTGAAACGCCCTCGGGGATATTTACAGTCTCAAGCTTTTCACAGCCTGAGAAAGCATATTTTCCTATCTGCGAAACATGGGGCGGAATAGTTATCGCCTCAAGGTTTTTGCAGCCGGAGAAAGCGAATGAGCCGATACCGCCTATAGGCTCGGGGAGCTCGACAGAAGTCAGGCTTGAGCAGTCAGCGAAGAGACAGTCCGAGATATATCTCATATGGGGCGGCACAACAACGGTTTTAAGACTTGTGCAGCCTCTGAAAGCCCATATGTCGATAGAATTGATGCTGTCGGGGAGATTTATCTCCTCCAGAGCGGTACAGCCGCGGAAAGCATAAGCGCCTATCTCATCGACCTTGTCATGGATAGTGATATTTTTGAGAGTAGTGTTCTTCTCAAAAACGTGCTTGCCTATTTTGCGGACTTCACCCGGAATGGTGACATTCTCGGCATTTCCTTTGTACTCGGTAAGAACTCCGTCGGTAACAACGAAATCCGAGCTGTGCTTCTTGACAGCCTTTACTTTCTTGGCAACGTCCTTGTGCTGTGCCTTATACTTGTTGACTGCCTTTGAGACAACGAACGGGGTGCTGCAATAGGGACATACCCACGCATCTTTTGAATTATCTACTTCAACAGTCTTGTTACAGCTTGTGCATATCGCATTTACATTTGCCATAATAATATCCCCCCTGTGTTACTTCTTTTATAAAATAATTGTACCACGAAAGGGCTTGTATGTCAATAAAATTAAAGCAAATATCACAAAATATACAGAATGGATTACTGTCCTTTGTTGCAAATGCCTACACCAAAAAATAAAAGAGCCGCTTAAAAGCAGCTCTTTTATAAAAACATATTTACTATTAAAGCATTGAAGCTCTGAGCTCCTCACCGCTGAGCTTTGAAAGATAAGCAGGAGCGATGTCGAAAGCAGTCTTGCAGCCTGTTGCGCCTTCAGCCTTGAGTCTTGCAAGAGCTCTTGCATAGCAGATAAGTACGCTTGCTGTGAACTCAGGATTTGATTCAAGCTTGAGAGAATACTCGATCATCTGGTGAGTTTTCTCGCCGTCGCCTGTGAGACCGCTTCTCATAACGAAGCCGCCGTGAGGCATCTTGTTGTGCTTTGCGTCGAATTCCTCTTCGCTGATGAAGTTTACAGTTGTATCGTACTCGTCGAAGTAGTTCTTCATTGTCTTGATATCGTTTTCGATCTGAGCAAGGTCAGCACCCTCCTCAGGAACTACCCAGCATTCTCTGAGGTGCTTCTGACGAGTTGTGAGCTCGGGCTGACTTCCGCTGCGGACAGCTTCCATAGCCGACTCTATCGGAACAGTGTACTGTATGCCTCTCTTAACGCCTTTTACGCGGCGGATAGCATCTGAGTGACCCTGACTTACGCCCTTGCCCCAGAATGTATAGCTCTTGCCGTTTGGAAGGATAGACTCAGCGTAGAGTCTGTTGAGTGAGAAGAGACCCGGATCCCAGCCAAGTGAGATGAAAGCGAGGTGACCGCTCTCCTTTGCAGCCTTGTCAACGTTAGCGAAATGCTCGGGGATTCTTGCGTGAGTATCAAAGCTGTCTATAACATTGAAGAGCTTAGCCATTTCGGGAGTCTGCTTGGGAAGGTCAGTAGCACTGCCTCCGCAGATTATCATAACGTCTATATCATTTGTCATTTTCTCGGCATCAGCGATATTGTAGACCTTTGCGCCTGCTGTAAGAGGCTTTACTGTACTTGGATCGCGGCGGGTAAAAATACCTGCAAGCTCCATATCATCATTCTGACGGATAGCAAGCTCAACGCCTCTGCCGAGGTTGCCGTAGCCTGATATACCGATTCTAACTTTTCCCATTTGGAAATACCTCCTTTTGATTACTGTACTCGCCTTTGAGCGCAGCTTATTTACATTATAGCACCTTTTTCCTTAGTTGTAAAGCATAAATTTAGAACTTAGATCTAAGAGCTAAGAACTAAGTGTAGGGGACGGCGTCCTCGACTCCCACAGATAACTGTAGGGACGACCATTGGTCGTCCGCAAAATACTTGTAAACACCAAATGATGTGCTGTAGGGGCGAGATCTGCCCGCCCGTCAATTCCGATGATACTTCTCGTGTCGAGAAGCGACTGCCCTTTTGATAATATGCGGTCGAGCAAGGGTGCGCAGGCTCTGCGCTGTAGGGGCTGCCTTTGGCAGCCCGCAAACATACATCAAACACTATGTGGATGTATTCAATTTGTAGGCGGATATTATCTGTCTGTTGAAACAAACAGGGACGACCGTAGGTCGTCCCTGGACAGATCAATATAAAGTTTCACCTTTCTTCAAGGCGACCCTTAGCAGCGCTGTCCTTTTTAACGTCGATACGTTCAAGGACTATCTCGCGTCCTGCGATACGGAAGCCTATTTCGGTGTAAAAGCTTACACGGACATCAAGAGCCAGCAGATATGCGCGTTTACCAAGTCCGTTGAAGAACTTGGCGAGCCATTTCAGAAATTCTCTTGCATAACCTCTTCCGCGGGCAGCTGTGTTGGTAGCGACCTGACCTATGAGGACTGTGCTGCCGATATCGAACACGGCTGAAGCTGTAGTAGAGTTGCGGTAGGTGAATACTCTGCTTATGCCGTGACGGCATCTGTGAGAGGTATCGGTGTACCACAGTGAAAAATCGGCAATATTCGGAAATCCCTCGCTGAGTATCTTGTATACATCAGGGAGATTGGGATTGAATTCAACGTGCTCCTCGATAGCCTCAAGAGGCGTATCATCGGGGATAAGCTCGAATATAGTACGGTTGAGCACCTGATATCTTTCGGGTATCTTTATACCCTCGAGTATCTTCTGGTCGCCCTCGATACGGAAGGGGACATTCATGCTGACGAAAAGGTCTATCTCCTCATTGGGTTCAAGGTCTCCGTCGCCGCATATAATAAGCGTTGAATTTATAATGAACATGAAGCCGATACCGCTTTCGTCGGTTATTTTGTAAAAGCGGCAGAATTCATAATTCGGACCATAGGCTCTCATATAGGCAAGCATTTTTTTGCCTGAGAGGGTCTTGTTGAGCAGTACGCGGTCAAGCTCGTGCTCGTGTTCGATAAGTGTTATCATAATTCGGGTATCCTTCTGGCGAGAATTTTAACAAGCTTGTATGAGCTTTCAAGGTCAGACATTTCTATGACTGACGAAGGGGAGTGCAGGTATCTGCAAGGAACGGATATAGCGATAGTGCGTACACCATTACCGCTTGTATGTATCGCACCTGCGTCATTTCCGCCTGCGATCATGGTCTTTGTCTGACAGGTCGCGATATCAAAGGCGAGCTGATAGAGCTCCTTGTCGTAAATGGTACGTCTGTCCATAAAAGATACAACAGGACCGTCGCCCAATACACAGACGCGCTTTGCGCCCGAAACCCCGTCGATATCTGCGGCGGTAGTAGCTTCAAGGACTATGGCAAAATCAGGAGCTACAGAGAAAGCAGAGACAGCCGAGCCTCTCAGACCTATCTCCTCCTGTACGTTGAAAACGAAATAAGTATCGTATTCAAGCTTTTCATGGAGCAGCTTTATCATCATAGCGCAGCCTGCGCGGTCATCAAGAGCCTTTGATTTTACGCGGCTGCCGCCCAGATCTGTAAATTCCGAGTCAAAGTAAACGCTGTCACCGAGAGAAACGTATTTTTCGGCTTCTTCCTTGCTGTCAGCGCCGATATCTATGTACAGGCTGTCAACTTCCGGAGCTTTATCCCTTGCTTCCTTGCTGAGATTATGCACAGCAGTCGAGCCAACGACGCCGCTTATGCGGTCATTTCCGATGCATACCTGCCTGCCGATTATTACGGACGGATCTATACCGCCGACGCAGTCGAAAGCGAGAGTGCCGTCATTGCGGATATAGGTCACCATAAGACCGACCTCGTCCATATGAGCGCATATCATAAGCTTTTTCTTGGGCTTTTTCCTGCCTTTCTTGAAGCAGATGAGGTTCCCGAGGTTATCAACGCTGTATTCGCAGACCAGTTTTATCTTGCTGATTATGAGATCGCGGACAGCGTTTTCATCACCTGAGATACCGTCAGTCAGGCAGAGTTCTTTCAGAAGATCCTTCATGTTCAGCCCTCCTTGATGAATGCAGCTAAAAGCATAGCGGTCATTTCAACATCTGACATATCTATGACCTCAACAGGCGTATGCATATTTCTCAGCGGTATTGAAACGGTACAGGTCTTTGCACCGCTCCTGCTGACAGAATAGCGGTCGGCATTGGTAGAAGTAAGACCGCACATGACTTCTTTCTGATAGGGGATACCTGCGGCTTCGGCAGCATTTATGAGCTTGTCGCTTATATCCCTTGAAAGTGAAGGAGAAAGACCTATCATAGGACCTTTTCCGAGATATCCGCACTTGCTTTCTTCTTCGCCTATAGCGTAAGCGAAGCTCACGTCCACAGCCAGTGCGATATCTGGAGCTAAGGAAAACGCGCCTATTTTTGCACCGCGTTCACCCACCTCTTCCTGAGTGGAAAAGATAACAGTAACATTATAGGCTGTATCCTGACCGCTGAGCAGTTCAAGGGTATACAGCAGGGCTGCGATACCGCAGCGGTCGTCAAGAGCGCCGCCTGTAATGCGGTTTCCTATGAGTTTGCGGCAGGAGACATCAAAGGTGACTGTATCGCCCTGAGTGATGACCTGATAAAGCTCGTCTTTGGTCATGCCCGTGTCAATGGCAACGTCCTCGATGCTGAGAACCTTGCTGCTGCCGTTTGAAAGATGAGGCGGAACAGAGCAGATAACGCCCTTTATGTCCTGCCTGCCGTGAATGACAACGGGCTGTGCCGGGAGAAGTCTGCGGTCGATGCCGCCGATATTTCCCACCTTAACGAAGCCGTCATCGGTTATGTAGGTGACGATTAAGCCCACCTGATCGATATGTGCGTCAAGTACCAGTGACGGCAGCCCTTCGCGGTGAATACCGAAATGTCCGATAACATTGCCGTTCTGTATTTCCGCATCGGGACAGTAATTGCGCAGCATACTCAGAGCGAGGGCTGCGGCATTCTCCTCGTTTCCCGAAGCACCGACGGACTCCGAGAGAGAGATAACGGTTTGTGTGATATCCATTACAATTACTCCTTTCATAAGATATTTTAGTCAGCAAAAAGTTCAGATATTCACATAAAAGGAAGAGATGATGCCAAAAGCGTCATTTCTTCTTCTTTTTTACTTTATGTTTGAGCAGGAAAAGACCTGTGAGAGCGGCAGCCTTTGCAGCGGTCTTTGCCGCCTGTTTTACATCGGTCTTTGTTCTGATATCCTGCGGCACTTCCTCGGTAACACCGAGATTGCCCTTGCCTGCGGTCTTCATAGAGCCGCCCTCGATATGGAACATACCGAGATCCTTCTGAAATTCCATATTAGTCCTCCCTGACAGGCTCTGCGATGAGGAATTTTATCTTCTTTCCCTCATCGGAAAACATTTTCTCGTGTTCCGTTACGAAATTCTCATAGGGACTTTCAGCATGGAGGTCGAAAGTCTTGTATTTTATCCTGAAGCCTGCTTCCTCGAAGTACTCAAAGGACTCCTCGAAAAGCTCGTCATCATCTGTCTTGAACCAGAGCTCGCCTCTGAGGAATTTCTTATAGTTTATAAGCTGGCGTGTATGAGTAAGGCGGCGTTTCTTATGCTTAGCCTTAGGCCACGGATTGCAGAAATTGATATAGATACGGTCAGCACGGTCGTTTTCGTCCCATGCCAGCTCAAGACGCTCGATATTCTGTATAGCTATGCGGACATTGTCGGGAGAAGCCCCCTTTTTCTCATATGCAGCTTCCAGTTTGCGCTTTGCGAGCACCAGCATCTCATTTTTGATATCCATAGCGATGAAGTTCACCTCAGGGTGAGCAGGAGCAGCCTGTGATATAAAGCCGCCCTTGCCGCAGCCCAGCTCAACATAGAGTGGCTTGTCGGGCTCGGCGAAAAGCTCGCGCCAGTGACCTATCTGCTTCTGGGGTTCATGTATATAAAACGGGCAGGCTTCCAGTTCAGGCTTTGCCCAGGGTTTATGACGGATTCTCATAAATTGCCTCCAATTCACATCTAATTCATACTTAATTCAATTATAACATAAAAAGTCTCATAAATCAACTTAACCGAGTATAAAATTTCAGGTTGATGTTTTGTATATGTTTGTGAATGTTCAAAATATTCATTACGATATATCAAGTGAGAGAGCAAAAATACAAAATGAGCGTCAGGATTTCTGATGTTTTTTTGTCAATTGATAATAATAATGCTGAAATGACTGGACAAGTGAAATAGTATGTGGTATAATAGATGTGTTAATTGGAAACTACCCTTTAAATCCGATCCCGTGAGGTCGGCAAGGTGCGTTATTTGATACTATAACTATATCTCTAACTATAGCTATAACTATAAGTATGCTCCCTGCCGCAGCGGGGAGCATTTTTTGTTGAAAGGAGAGCCTGTATGGATACAAAGCGCATTATCATGGACGATAAAGCGGTCAACAGAGCCATTGCCCGTATCTCATATGAGATAATCGAGAGAAACAAGGGCACTGAGGATCTCTGTGTCGTTGGTATCTTTTCAAGAGGAGTGCCTCTTGGCAGACGTATCGCAGCAAAGCTCTCGGAGCTTGAAAAGAACGAGGTGCCTTTCGGAGCACTTGATATAACTCCCTACCGTGATGACAGCAAGCATGGCGATGTTGCTGAAAAGACCGATATCCCTTTTGATATAACGGACAAGAACGTTGTCATAGTCGATGATGTCATATTTACGGGGAGAAGCTCCCGTGCAGCCATAGATGCACTTATAAAGCGCGGCAGACCGCGTACTATACAGCTTGCTGTGCTGGTTGACCGCGGACACAGAGAGCTTCCCATACGTCCTGATTATGTTGGCAAAAATCTTCCCACCTCTCACAGTGAGGTAGTAAAGGTCTCTGCAATGGAGATAGACGGCAGCGACGGAGTTGCCATATACTGAACCAATATCCACAATATGAAAGCGAGGTAATCATGTCTCAGATACTTATCAGAAATATTCGTGCAGTCGATACTGAAACGGATATGACCACGGACGTACTCATAAGCGGCGGTAAAATATCAAAGCTGGGAAACAATATCTCAGCAGAAGCAGATAAGGTAATAGACGGCACAGGGCTGGTGCTCATGCCTTCACTTTTTGATATGCACGTGCATTTCCGCGATCCGGGGCTTACTCACAAGGAGGATATCCTTACAGGCTGCGCTGCTGCACTGGCAGGCGGAGTTACGGGAGTCCTTGCGATGCCCAATACAAAGCCGCCATGCGACAATCCCGAAACTATACGCTATATAATCGGCAAGGCAGAGGGCACGGGAGTTGAAGTATATCCCGTAGGCTGCATCACAGGCGGAATGAGCGGAAACGGTCTCTGCGACTACGAAGCTCTGAAAGCCGCAGGCTGCATATGCATATCCGATGACGGCAGACCTGTCGAGAACGCAGAGATGATGAGGAAAGCACTGGAGCTTTCAAAAGAGAACGGGCTCCTCGTTGCTTCACACTGCGAGGATCTGAGCATAATAAACGGCGGTATAATGAACAAGGGTGAGACCTCCGCAAAGCTTGGCGTCAAGGGTATGGACAGAGCCTCCGAGGACTACATAACCGCACGCGAGATGATACTTGCTTCCTCCGTTGATGCCCGTATCCATATCTGCCACGTTTCCACTGAGGGAAGTGCGGCAATGATACGCTTTGCAAAGTCAAGGGGAGTAAAAGTTACCTGCGAGACTGCTCCGCACTACTTCATGCTGACGGATAAGCTTTTAGAGAAGCGAGATGCCGATTACCGCATGAATCCGCCTCTCAGGACTTCCGAGGACGTAAGGGCTATCATAGAAGCCGTAAAGGACGGCACTATCGACTGCATTATCACAGACCATGCGCCTCATGCTGCTGAGGAAAAGGCTGACTTCGAGAAAGCTCCCAACGGAGTTGTGGGACTTGAAACATCTCTTGCTGCAACTCTTACAGCACTCTATCATACAGGCGAGATAAGCCTTAACAGGGTAGTGGAGCTCATGTGCGCAAATCCGCGAAAGCTTCTGGGACTTGAAGTACCTGCCATAAAGGAAGGCAGCACAGCAGACCTTGTGATCGCCGATATAAATAAAAAATGGACAGTAGTGCCCGAAAAGCTGCATTCCAAGTCACATAACACAGTGTTCAAGGGCATGGAGCTTACAGGAAAGCCTCTCGTTACTATATCAAAGGGCGAGATAAGATATAATGAAATGTAATTACAGGAGGAAAACATATGTCATTTGACAGACTTATCGAAAAGATAATCGACCTTAAAAACCCTACAGTGGTGGGTCTTGACCCTAAGCTGGAGTATGTTCCCGAATTTATACAGCGTCGTTATCTTGACAGTGACGGCTGGACATTAAAGGCTGCTGCAAAGGCAATATTCGACTTCAATCAGGCTATCATCGACGAGATACATGATATAGTACCTGCTATCAAGCCGCAGGCTGCTTACTATGAGATGTACGGACACTACGGCATCAGAACTCTTGAAAAGACTATCCGCTATGCAAAGCTCAACGGTATGTTCGTTATGACAGACGGCAAGAGAAACGATATCGGTGCAACAATGGAAGCTTATTCAAATGCACACCTCGGTGTTACATCAGTGGGAGAGAACAATCTTGAAGCTTTCGGAGCAGATGCTCTTACAGTTAACGGCTACCTCGGCACAGACGGTATCGAGCCTCTCCTCAAGGTCTGCCGCGAGCGTGACAAGGGCATATACGTGCTTGTTAAGACTTCAAACCCTTCATCAGGTGAGCTTCAGGATATGAAGCTTGCTGACGGACGCACTATCTACGAGTGCATGGGCGATATGTGCGAGAAGTGGGGCGAGGATACACGCGGAAAGTACGGCTACTCCGCAGTAGGTGCAGTTGTAGGCGCTACATATCCCGAAATGCTCACAGAACTGAGAAAGAGACTTCCGCATACTATGTTCCTTGTTCCGGGCTACGGAGCACAGGGCGGCGGAGCTGAGGGCTTAAAGGGCGGCTTTGACGAGAACGGCCTCGGAGCTATAGTAAACTCCTCACGTGCAGTAATGTGCGCATATAAGAAGGAAGGCTGCGATGAGAGAGACTTCGCAAAGGCTGCACGCCGCGAGGTGATACGCATGAGAGAGGATATCTGCCAGTATATCAATCTGAAGTGATTAGTGCTTAGAGCTAAGAACTAAGAGCTAAGAACTAAGAAAGGTGAGAAATGGAAAATTATCGTAACCTTATTGTGTGGCAGAAGTCGATGCAGCTTGTTAAAGAAATATACAAGCTTTTGCGTTTTATGCCTAATTATGAGCAATATACTTTGTCAGATCAGATGAGGCGTTCTGCTGTATCGATTCCTTCAAATATAGCTGAGGGAGCGGGAAGAGGTTCAAAGAAAGATTTTGCTCATTTCCTTTCTATTGCCCGCGGTTCAAGGTATGAGCTTGAAACACAATTACTTATATGTATTGAATTGAATTATCTTTCAGAGGAGCAATGTAAAGAAGCATTTGCTCTGATAAATGAAGTCGGTACAATTCTTAATGGCTTCATAAAAAAATTAAATCTCCAATAACT
>JAEEGL010475944.1_pt1 | contig 14296 bp, 12 predicted proteins | sample 9134231 | NCBI WGS metagenome assembly JAEEGL01 (sample SAMN16246548, study PRJNA631951) | gut metagenome | biome: gut microbiome; feature: rumen; material: fiber-attached | host: Bos | place: Iran: Karaj | collected 2018-10 | reverse complement strand
GGGCAGACAGGCTTTCAGTGTCTTACCTGTCTGTCCGGAAGGGAGCATTTTAAAATGAGCAAGCAGATTCTGAGACCGCCTTCTGCCAGAGGGCTGTTTTTCATGCCATTCCCAGATGCTCCAGGATGAAGGCGATGACCTTCTGGTAGCAGTCGATCCGGTTCTTCCGCTTGGAAATGCCGTGGCCTTCGTCCTCGTACCGCAGGTACAGGATCTCCCGGCCCCGGGCGCGGAGCTGCTCGACGGCCTGCTCGGTCTCGTTGATCGGAACACGCGGATCGTTGGCGCCGTGGACCACCATGAGCGGCCGCTCGATGTCGTCCACTTTGGCGATCGGCGAGACGCTGTAGAGCATCTCGCGGTCCGTAGCCAGATACCCGTATTCGGGCTCGCGGCTGGCGCGGCGGAATTCAGAGGTGTTTTCTAGGAAGCTGACCAGATTGAACATGCCTACGATGTCCACGCAGCAGGTCCAGAGCTTCGGCAGACGCGCGGCGCAGGAGAGCGTCATGAATCCGCCGTAGCTGATGCCGGAGACCACGAGTCGCTTCGGATCGGCCAGCCCGCTGCCTAAGAGATGGTGCGCGAAGGCTTCGATATCCCTGATGCAGTCCAGGCGCTTGTCGCGGTCATCCAGCTGGCAGTACCTGACGCCGTAGCCGTAGGAGCCGCGGATATTCGGCGCTGCGACCGCGATGCCGTGCGCGACCAGGATCTGGACATAGTCGTTGTAGGCGCAGGTGAACTGGCTGGCCGGACCGCCGTGGATCTCGATCAGCAGCGGGAGAGGACGCGTTTTTTCGGCTCCGTGCGGCAGGTAGAGCCAGTAGGGGATCGTCAGACCGTCCCAGGTCGTAAAGCGGCACAAGACAGGGTCGACGGTCTCTCCTTCGGTCAGCGTATCCCAGCCGTCGGTCGCGCGGGTCAGGCTGTTTTTCTGCCAGTCCCAGGAGTAGATCCGGCTGGGCAGGGCACCGGTCGTAAACGGGAAGAGGAGACGGGTGCCGTCGGGAGACCAGGCCAGCTCCTCGGGACTGGAGTTCTGCGGCCGCGCCACGCCGTTCGGAAGATCCGCTGCGGCAAGTTCTTTCCCGGTCTTGGGATCCGCGACATGCAGTTTGCTGCAGCCGTCTTCGTTGGTGATAACCGCGATGAGGGATCCGTCGGGAGAGGGAACGGCGAGCACGCAGTCCCACTTGCTGCGGAAAACGGGCCGCATTGTTTCACTCTCAAGGTCGTAGTAGGCAACGTACAGAAAGTCGGAGTCTATGTTCTGGCAGAGATAGAAGCCCTTTCCGTCCGGCGCCCAGGAAAAGTGGTGGGCGGCGTAGGTCTTATCCGGGAAGATGCGGCGGGTGCTGCCGTCCGCGGTGTCCGTCAGAAACAGCGGAGCCAGCACGTGAGTATTCTGCAGACTGACAAAGGGGATCAGCTTTCCGTCGGGAGATAAGGCCCGGGCTGAACACATCGCGATCTCGTCGTTCTGGAAGAGGATCGTTTCCTGGCCGGTTTCGCGGTCGAAGACGCACACATCGTGCCAGCGGGGATGTCTTGCGTTGGAAAGGTAATACAGCTTCTGGCCCTTCATGCCTGAAACCGAATGGTCCGCTCTGGGGCGGTTCAGGATAAAGCTCGGTTCGGCATCGTCAAAGCCGAGGACCATCGGCTGCTGGCGCTCGGCGCCGTCATATTCGATGGTATACAGGTATTCGCGGGTGGCGGGGCAGATGCGGAAGTTCTGCACGGGCCGGCCGAAGGTGCGCTGGGTCACGGCACCGGTCGCAAGATCCTTCTCCCAGATCTGAGGACTTCCGCTGTGGTTACTCAGGAAAGCGAAGCGCTGCGCGTCGAGCCAGACCGGCTTGTAATCGCGGCGTTCACTGATAAAACGGGAAACAATACTGTCCACTGATGATTCCTCCTGTCATTCCTTGAGTTGGTCACTGTTATTGTATCATTGACAAAGCGGATTCGCCAGAATTATCTGATAGGGATTGCGTTATATTGCAAATCGTGTTATATATTCCGTATAACGCGAAAAGGAAACAGACGTTATGAAGCACCGACATTTACATCCTTCCGAACAGCGTAAAAAGACTATCCGCTATCTGATCGCCGTGGTTCTTTCAGTCCTTGGGGTCTTTTGCTTCGTAATGGCCAACACGATCCGGACCTATCTGCCTTTCCTGCTCAGTGTGATCCTGTTCATTCTGGCGGGGGACCGGCTCTTTGAGGCACTCAGTGATCGGCACTACGACGAAGAAGATACAGATGAGATCGCGTCTGCTATCGTTTTCATCATCGTAGGCATCGTGACGCTGGTCGAATGGAAACATGCCGATATCCTGATCGGCGCGGTATGGGGCATGATCGGTCTGTTCATGGCTTCCCGCAATATCAGTCACTCTCTGCTGGAGCTGATCCATAAAAAGGGCAGGACGGTCGGCCACATTCTGCATCTGGCGCACGCCCTGCTCAGTATCGGGATCAGTATCCTGCTTCTGCTCGATCCGGTCGAGCATCTTTTATTCCATGTCTATATTCTGGGCCTGGAGCTGCTTGACAGCGCCGTCCGAACCGCATTTGAAGAGGAATAGTTACAGCGAAAAATGTTTCAGCCGCGTGTAGCGGTGCAGTACGGCGACATCCATGGTCAGGTCGGTCAGATCGTAGACCGCAGACCAGAGGGTGTCGCTTTTTGCTTTGGTTCCGGCCGGCTGGCTGATCAGGCGCAGAATGTCCATCATGTCCCGCTTCTCCAGCGTATTGCCCCGGAATTCCAGCACCTTCTTCATGATCTCGTAGCGAAGCTTGCCGCCGCCTTTCTGCTCCATCTCGGGATGCAGATAGAAATTGGTGCAGCAGACATCGTCCAGCACGTGCATCACGTTGTCCACGTATTCGATGACCGCGGTGCGGCCGCTCCTGTCGACAAGCAGGAAATGATAGTCCCGTTCGTCCATCGGGGAATGCATATCGTACTGCTCAAAGAGACGGATGGCTTCATCCACCGTCGCAGCTTTGTCCAGAACCGTGCGGATCATGAGAGTGGTCGTGGTCTTAGGCTTGCCGGTGTCCTGCTTCGTGGCCGGAAAGCGGAGCTGCATCACGCCGATAAAAAGCCCATTCTCATTCATACCGTCCAGAACCAGGTAGGGGAACATGACGGCGGCCGAGATATCGGTCTTTCCGTCGCTTAAGGCGCCTTTGGGCAGGGGCATGAAGCCCAGATCGCCCATCCCGATCGAGCGGTAATCGTTCTTTGGCTGCGTCCGCATGAAGAGGACGGAAGGGTTATGAGGCTTGTGGCGGAAATCCAGGTTGCGCCCGACCAGGACATGGCCTTTTTTATTTCTGGCGGTGAAAATGCTGCAGCCGGCTCCGGTGCCGGGGACGGGAAGCCGGTCGGTGATCAGAAGTTTCTGCAGCACGGCCGTCAGCTCCTGGCCGTTTCCGGCACCGACTTTTAAGACCTCGTCCAGACGGTAGTCTGCGGTGTAGTCAATAGTGTAGAAATCCGCGTTCCCGTACACGTCGGTCAGGGAACGGATGGTGTCCTTCTGCTCTTTAAGAAGCAGGTATTTCGCGGGATTGCTCATGGAAAACCTCCTCAGTCGGATCGCGGATAAATTATTATTTATTATACCATTTTGGATGAGGGATGTCAAAAGAGAAAGAGGCAGGTCGCCCTCAGCCCGGACGCTCTTGCAGGAAACGGAAAAACAGTGTAAAATAAGCGGCGGACATGAAACACCGAAAGGAAGGATTCAGATGGCTAAAACAGCATTGATCAGCGGAGCCTCCCGCGGGATCGGACGGGCCGTGGCCCTCCGTCTGGCGCAGGACGGCTATGCGGTCGGAATCAATTATATAGAGAGAACGGACATGGCAGAGAGCCTCCGGGAGGAACTGCAGAAGCTCGGCGTGCGTTCGGTGCTCTGCCGGGCAGATGTAGCCGATGCGGAAGCCGTTCGGGAAGCGGTCCGCCGAACAGAAACAGAGCTCGGGCCGGTGGATCTTTTGGTCTGCAATGCGGGGATCGCCGGGCAGGCTCTGCTGCAGGATGTCAGCGAAGCCATGTGGCGGCGGTATTTTGATGTCAATATCGGCGGCTGCAAAAACATGATCCAGGCAGTTCTGCCTTCCATGATCCACCGTAAAAAAGGCAGCATCGTCACGGTTTCCTCGATCTGGGGACTTCGCGGTGCTTCGTACGAATCGACCTATTCCGCGACAAAGCACGCAATCGTCGGCCTGTCCCGTTCCATGGCCATGGAGCTGGCTCCGTCCGGGATCCGCGTCAACTGCGTGGCACCGGGGGTGATCGACACCGATATGGTTCAGGTGCTGGGGCAGGAGACGCTGAAGGAACTGGCGGAGCAGACTCCGCTCGGACGGCTGGGCCGCCCGGAGGATATCGCGGAAGCGGTGGCATTTCTGGGAAGCGAGAAGGCGTCCTTTATTACCGGCCAGGTCCTGACGGTGGACGGCGGTTTTTCGGGTTGACTAAACAGACGGGTCAGATTCCCGTTTTATACAAGGAGAAAAAGATGTTTGAAAGACTGGATGAGTGGAAGCCGGCACTGAAAAAGCTGATCGCCGCGCTGCGGGCGGAATATCCGTATGCAAGCGTCCTGGCTTCCGAAAGTGATACGCGGGGCTGGCGGATCAGCCGGGCCGGCGCTTCGGTCGATGCGAGCGGCGAGCTGGGCAATGACTGCGGCTTCGTGGTACGGGTTTTTGACGGAATCGGCTGTGGCGAGTATTCCTTCAATTCGTTTTCCGAAGAGATGATCCCGGCTGTCTGCGAGCGGATCCGGAACGATCTGAAAGCAGCGGCTGAAGCCCTGCCTGAGGAGATCCGTCCGATGCCGACGCCGCTGCCGAAGGATGAGCCGGCGGTTTTAAAGCAGGTGAGCCGGTATAAAGTGCATCCGCGTGAGCTCGGCGACGAAGCGATTCTCGGAAAACTGAGGTCGATCCGCGAGGAAGGCTTACAGCGGGAGGGCATACTGGATGTGATCTGCCGCGTCGAGTACCTGTCCTACCGGAAACTGTTCCTGAGTGAACACCGGGACCTGGATCAGACAAATCTGTGGACGACGGCATCCCTCGTAGCCCTGGGGGCCCGCGGGCAGGAAATGAAGGATTACTACAAAGGCTTCTCGAATCTGGGCGGGATCGAAGTCCTGGATCAGGTGCGGGATGCGCTGGATGAGGTAACGGGCTGCACGCTGGAGCTTTTAAAGAGTGAACCGATCCCGCCCGGAGAATATGACTGCATCTGTGATCCGGAGACGACCGGCATGATCGTGCACGAGGCTTTCGGGCACGGCGTGGAGATGGATATGTTCGTGAAGGACCGGGCACAGGCCAGACAGTTCATAGGCGAATATGTGGCCAGTCCTCTCGTGACCATGCACGACGGTTCGGCGGTGGATGAAGTGGCGACCTTCCTGTTTGACGATGAGGGAAGTCTGGCGAGCGATACGGTCATTATTGATCACGGGATCCTGCGGACAGGGATGTGCGATGCCTTAAGTGCGGCCCGGCTGGGGACGGAGCCGACCGGGAACGGGCGGCGCGAGAGTTTCGAACGCAAGGCCTATACCCGCATGACCAACACCTATTTTGAAGGCGGACAGAACACGCCGGAAGAGATGATCGCATCCATCGATTACGGCTTTCTGCTGGAGAATCCGTCATCCGGTATGGAGGATCCGAAGAACTGGGGCATCCAGTGCATGGTCAATGTCGCCCGGGAGATCCGGGACGGCAGGCTGACCGGCCGGATCTTTTCTCCGATCGTGCTGACCGGGTATGTGCCGGATCTTCTCAAATCCGTCACGATGATGGGACCCCGGATCTGTCTGGGCGGCGCAGGTTATTGCGGAAAAGGATACAAAGAGTGGGTAAAAGTATCGGACGGCGGGCCGTACATGAAGGCCCGGATCCGTTTGGGTTAGGAGGCGGTTATGATTGAACTGCTGCAAAAACTGCTAAAAGAACTGGCACCGGCTGCCTGGCGTATTGAAGAGCTTAATGAGGAAAGTGCAGAGCTTTTCTTTGTCAAAAAGGAACTGGATACCCGCCGCAGCAAAAACATCACGCGATGGACGGCGACCGTCTTCCGGGATGACGAGGAAGGAAACCGCGGCTTTTCGGCGGTCAGTTTCTTCCCCGGTCAGCCGGAAAACGAGATCCGTGAAAAGCTGAAGGAAGCTTACGCTGCCGCCTTTGTTGCGATGAATCCGGGTTATGTTCAGCCGGATCCGGTGCAGGGCAGCCCCGCCCCGAAAGCGAACCGGCTGACGGGACTGAGTCTGCCTGAATGTGCCGGGCGGATGGCGGCCGCCCTGTTTGCCGCAGACCGGCGAGAGGACGTTTTTCTGAATTCGGCGGAGATCTTCGCACAAAGATGTGCCACCCGTATTCTGAGCTCTGAGGGCACCGATGTCTTCTGGCAGCGGGCGGAAGTCAAGGGAGAATTTGTGGCGCAGTGTCCCGCACCGGAGGATGTTGAACTGTATCAGGATTTTTCGTACGATGATCTCGAAACCGAAGCACTGACGGTGCTGGCGGAGGAAACGCTTCGTTTCGCGGCAGACCGGGCCCGGGCTCAGAAGATATTAAAAAGCGGCCGTTACGATCTGGTCCTGACCGGCAGCAAGGTCGGTGATATTCTGAGTTTTTATACGGACCGTTCCTATGTCGGCATGGTCTACCCGGGCTATTCTGACTGGAAGATCGGCGAGACGGTTCAGGAGGCAGAAGAGGGCTACGAAGCGCTCCAGATGGAACTGATCGCGGTGGATCCCTTCAGTTCGGAAGGCATCGCCATGCGGAACCGGCCGCTGCTTCGGGACGGCGTCCTGCAGACCGTTCACGGCGGCAACCGCTTAAGCCGTTATCTCGGACTGGAGCCGAGCGGAGAGTATCGGAAGATCTGCTGCGGCAATCCCGGGAGCGCATCCCTTGCGGAACTGAAAAAGGCCCCCTGCCTGTGGGCGGTGACCTTCTCGGATTTTCAGATGGACCCGATGAGCGGGTATTTCGGCGGCGAGATCCGGCTGGCGTATCTGATCGAAGAAGACCGGATCACACCGGTGACCGGCGGCTCGGTAAGCGGGCTGATTCTGGATGCGGCGAAGCAGCTTCGCTTTTCCCGGGAACGGTATACGAGCGCTTCCTACGACGGACCGAAGGGCGTCCGCATCCGGAACGTTTCGGTGGCAGGCGTATAAGCGGCTATTTCAGCTCCATGCAGACCCGGGCTACCTGCTCGGCCAGGACCCGGCAGCCGGCCTCGTTGAAATGGGTCGCGTCCGCATAGAAGGAGCCGTCCAGACCGGCGGCGATCGTATACAGATCGTTGACCGGGACGTTCAGTTCCTGCATCAGAGCGGCGGCTGCCCGGTTGTAGGCTTCGATCTCCCTGTTTGAGCGGCGGAAATCCGGGCTTTGCCGGGCTTCGATGACCGGTGTCGTCAGGGCAAAAACGATCTGCGCATTCGGGAAAAGCCTTTCGATACGGGCATGGACCCGTCTCAGCATGCAGACATAGGTGTCCAGGGGCGTAAGGGGCTCATCACCGAATAGGCGAAGGGCGTCCCACAGACCGTTGTTCCAGTGCACGACGTCGATCTGCCCGGCTGGAATGGTGCCCGCCCATTTATGAAGAAATCGCAGGGTATACTGCGCAAAACGGCAGTTTTCCTCGGGGCCGCAGACATAGGCGGTCCCGTTTAATATCTCCCGGACATAACGCTCATAGCCCGGACTGAGAAAATTGTTGGCGGAAGTATGCTGTGCGCCGAAGCGGATCGAATCGCCGATCAGATAAATGTTTTTCATGCGTTTTGGTTCTCCTTTTGTGCCATTGCTTTCCAGTAGCGGAAGCCCAGCCTGGTGGCGGAGCCTTCGAACCAGATCGCATCGTAATCGGTATGGGCGCGCCGGCCCCGCCGCTCGTTGATTCGCCTGGTCCAGTAGCGGACCGTAGAAGGCAGACAGATCAGAAAAGGCATGAACGGCCCGAAATAGCAGTTCTGCATCGCGTGGCCCATCTCATGGTTGCGGATGTGCACGGTGTTTTCGCGGTCGGTCAGGAAAAAGATGCCCCACTCGGCACCGCCCCAGTGTTTTCCGACCGTAAAGTAGAAACAGGGGCCCCAGCGCTTCGGTTTATGACCCGTCAGGATCATGATCAGTGCCACGAAAAGACCGCCGATATTGAGCGGCAGCCCCCAGGTAAACGAGAGAAGATAAAACAAAAAACGGTTTGTAATCGGTTTCATATCTTTTCGGCAGCCCGTATTATTTCGGCAGGGTTCCGACACTTTTTGTCAGGAACGAAAACGGATGCCACGCGATCCCCCAGTACAGGTGATAGACCAGCGCGGTCCCGAACGAGACCAGAAGAAGGGAGATACCGATCCACACGAACAGCCGCAGGAGGTCTTTCCTGCGGCGCTTTTCGTCCGGAGACAGGTTCTTTTCAGACCGTTTATCCGACATTGGCTGCGTTTCCTTTATATCCGTATTTATTCGAACTGGGCGGCGTAAAGCCTGTAATAGGCACCGCGCGCGGCCATCAGTTCTTCGTGACGGCCTTCCTCGACCACGTCACCGTGCTCGACGACAAGGATCTTGTCTGCTTTTTCGATCGTGCTTAAGCGGTGGGCAATGACGAAGGAGGTCTTGCCGGCCATCAGGCGGCGGATCGCGACCTGCACTTCCTTTTCGGTCTCGGTATCCACGTTGGAGGTAGCCTCGTCCAGGATCAGCATGCGGGCGTCATAGAGCATGGCCCGGGCGATGGTCAGCAGCTGCTTCTGGCCCTTGGAGATGTTGCCGCCGTCCTCGGTAATCACGGTGCCGTAGCCCTGCGGCAGCTGCATGATCGTATTGTGAATGCGGGCGGCCTTGGCGGCAGCCACGACCTCGTCCATCGTGGCACCTTCCTTGCCGTAGGCAATGTTGTCGAAGATCGTTCCGTTAAAGAGCCAGGTGTCCTGCAGGACCATCGCGAAGCTGCGGCGCAGGGAATCGCGGGTCACGGCGCGGACCTCGTGGCCGTCGATCAGGATCTGGCCGCTGTCGACGTCATAGAAACGCATGAGCAGGTTGATGATCGTCGTTTTACCGGCGCCGGTGTGGCCGACGATAGCGATCGTTTTGCCCGCATCCGCTTCCAGATTGAAGCGCTTTAAGACCGGCTGGCCCGGCACGTAGCCGAAGCTGACATCCCGGCACTCGACCTTGCCCTTCACATCCTCCAGCACCAGGGCGTCTTCCTGATCCGCCGTTTCCTCCTCTTCATCCAGGAAACGGAAAACGCGTTCGGCAGCTGCCAGGGCCGAGATGATCTCGTTGAAGATGTTGGCAATCTCGTTGATCGGGCCGGAGAATTTGCGGGAGTAGAGCACGAAGGAGGAAATAACCTCCAGGTTGGCCATCCCGAGGATATACAGGGCGCCGCCGCCCAGACTGACCAGGGCCAGCCCGAGGTTGTTGACGAAGCCGACCAGCGGACCGGCCGTCATGGCGACGGACTGAGCGTTGGAGTAGGCATCGGCTGCTGCCCCGTTGATATGGCGGAAGTCTTCGCAGACGCCGTTTTCATAGGCGTAGGCCAGGATTGTCTTCTGGCCGCTGAATTTTTCTTCCACAAAGCCGTTCATGCGCCCGTAGGCTGCGCTGCGTTTCGCAAACAGCGGCCGGGAGATTTTCCCGCGGGTCTTGGTGATGATGACCGCGAGCGGGATCGTGATCAGGGTGGACAGGGACAGCCAGCGGGAGATCGAGATCATCATGATCAGGGATCCCGCGACCGTTACCGCACTGGTCAGGATCTGAACCAGATCCGTCGCGAGTGAGGTCGTCAGTACGTCGATGTCATAGGAGACGCGGCTGATGATGTCGCCGGCCAGGTTCCGGTCGAAATACTTGACAGGCATCGACAGAAGCTTGTGGAAAACATCCTTGCGCATCTGGTACCCGACGCGGCGGCTGATCCGCATCATGCAGATATTGACCGTGAGCGTAATGAGGCCGCTGGCCGCGTAGACCAGCAGCATGGCCAGCGCATAGTGGCCTACGCGTTCAAAATTGACCTGACCGATCCCGGCTTCCGCTTCGTGGATCGCCTTGCCGGCCAGCTTGGGCCCCATCAGGTTGCCCGCGTTGGAAAGCAGAGAGAAAAGAATAATGATCGCCAGGGCGATGCGGTACCGGGCCAGATAACTTAGGATCCGGGCCAGGGCCTGCCTGACATCCTTGGGCTTTTCCAGTTTACCGTTTCTGGGCTGTCCTCCGGGCGGCATGGCGGCACCTCCTTATTCCAAAGCACCCATCTGGGCGTGAGCAATATCGCGGTAGTACGGGCAGGACCTCATCAGCTCGTCATGCGTGCCGTAGCCGATGGTTTCGCCGTCCCGAAGCACCAGAATGTGAGTTAAATTGCGGATGGAGCTGACACGCTGTGCGATCATGATCAGCGTGGAATCCTTATAATGCTGACTGAGGGTCTTGCGCAGCTCGGCGTCGGTGCGGTAGTCCAGCGCGGAGGACGAATCGTCCAGGATCAGGATGCGGGGCTTGCCGGCCAGGCTCCGGGCGATCAGCATGCGCTGCTTCTGGCCGCCGGAAAGGTTGGCGCCCTTGATCTCCGCGACGAAGTCCAGGCCGCCCTTTAAGCCGTAGACGAATTCGGCAGCCATCGCGTCCCTGACGGCGGCGTCGACCTGCTCTCCGCTTAAGGAGCGCCCAAAGTCTACGTTGTTGAACAGGGTATCGTTGAAGATGATATCGTTCTGGAAGACCACGCCGAACTGGCGGCGGAGCTCATCTTTTTCATAGCCGCGGACATCTTTTCCGTCGATGAATACACCGCCGTCCTTCACATCATAGAAGCGCATGAGCAGCTGGATGATCGTGGATTTGCCGGCGCCGGTCGGACCGATGATGCCGAGGCTCTCGCCCTGCTTTACGGCAAAGGAGAGATCCGAAAGCGCCAGTGTACGCTCCTGCCCGTCAATGGTCTTGGCATCCGAGTCGCCTTCCTGGTAGCGGAAGTTAACGTGCTCCATGCGGATGAGCTCGTTTCCTTCGGGCGTGAGGCATTCTTCGGGCGGCAGTACGGGCTGATCCTCAGGCGTCTTCACGACTTCTTCGATCCGCTTCGCGGAGGCGGAGGCCTTGCTCATCATCATAAAGATGCGGTTTAAGCCCATGACGCTCATGAGGATGATGTTGAAATAGGTAAGGCTGCCCAGGATGACACCGGGTTTCATGGCGCCGGAATTGACGCGGGTCGCGCCGACGTAGACGACCAGGGACAGGCCGATATTCAGGCAGATATTCATGACGGGGCCGGGCAGCGCCATGATCGTGGAGGCCCTGGTATTGCTGCGGAACATGGCTTCGTTGGCATCGTCAAAACGTTTTTCCTCGTAATCCTTTTTGGAGAGGGCCTTGACGACGCGGATGCCGGTGATGTTCTCGCGCATGATGCGGACCACGCTGTCCAGCTTGTCCTGCACGATATTAAAGAGCGGGATGCCTTTGCGGGAAACGCAGAAAACAAAGATGCCGAGCGGGATGATGATGCCAAGCAGGATCGTGGCCAGTACCCAGTCCATGCTGTACATCATGATCATGCCGCCGATCATTAAAAACGGAGCTCTGACGCACATGACCTGAAGGGACTGCGCGAACTGCTGCACGTTGTAGCTGTCGCTGGTCATACGGCTGGTCAGGGAAGGAAGGCCGATCGCATCGAAGCTGCGGCCGGAGAGAGTGGAGGTGCGGTCGAAGAGGTCCTGACGGATCTCAAACGCGACCTTCTTGGCGTTCTTGACGGCCGTGCGGTTGGCCGAGATGTTGAAGAAGCTGGTCAGACCGGCAATGAGAATCATAAAGACGCCCCAGAGGATGACCAGGCGCATCTCGCCGATAGGGACGATCTCATCGATGATATGTGTCAGGATCCGGGGGAGCATCAGCTCGGAAATGGCTCCGAAAAATTTCAGAGTCATGCTGAGAGCCAGCCGTCCTTTGAGTCTTTTCATGTATTGCCAGATAAATCCCATAGACGCTTCCTTTAGGTCTGTCAGAATCATTCTTCTTAGTTTACCACAGAAACAAAAGAAAAACCACCGGAACCCGACTATTTTTTGAAACGGTTTTTTCGGGGATGTTTTCAAAAGGACGGCAAAATGCTATACTTTAGGCGAAAAGCGGGAAAGGATCGCGGGGAAATGGCTTTTTCGATCAAAGACGAACTGAAAAAACTGCCGGACGCCCCCGGCGTGTATATTATGCACGATGAGGAGGGACGCATCCTTTACGTGGGGAAAGCCACAAGCTTAAAGCACCGCGTCAAGTCCTATTTTGCCAAAACTGTGAATCGGGGGCCGCAGATCCTCAAAATGATCGGCGAGATCGCCTGGTTCGAGACCATCACGGTCAGTTCGGAATACGAGGCGCTGGTCCTGGAGTGCAATCTGATCAAGGAGCACCGCCCGCCCTACAATACCCTGCTGATGGATGACAAGACCTATCCGTACGTCTGTCTAACCAGCGGAGAGCTTTATCCCAGAGTCTTTGTGACCCGCCGGATCCGGCGCGATAAGAATGAGTACTTCGGACCGTACACCAATGTGACGGCCGTCAGGGATTCGGTGCGTCTGATCCAGACGATCTTTTCCCTTCGGACCTGCGAAAGAAAGCTTCCGGAGCAGCAGGGAAAGGAGCGGCCCTGCCTGAACTACCAGATGGGCCGCTGCCAGGCGCCTTGCCAGGGATGGATCAGCCCGGAAGAATACGCCGAAAACGTGGAAAAAGCGCGGCGCTTCCTAAAAGGCGATTACCGCGCGGCAGCCGCATATCTGAAAGAAAAGATGCAGGAGGCGGCCGCCCGGCTGGACTTCGAAGAGGCGGCCCGCTGGCGGGATCTTTCGGAGGATGTCAAGGTCCTCGCAGAGAAGCAGAAGATCTCGGAGACCGACGGAGAAGACCGCGATATCCTGGCCCTGGCCTATGAGGCGGGCGAGGGGATCGCAGAGATCTTCTTTGTGCGCAGCGGCCGCATGATCGGCCGGGATCACAGCCGGATCGAGGCGCCGGAAGAGGACAGGGCGGAAATGCTCTCGCAGGTGATCCGCCAGTTCTACAGCGGAACGCCTTTTGTGCCGCGGGAGATACTGACGGAGACCGAACCGGCGGACAGGGAACTGCTGGAAGCAGTCTTAAGTGCGCGGGCCGGCCGGAAGGTGAGCATCCGCGTGCCGCAGCGGGGAGAGAAAAAGGGGCTGTTAGGCCTCGCAGCGGAAAATGCGGAGCGGGAGCTGAAGCGTCTGCACAGCGCGGCGCAGCGGGAGGAGGAACGCAGTGTCGGCGCGGTGCGCGGCCTGGCGGAGCTGTTGGGCATGGAACGCATCGAACGGATCGAATCTTACGATATTTCGCATATCAGCGGCTTCGCGACGGTCGGCTCCATGGTCGTTTATGAGAACGGCCGGCCGAAGAAAAACGATTACCGCAAGTTCCGCATCCGCTTCGTGGAAGGCAACAACGATACCGCGTCCTTAAGCGAGGTCCTGTACCGCCGCTTTACGCACGGCCTCAGGGAACAGAGCCTGATCCGTGAGAGCGCCGGGACCGAAAAGGCGGATTCTTTTGTGCGCTTCCCGGATCTGATTCTTATGGACGGCGGAAAGGGTCAGGTCCACGCGGCAGAGGAGCTGCTGACGGATTTAGGGATTGCGATCCCGGTCTGCGGCATGGTCAAGGACGATCATCACCGCACGCGAGGTCTGTATTTCAGGGACCGGGAGCTGCCGATCGACACCAAAAGCGAAGTATTCAAGCTGATCACGCGGATCCAGGACGAGGTGCACCGCTTCGCGATCGAATATCACCGCTCGCTGCGGGGCAAGAGCCAGGTCCATTCGATCCTGGACGATATCCCGGGCATCGGTCCGGCCAGACGGCGGGCGCTGCTCAAAGCCCTGCCGAACATCGACGCGATCAAGGCGGCGGATATCGATGCCCTTAAAGCCATCCCGGGCATGAACGAACCGGCTGCGCAGGTGGTTTACGCCTTCTTCCACGGAGGAGAGATCCCGGAGAAGGAAACGATTTAAGATAAATGCCTCCCTCTGAGAGGGCGCCAGAATAGCCTCCCTCTCCGAGGGAGGTGGCGCGCAGTGCCGGAAGGAGTAGAATAACAATGAAAAAGCACTATATGACGTGGTCCCTGACAGTTATTATCGTACTCGTTCTTTCTGCCTGC
>JAEEGL017117010.1_pt1 | contig 14297 bp, 6 predicted proteins | sample 9134231 | NCBI WGS metagenome assembly JAEEGL01 (sample SAMN16246548, study PRJNA631951) | gut metagenome | biome: gut microbiome; feature: rumen; material: fiber-attached | host: Bos | place: Iran: Karaj | collected 2018-10 | reverse complement strand
TCTTTCAACTCAAGAACAAAACTCTCACTGGTAATGGTGTTGTTGTTAACATTGACAGTGGAGTTGTATGCATATGCGACTCCTGCGAGTGCGATTGCACACATCATGATCGCGACAACCGGCACGATGAGTTTCTTTCCTTTTGCGTTCATTTCTTTCTCCTCCCTTCTGAGGTAAGACAACAATCTCGACGATTGTTTAATATTATAACAAAATAATAGGTGTACTATATAAAGGTATTCTAGTGAGTGTTCACTAAACGCGAAATAACAGGACTTAACGTATTGTAATAATTTACGAAAATCGTGTCTTATGTCAACAATCGTCGATTTTTTGATTGAAAACATCGCATCCCGGATCCGATTATTTTGCATTGATACTAGCCGTTTTTCACCGATCGATAATCTCATCCGAGGTCGATAACTGTAGCAAAAATTTGCTCTCAATCAAAGAATAATTTCGATTCAAAGTTCCAATGTGCCAGATTCAGAAAATTCGTCTCATTAATTCCTCCGTTCGTGACATAGATGATATCCCCGACCGAACAAACCGTCATTATGATCATTACCGGAAAAAAAAACATTGGCCACCCCTCGATTCCCGTTGTTATTACTGACCGCAGAAACGACATCTGCGACCATAGTCAAAACCTCGCGGCATCCCCCGTGACATCATGTTTGATATCATTGTGTACCTGTCAATGTTCGACAAGGAAACCGTCATAATCCCTTTAACATAATAGTAAGTAATTATTCACTTACATATCTATACCTTATAATGACGCGCGGATATTTTGCAAATAACGTGCGTTTTACTGTATAGTATTAAATACCAGAATATTGTCGTAGCATCAGTGAATAAGCGTTCACGTACGGAACGCTTCACGAGGGGGACTGTCATGAAGGATGGGAAAGCTTCCATGAGCAGAAGGACGAAGGCGATCCTTTCAGTGGTAGCTGTCGCCATCTTGCTGACGTCCTCTCTGATTTTGATAACCAGTTCGATCGATGACTCCTCAGCGACAGCTGCTGACCCCCAGCGCAATCCTGTGACCTACTATGTCAATGGAGGCATCACACACAACAGGAACGGTACTCCCGGCGAGGGAAGAGGGACCATCACCATCACCTACGACGGTGTCCCGTCCTCCGAATACAACCCGGAGTACTGGTTCGGCTACGCAGATCTCCTCTGGAATGACGGAAACTGGACGGGATCCCCCACATCCAGCTCTGCTGACGATCATGCATTCAACATCACACTGACGGTCACATCCACCACCGGCGGTACCCTCACCGCACCGACTGGATTCAAGTTCACGACGGATGCTACGGGAGCCGCCCAGGCCGAATCCAACAGCATTTCCATATCCGCCGATCCCAACCCCCAGACCATAACCGTCGGGATGAAATACAAGGGAGAATCAGGCCAGATAACGAAGGTCTTCGGAGGCTGGAACACGATGGCCGACGGTACCGGAACAGCCTATCTGCCCGGTGACGTCCTGTCCAACGGTTTCTACAAGGCCGTACAGCCGGAAGTCGCCCTTTACGCTTACGTCGACGGCGTCTATCAGTCCTGGGGCGGAGAGAAATTATATGTCTACCGCTCTGTCGACGCCCTTTACGCCCAGTGGATAGTCCCGGACATATTCATGAAGGACACCATAAACCTCGATAACGGCGAGACCATGGATTACTCGACATCGTGGACAATGGAGTATGACGGGAACGGTACGATATCGTATCGCGGACAGAACGTATCCGTCCACAAGGTGAATGTCTCCACCGCTTTCGACTTCACCGGATACACGGACGTCTTCGCAGGCGGCCGTAATGCCGCATCGATGTACGGTACGATCTACAAATTCAAGATCGAAGGTAACACCACCGCAGGCAATGCGAATTACATGAAGAACCGCATGGTCCTGCTGGACAGAGCGTCTGACAACGCCAATGTCTATCTGAGACTGCCCACGGGAACATACCGTTCGCTGAACGACGGGGACAACAAGGCCATACTGGCCATTAGGCCCGAATCTGCCCAGGACAGTATCACATTGTCAGGCGACGTGATCATCGACAACGTCGGCCTGTATTGTTCTTCCATCTCCAGTAAGAACGGTGCATCCACAGGCTCGGCGATTTATGCCGCCGGTCACACCCTGATCATGGGCACCCACGTCACCGTCGATACCCTAGGTGTCGATTCGACAGGTACCGAGATAGATCCGTTCAAGGTGATATTCTCCTCGAACAAATCTCAGAAGGGAACCAACATAATCCAGCTGTTCGGAGGCTACAGCGAGACAAGCAAATTCAACAGCGAGGACAATGTCACCAACAGCAGACTGACAGGCATAGCGAGGGATGACTTTGTCATGCCCTCCGGAAACGGTTCAGTGGTGACCGTCGATACCGCCACATGCCTGATCGTGCACAGCGGTGTCTACCAGAACATCATAGCAGGCAACTGCAACGGTGAGATCGGATACACCGGGGCGGCGAACTACAGATCGACGTACATGGTGCTGAGGGGAGGTATAGCCGTCGATGCCGTCGGAGGTTCCTCTTCCCAACCTGGCAGACTGTACGGCGGACCTGAGACCTCCACAGTCAACAGCGACATCTATGCCTACGGCGGACCGTCCATAGACGGCAACAACAAGACCACCACCAATGTGGGGGGCACATTCATGTACCTGCTCGGCAACTTCTTCGCCACAGGAGACACCTGGGAGGACTTGGCGACCGGTTACTGGACCCAATCCAACGGATATTACTTCAACGAAACGAAGAACAGATTCGTCACCAATGTGTCCAGCATGGTCACCGCAGGAAGCATCAAGGGCGGTCAGGTCGACGGATCGTCACACGTCTTCATCAGCGGAAACGCATCGGTTTGGGATGTCAACGCCGCAAGCCGTGAGACGAGCAAGACCACGGCCAACGGATACATCGAGGTGTCAGGCAGCGCCACGGTCAGGCACATGGCCGCAGGTACATTGGCCAACGCATACAAGGACAGCTACACATACGCACAGTCCTTCCAGGCAGTCTATTCCACCGAGATCCATGTCATGGGAAATGCCAAAGTCGCATCCATCTACGGTGCCGGATATGACATCTGGGCAGATCCTGTGGGCAGGTCCATGACCAGAGGACTCATCGACATCGAAGTTTCAGGCAACGCCACCGTCGGTAACATCTACGGAGGCGGTTACAGAGGCAGCATCGGAAAGCCCGGAGAGGTCAACAGGGCCAACACCGTGCAGATATTCATCATCGTCAAGGGAGGTACCATCACCGGAGATGTCTACGGAGGCGGAAGCGGCGGTCTCGACCTTGCGAAACATGAACTCGACGGTAAGAAATGGAACAACGGCGGCCAGGGAGACTCACTGAACTTCATCTCCAACGGTAAGTCCTACGTCTACGGTTTCATCGACGTCAAGATCATGGGTGGTACCATTAACGGTTCCGTCTACGGCGGAGGCATGTCCGTCCCCGTGCTCCAGAGCTACTCATACGACGGCGGAAATACGCTTACAGGATTCAACACTGTCGCCAGCGCCGAGAAGGAGTTCAGCGACAGGAACGATGACAAATACCTGAACGCGACGGCCACTGTCATAGGTTCCGCGAAGGTGGAAGTGACCGGAGGTGTCATCAACGGTTCCGTCTACGGCGGAGGAAAGGGAATCAGCCTGACGACCGAGAACGGTGTGACATCTGTCGTCGGTGATTACAGCAGGATCAGAACCGTCATGAGCGACGGAACGATCGACTCCATACCCTGGTTTGCCGGGGGCGAACCCACCTACAAGGTGGACGGAATCCTTGCCAGTCAGTACCCGAAATACGCGAGGGTCTCGAGCGATATCAACCGCGACGGCACTGCCGATGATGAGGCGACCGTTGTCATCGTCACCGGAGGAGAGATCGTGGGTTCCGTCTTCGGAGGCGGTTCCAGCGGTTCGGTCGAAGGACGCAGATACGTCAACATAGCCTACGCCGTCGTCAACGTCAACAACATCGTGAGGGGTTCCGTCTACGGAAGCTCCTCCAAGGGAAGCGACAAGTACAACTCGTTCGTCATCATCACCCAGGGAGAGATAGACGGCAGCGTGTTCGGCGGAGGATTCATGGGAGTCACCCAGAACGACGTCTACGTATACGTCGGATACACCATGGACGAATCCACCTACGCACCTGTCTACCAGACAGAGCTTCAGACAGAACCCGTGATCTACATCGGAGGTTCCGTATTCTCCGGTTCAGATGTGGAAGAGGGCTCATCCATCCCATACCAGAACGCCCTCGTCAAAGGCAGGGGAGAGGTGCACATCTACGGGCGCTACTCTGAGGTGGACATCGACGGAAGCATCAGCGGTGACGGTAACTCGTGCCTCACCGAGGGTAATAAGACCATCCTCATCGAGTACTATTCACCTGAGGACCCGGTCCTCGGTATACACCGTGCGGACGACGTCACCATAACCGCAAGCAACATCACCGTGATCGGTAAGGAAGCGAGGGTGTACAACTCATGGTCGCCTGTGAACACGGACCTGTACACCCACATCACCGTCGCCACCATGCAGCAGATCATCAACAACCAGAACCTCCGCTACTGGGACGGCGCCAAATACAACAACGCCTGGAAGAGCAACGTCTACTACTCCACCGACGGCAGCAACTATTCCAGGGCGACCGATGGGCAGATTACCAGCGAGAACATGGAAGGCGGCCTGCTGTACTACTACGATTCATACAGCAAGATCTACAACCCGCTCGTCAACCTGTACTACTACAACAACAGCATGGTGGAGGCCACCAACGACAGTAGCATCATCAACCACAATGTGGACCTCTACTACAGGGTGTACACGACACCGACCGCCCAGCAGCTCGAAGCGGGCGAGAACCTTTACCATTACGACAGCACCAACAGATGGTACAGACCCGCCACACAGGGCGAGATATCAGCGGGGACGGACATATTCTACAGCAACGGGGAGTACGTCTCTCTGGATCACATCAAGGTGTACTACCACACCACCGTCAACCGTGTCGAGACGTATACGGTCGCCACCGCAGCACAGCTGAACGGAGGCGACAACCTCTACGAAGAGGGTATAGTGCAGCTGACCAAGATGGCCAGTCTGTTCCGTATCTCCGAACTCACCCTGAGGGCAGGTACCACGCTCGAGATGGAGAATCCCGCAGAGGACGTCAGGAGCTACAGGAGTCTGAACAAGGAAGGATATCTGACCACCCAGGCCACACCTTCGAACGTCATCGTCTTCACCGCAGGAAGCTCCTTCTACATAAGGGAGGAGAGCACCTCCGTCATCGGCCAGTACGGTAACATCTCAGGTTACACCGTAATGTCGATCAAGGATGAGAACACATTCGGTGCATACGCACTGGGTGCCATCACATCCACCGGCGGTTTCGTGATCCACAAGGACGGTAACTATGTCAACGCCGATACCACCGACTTCGACGGTAACATAAGATGCTGGTTCGTCAGCGGTACCGAGACCAAGGTCGTCACCATGAGTCTGCCTTACGACGCAGAGGGTGTCACCACCAGGATAAAGACGTCCGTCGATATCATGAAACTGCAGCGTGCCAGTGAGATGATCTACACGGGAGGGGAGTTCACCACGTCCTCCGCCGATTATGACTTCGGCCGTCCCGGTCTCTGCAGCGGAAACACCTTCGGACTCACATTGGGATACAAATATGCCGACGGATCCACGCTCGTCGCCACCACCAACCACTACATCGGACCCATCGAGAAGGAGGATGTGGACGGCGTATACTTCCTGCGGAACGGCATACCGCTGAGCGATGCCATCACACTGCTCGACGACAGCACCGGCTGCTACATAAAGGACGGCGACACATGGAAATCCGTTGACACGGCCGGATACGGCAGCTACAAGGTATACAAGCTGGTCGGCGGAAAATACCTCCCGGTCTACTACTACACCGGCGATGTCGGCGGAAAGAAGACGTTCAGAATGGCAGTGAAGGACGATCTCACACCGTCCGCATTCTCCAATGAGGAGATATGCCTCATAGAGGCAGAGGTCGGTTCGCAGCCTATCACTCTGCGCACAGGAGATGTGACGAACGTCGGGGACCTGTCGATGTCACAGTCGACGTTCACACCCGCAGGAGGAAGCGGTGTCTACAGACTCAACATACAGTTCTGCGGACAGCCCGCCAACACCACATCCTACGTCGGATACGTGACGCTCTACTTCCAGGAGGTCAAGTATGTGGAACTGTCCGACGGTAACACCGCTGAGGTCGTCGTGAACAGAATAGAGGTCCGTGTCGACCTGTACGTCATCGGAAGCACCGCCAGCGAGGAAGAGCGCAACATGGTGCTCTACACCCAGAACGGCAACGGAAGCACGGATGTCATGCTGCCCCGCTCGTTCACCGACCACAAGGTGTACATCGAAGAGGTCAGGGCGATCAACTCACAGACGAAAGCGGTTGTCTCGGACACCAACAAGGTGACCGTACAGGGTGTGCCCAACCCCAGCAACACATACGGATGGATGAACGTCTACACCAGGACCCTCGAGTTCGGCACGCAGAAGACGGAGATCGGTACGCTGTCCGGAGGTTATGCGGGAACGCTGAGGTTCTCGGTCAGCAACTTCTCCACGCTGAACGAGAATCCGGGATACAAGATAGTGTACACGATACGCGACTCCGAGGACAACGTCAAGAACACCACCACGGTCTACATACAGGTGATCTCGAGGGACAAGGTCACCGTCACCTTCTACGAGAAGGACGGGGAGACCATCGATGAGGAGTATGTGTTCGATTACGGTTACACCCTTACCGAATCCGACTGCCCGGACACCGCCAAGGACTTCGTGGGATGGTACCTGGACAAGGAACACAGGAACCTCTACAACTTCAACAGGCAGCTGACCAAGGACCTCGAGCTCTTCCCGATGTACAAGTTCGCGGTATCCTTCGATAACAACAACGGAATCGTCTCGACGGTGTACATAATGGACGATGTCATCGGAGGCGTAGGTATCGTCGAGCCCGATGCGCCCATCATGGCAGGTTACACGTTCGGCGGATGGTACAGGGACAACGGAACCTTCCTGGATCAGTGGAACTTCAGCACCGACAAGGTCACCGGCAGCATCACGCTCTACGCCAAGTGGACAGGTGCACCGGTGAGGCTGTACTACTACGGCGACAACACCGAATACTCGCTGAACTACGGAGAGAAGTTCGGAGCGAAGGCGAACATCAACCCGGCCTCAACACCCTCAGGCATGCGTCTGTACAACTGGTGGGCAGGAAGATGGGAATGCCGTGCGATCTACGGCAACACCGCACTTGACTCGAACTACCTGAACGTGTACTCGTACTACAAGGACGGTGAGACGTACAGGATCGCATCGCCAGAGCAGCTGACTGACGGTACGGTGCTGTACAACGCATACTGCAGATACATCCCGTTCGATTACGCCGACATCAGATACTCCACCGACGGTGTGGACTTCACCCACAACGCAACCAAGGCCCAGCTGCAGGCAGGAAGCAACCTCTACCGCTATGTGAACGGCACATGGATGAAGATCAGCTCGCTGTCACTCAGATGCGGTGACGAAGCAGAATTGGGAGACTGGAACGATGTGAGCGTCGGCGGAAGCAACCCCGGCTATTACCTGGAGGTCTACGGTTACAATCTGAAGGCGGGCGGATTCTTCATCGAGATATTCCCGAACTTCGTGCCTGAGGGCGCCAAGGACATCAAGATCGTGATGGACATAGACGAAGGTACCATACTCGGAACTTCCGAGATAGTCGTTTCACCTTACCAGTATGTCAACGGAAAGGCCTACTACAGCTTCACTCTCAACGGTGCGGAGCGCGAAGGATGGGCACTCAGGGCCTGGCACAACACCCTGATACCTGCCGAAGGAACGTACAGCCCCGCCTCGAATGACGAGTTGGCAGCACGCGAGGAGTTGTATGTCTACGTCTATCACTCCCAATGGTGGCAGGAGTGGCGTACGCTGGATGAATACGAACAAGACAATCCTGGCTTCGGAGCGAAACTGGTCCCGCTGTACTACTACGACGGTGAGGAATATGTCGATGCGACCAATGTCCAGATCGAAGCTGGAACAGGTCTGTACACGTACAACGCAGGAGCGTATACCTCGGCATCACAGGATGTGATCAATGCAAGACAGATGGTGCTCTATAAGTTCACCGGTCTCGGACCCAGTGCGGGTGCCATGAGGTACATCGTACTGGAGATGGAAGAGGACAACGGACTGTTCCTGATATCCAAACAGTACATCTACCTCAACGGCAACGAATACCTGGTGAAGGATTACGGGGCGAACAAGCCGTATGCCAAGGACGCACTGGGCAACTACTACCAGATCACATACGAACCGATCTGGGAGAGGATGGAGTACTCGCTCAAACTGCCCAACAACGTCAACGGTACCACCATCGCATCCCTTGAGTACGGCGACACGGTCACATGGAACGGAGGGGAGAACCACGTGTTCTTCGACGGAGTCCAGCGCAAGGTCCTCGTCAGCGGTGACCTGAGAGGTGCGACACTCACCTCGACCGCAGGCACTGTGGAGTACGAAGTGGTGAAGTACGAGGGCGGATACTCATACCTGACGATCAAGATCACGGATGAGAACATCGACAAGTATGAGGTCGTTACCGTCACCGGAACCGGCGGCTTCTCGATGAGCGTGACCCTCGTGGACACCCCTGACAGACACGCTAAGAACAACAATGCAGGTGCGACGCTCGTATTCCTCAACGGTGTGAGCCACATCGTCGAGTTCAACGACGGACAGGTCCTGTCGCTGGACAACGCGACCGTCACAAGCGGCTACACACTGAGCGTCAAGAACATAACCACATACGACAGCGGTTACGTCAAGACCGCCACCATAACGATCACATACAACAACCCGTCCTCGGAAAAGTACTTCGGCCCCAAGGAGCTTGTCGACAACTCGGTGCAGATCCTGGTGAACTACGTCCCCGTCCTGTACGTGGACATGGTGAAGGACTTCCAGTCTGAGTTCATCCTGTACTACGGCGAGAAGGTGGACCTCACATTCGTGGCTGACGACGGATACTCGTTCTACAGGTGGTCCTCAGCAGGAAGCTGTGTCCTGGATCCCAGCGACAGGGCCGTATCGGTCGTCACGGTCAGAGGCAACTCGATGGTCACAGCATCGGATGTCGCCAAGAGGAACCTGAACCTGACCATCACAATCAACGGCGGATACTACACCTCCATGGGAGTCTACGTACGTACGATGGACGGTGTCACCAGCGATGCCTTCAACAAGGACGGTAACGTGTACGATGGACTCGTCGACGATGAGCTCTACCAGGTATACATCCTGGTCGGCGACAAGTACTACTACATCGGACAGGCCGATGTAGGAAGCAAGAGGACCAACTTCACATTCAGCAACGTCAGCCCCATATGGCTGGTCTCAGAGGACTGCGACACCACTGCGGAATACGTGCTCCTTTACGATCACGACCTGAGCGGTTCCGAATACATCTACGAAGGCGATGTCGAGGTAGGAAAGGTCGTCATCATAGGAGGCGGTACGATCACAGCGACGGACTCCACGAGCAGCGGTACCGCATATGCCAACATGGGCGGTAGCGTCCATGTCAACAATGCAAACCAATCTGCAGTGAGCGTCAGGGTCACCGCCACCATACAGGGATTCAACTACAGCGAGGGATCGAGCGTCACCAGTGCGTTCCCGTTCATCGTCCACCAGAGGGACATATACTTTGTGTCATCCTCTGACTGGAAGTACGACGGCGACAGCAGGGACTTCGCCGACATCGTATGGGTGTTCAACCAGCTGCCCGGAACCATAACCATCGACCCCAACGATACCGTGGGCAAGCACTTCCTGGTCCAGACCTCGCACAATGCCATCAGCGGACCCGGAAGCGTCATGAACACCATAACAGTCACACCCTACGGCTTTGCTCAGTACAACTACAACGTCCACATCATAAACGGAACATTCACCGTCGTCAGGACCGCCACATCGAGCGTCACGACCGAAATAGAACTCAACACACCGGTATGGCCTCACGAGGTGTTCTCGGCGGTGGAGATCGAAGGATTCACACCCAACAATGATGTCGACACCTATTCGATAGACGAGATAGCCCAGCTGGCTGCAGAATACAGCAGGACCAACAGCGGGTGCATAATAGCGATAATGACAGCAATAGGGAGGATCTGATAGATGAAAAGCAGCAGGATAGCGATTATACTGGCAGTGGTCTCGCTGACCGTCGTTGGAGCCATATTGCTCAACGAGGCGTTCGCATCCACCTCATCGGTCACAGTCAATGACAACACGGTCGAGTCGGACTACTTCACCCTGGATATCGTCGACAAGGAAGGGAACGAACTGACTCCGCCCATCTACGTGGACACCATCGACTACGATACCTACATGGCCGGCACCACGCACTGCACCACTAATCTCATGAAGATCAGAACCGACTGGTCCAACGAGAATATCGATGCCGTGGACTGCTGTGCGGTGTTGGATATCACATACTCGCCGGTGTGGATGATCATCGACCACATCGAATTCGACGTCTATGTGCCCGCTCCTCAGAACTACGACGGCATCAAATATGTGGAGGACGAGCACCACAACATTACCCGTCTGGTAGGTGAGCCCGAACAGGGTGCCACCGTCTACATGAAGGAGACCAGGAACTTCGGTAAGACCACAACCCTGCAGGGTGTCCAGTCAGGTACGTTCTCGTCATACGTCGAGATCCCCAAGGGAGACAGCCCGTTCACGGTGACAATCCACTTCAGCAACAGTTACTCACTGAACAAAATGATGTTCAACTCGCTGGTCAACGAGCTTGCCAACTCCAAGCTGACCATTATGGCCAACGAGAACAACCCGATCAGTTCGAGCTGATCTTTTACAGGTGGCGGGATGCATGTCTGAAGATGGTGACAGAAAGGTATCTCTCATCATCATCTCCGTCCTGGTCGTCATAGCGTTAGCGGCGGCAGTAGGCGTCATAGTATTCTTCTATCATTTCAACGGCGATTCCTTCGACTTCAGCGATACGGAGATACTGACCGTCCCGACTGGTTCCATGGACGGCGAACCTCAGGATTACCCCATATCAACCATTCCCAAGCACAGCCTGATCATGGTACATCTCCTCGACGATGAGGGCAAGAAGGACCTGAAGGTAGGCGATGTCATAACGTTCCATCAGGACGGGTTAAAGAAGGTGCACCGCATCATCAGTATACCCGGCGACGGAACCCTTGTCACCAAGGGGGATGCCAATCAGGGCCCCGATGCCGCGATAACATACGACGATGTTCTCGGCAAGGTCGTCGGAGTAGCGCCCACCGTGGGCAAGGTAGTTTCCGAGGCAAAGGACCTTATCAAAAGCCCGATACTGATAGTCATCGGCATACTGCTGCTTATCATCATGATCGTCACCATCAGAGAGATAATCGGCATCATAAAGGAGAAGCCAGACGAAAAACAAGAGCCTTGATTTACAACAATAAAACCGTTGTAAATCATATATTATGCCTTAATTAGAACGTAATCATCGAGATATAACTTCATACTTTATATAACAAAATCCGATTATCACGGTATGAACGGTCATTTCGCGCTGTATTACCTGAACAACTCGTTCTATTCCATCGACGATGAGATAGACATCCAGATTATGGAGATACTTGCCAACGGTGACCTTTCCATAAAGAAGATAGCAGACAAATTAGGGAAAGCTCCCTCCACCGTTGCTATTCATCTGAAGGATCTGAAGGACAACGGACTCCTCATCTCCAGGACTGCGGAGAACGATTCCCGTTCCACCATATACAGCCACAGCGACTGCGAACTCATAGCGACGAAGAGACCGCCGGTGGACGAGAGGGATGCTTTAGAAGATACATTGGAACCGGTGATGAACGGCGAATTGCCGCTCATCAGAGGCATATTCAAGATGTTCTTCCAGCAGATGGAGAACCTTTGGCTGGATGCCGTCCCCTGCACCGACCCCGTGTCGATGCAGATAGGCAAGATGATCGCCGAGAGACTTCAGAAGGGGGACCTCTTCACCGTACTGGCCGAACTCAGGAACTTCTTCCTGAGTATGAATGTGGGGGAGATGTCCTTCAGCGTTTCGGATACCGTAAGCATCACCATGAAAGATGTGGATGCCCACGGAGAGATGGGAAGATATCTTCAGGGAGAGATCATCTCGACCATATCGAGAACGGCGATGGAGTGCTGCTCAGGCAAAAGGATGAACATGAACGACCTGTCGTGGACAGGTAACGATCTCACCGTGAGATATTCATTTGCGAGGTTCTGATATGTCCGGAAGATTCGGTCTTTATCTCACAGACGAGGGCGCGAAGCACGTCGATTCGGATATCGACATGGACATCCTCAGGGAACTCAGAACGGGGAACAAGACCATCGGCATGATCGCCGACGGCATCGGCAAGAGCCGTTCCACTGTATCGGACAGATTATCCAGACTTGAGAAGGAACACATCATAGGGACCGTCGAGAGCGACGATCAGAGGGAAAGGGTGTATTCCGTGATCGCCATGAGGATCATGGATTCCAGGGACCCTTCTGCTTCATCCAAGAATTATTTCAAGGAGAAGGTGAAGATGATCATCGACGGAAAGCTGGATATGTACGAGGGCTTCGGCGAATGCATATTCTACGGTGCCGCCACAGGCGGACTGAACATCTGCCCTATATTCACATCCGTGGCCGAACGCATCGGTGAGAGGGTGGCTGATTCATGCGAGAAGAACGATTTCTTCAAGCTGTCGGAGAAACTGAACGAACTGTTCAGGTCCAACGGCATTGGCGAGTTCAAGATGAACGTCACATACTTCGTGAACGTCGAATTCACCGTTTCGGAGAAGTACAGGGACATCGAGTTCAACATGATGAACAACATCTACCGCAACATCATCAGAGCGGCACTTGAGAAGAACTCGGGGAAGAAGATGAGGATCGAGCACCAGCCCTCATCGGATCTGTCCAGGTTCGAGTTCAAGCTGTTCTTCGAAGGGATGAACTGAAACATCATGTACATCTAGGTGGATTCCGGGCTTTTTCCTTTGCAGTCCCTTTAATTGGTCTGCAAATCACCCTCATGTCATTCACCCGTGTCATTCGGTTAGTTACCGGATACTGATTACCATGGGATATCCATCGTTTTCGATCACCTCGGACAATGAAAACCCTTAACCGCATCCCGTCGATATACCCTCAGAAGAGGCATCGGCATGGAACTCAGGGTCAACGGTGAGAACAGGTCATTCGACGGATGCACACTGCGCGATCTCATCGCATCGATGGAACTGAATCCTGACCGTGTAGCCGTAGAACTGAACGGGAACATCGTGCCCCGTGCTGAATTCGGCAATACGGGACTGAAGAACGGAGATTCCCTGGAGATAGTGCATTTCGTCGGAGGCGGATGATGGTAACCGAGAAGGAGTTCTATGATGCACTGGCCAGCAGGATCGGCAAGGGAGAAGCCTGTAAGCTCAGGAATTCCGCAGTGGGCATTGCCGGCCTCGGAGGACTCGGTTCCAATATCGCCGTGATATTGGCAAGATCGGGTGTCGGCAGACTCGTCATAGCCGATCACGATACGGTGGAACTGTCCAACATCCACAGGCAATGCTACCCTCTGGAGAGCATCGGGATGAAGAAGACCGATGCCGTCATGATGGAGATAAACAGGGTGAATCCCTTCTGCAAGGTGGAGAAGCACGATATCGAACTCGATGAGAGCAGCCTTGACATATTCTCGGACTGCGATATCGTATGCGAGGCATTCGACTCCGCGGAGAACAAGATCATGCTGATCGAAGGGCTGTCAGCCATGGGCAAGACGGTGATCTCCGGCAACGGCATGGCCGGCAAAGGACCGGCCAATTCCATAATCACGAGGAAGGTGGGGGACAGCATCTACATCTGCGGGGACGGCATCTCCGATGTGGATGACGAAGGCAGTCTGATACCTTCCCGCGTGACCGTATGTGCAGCACACCAGGCCAACGCAGTGATAAGGATTATATCGGGTCTAGAACCGTGACGGTGATAAGATGGAAGACAAACTGGTCATCGGAGGACATGAATTCGAATCCAGGTTCATCCTGGGTTCGGGCAAGTATTCATTGGATCT
>JAEEGL016862164.1_pt1 | contig 14297 bp, 13 predicted proteins | sample 9134231 | NCBI WGS metagenome assembly JAEEGL01 (sample SAMN16246548, study PRJNA631951) | gut metagenome | biome: gut microbiome; feature: rumen; material: fiber-attached | host: Bos | place: Iran: Karaj | collected 2018-10 | reverse complement strand
CCCCTGTGGACCATTGGCACGATGGTCGCCTATAGCTTGGCCGTCATCATTGTGTTTCTGAAAGCGGGGTGGTTCACGGTCTCGCCTGACTATCTGCGCTCGCGACCTTGGGCCGTGCTGGCTTGGTGCGTGGTGGCCTCGTTGGGGGCCATCGTGCCGTCGCTGCTGGTGCAGGGCCTCATCCCCGAATGGAGCGGATGGGCCAAAGAGATTGTAGACCAAACCAACGAACAGTTGGAAGGGATGATGAGCGTGCCAGGTGGCTACATGGTGATAGCTCTGCTGCCGCCAGTGGTCGAGGAGATGGTGTTTCGTGGCTGCGTGTTGCGTGCCCTCTTGCAGTGGAAGCCGCGCCGTCGCTGGCTGATGATTGCCCTCTCGGCATTCCTCTTTGCCCTGATACACATGAACCCGGCGCAGATGCCCCACGCCTTCCTCATCGGTCTGCTGTTGGGGTGGCTGTATATGCGCACAGGCAGCATCATGCCTGGCGTGGCCTATCATTGGGCCAACAACACGGCGGCCTACGCCCTCTACCATCTCTATCACAACCCGCAGTCGTTGCAAGACATCGTAGGGCCCGGTACGCGTCCGGTGTTGCTCGCGTTGCTCTTCTCGCTCTGCATTTTGCTCCCCGCTCTGCTGCAGCTGAACATCAGAATGCAACGCCTTGACAAATAAACGCATACTATTTTCGAAAAGTTATTTTCATTTTTTTGCCGCTCGCAAACAGCAAAAAGTATTTGTGCAATTCTGTTTTTCCACCCTGCATGGTGAGGTTTGGTAAGTGTAACATAAGGCTATCTTTTACGTATAGGTCTTACTGCCCTACCACTATAGACATAGCCTCTCGTATCTACAATATCATTATGCTTTTCTCCATCAAAATAATAGTAGCAAGCACATCCCCAATCATTCATAGCCATCTCACTTGTCCAATAAGTTCCTTCATCAGTATTTGAGATTGCCTCTCCTAATCTTAAACCTGTATTTGGTAGAAAAATGCTATTTCCGTTAGGGCCTTCTACTCTATAGCCATCGACATCAAATGCCTTTTCTTTTGTCCATTTACATTTCTCAACCAGTTCCTTCCAGTTTTCTTTACTTGGCATGCTCCATTTTTTACCCCATTTTGACGTGGCAATGTCGTATTGAGTTCCTGAGATGTTATATGGAGTTTTGGCGTATGTCCCTCCAACTGTTTCCAAGTAGTCTTTGATTCTTTGAGACGTTTTTTCGCCTGTGGGGTCTGCCCATCCATAAAGGCCACCTATGGGTGATTCCGAATCACCTCCCACATTACAATCTGCCCATAACACGCTAAGACCTAAATCAACCGCATTGACTTTTCCAAATCGTCGAACTCCTTTACCAGTTAAAATCGTTTTTTCGTCATCAACTTGAATGGGGCCTGCAACAATTGTCTCTTCGATATTCCGCTTTGGCGCTGGTTTCGCCTGCTTCTCTTCGGTTGCTGATAACTTAAATAATATTTCGCCTACACTCTGCGGCCTTGCCTTCCTCTTCGGCTGCATCATCCATACCACTAATTTTCGCAAGTCCTCAGATGTTCCATCCGAAAAGTCAAAAGCCTCCTCTTCGTCTTCCTCAATATCGATTGTCATAGGTGGCATTTTGTTGGTCAGGAGATTGTAGATGGTAGCACCAAGCGCATAGATGTCTGTCCATGGGCCAAAGCGGTCATACATCTGGCCTATCTGTTCATTGGGCGCATAGCCGGGCGTATAGCAGAGAGCCGTTGATGTGGTCATACCACCATTGGCACGTATCTGCTTGCTGGCACCAAAGTCTATCAGGTAGGCATTGCCTTGCCTATCCACCATGATGTTACCGGGCTTCAAGTCCAGATGCCAAATCTCGTTTTGGTGAACCTCTTTCAGCGCATCAAGAATCTGTGTAAGAATGCTCTTCACTTCCTGCTCACTGAAAGGATTGCCAGTTCGTTTCATCCGCTCAGCCAGTGACTCCCCGTCTATATAATCCATCACATAGTAGGCGGTACCGTTCTCTTCAAACAGGTCATGCACCTTTACAATATGCTCGTTTTTCATTCTTCGCAGACGGCGAGCCTCTTTCTTGAACTTCTCACGTTGCTCTTCAAACTGTTGCACATTGTCTGCATTACTCACGCTAACAACACAGGTAGTTTCATCCCGTTCCGTCACGCCCTTCATGAAGAACTCCTTGATGGCTACCGTCTCTTCAAACTCCGTATTGTAGCCTACATACGTAATGCCGAAGCCTCCCTGCCCCAGCACTCGCTCTATTCTGTATTTCCCACCTTGCAAGGTGGTGTTTGGTTGTAGGTGTTGCATAATCATGTCTTAGAATTAAAAAGAGAAACGTAAATAGTTCCTTTGCATTTGTTACTTTTATCCAATCAAATAGAGAATAAGTTCTCCCACCATTTTGCTTTTTTTAATCTCGACAAAGCACTTATTGCATACTTATTACCTTGTGCTGCAGCATCTTGATAATACTGTTTAGCTTTTTTTGTGTCTTTTTGAACTCCCCGACCTTCTTCATAACATGAGCCAAGATAATACTGTGCCATCGCATTACCATTCATTGCTGCTTTCTGATAGTAATTCAAAGCAGTGGAAATGCTCTTCTTAACACCAAACCCTATTTCGTGGCAATAGCCAAGCTTATAAAGTGCGTCCGCATGTCCATTAGTAGCTGCTTTTAGATACCACTTATAAGCTTCTTCCTTATAAATACTTCCCTGCGCATGTTTTTCAAACCATAAAGCTAATTCATATTGAGCGGTTTTATCCCCTCTTTTAGCAGATTTAACCATATCTGGATGTTGTTTCAAAACACTCATATAGGTACTCTCTTCTTCATCAATTATTTCTATTCTTTTTGTTTTTTCAAGTATAATGGCGTCATCAAAATTTTCTTTTTGCTTTGCGTTTCTTCCTCTGCCAGATGCCTTATTATGGATTAGATATTTTGCAAGAAAACTTATACTTTGAGGCCTATCATCTTTGTTTGGCTCCATCATCCATACAATTAAGTTCTTGGTGGATTCTGACACGCCGTTGGGGAACATAAAAGCATTGCGACCTACTTGGAACAGCCTATTGGATGATGGTGGAATGCTGTCTGTTAGTAGATTGTACATTGTGGCCCCCAAAGCATAAATGTCAGTCCATGGACCAATCTCCTTTAATGCCCGTTCCAAATCTTTCTTAGTTCCATAAGTAAGGTCGGCTAATTCTGGAGGGCAATAGCCTTTCGTGTATGCCAACGTCAAAGATGTTGTCAAAGTGCTATTTTGCTCAATATGTTTGCTGGCTCCAAAGTCAATAAGATATATGTGGTCGTATCTGTCAACCATGATATTCTCTGGCTTGATATCCAAATGCCAGATGCTTTGCCTATGAGCAGCTTCAAGGGCAGGAAGGAGTTGTCGCATATATTTCAAGACGAGGCTTTCTGATAACACTCCTTCCCTGTTCAACTTAGTACGCAACGACTCACCGTCAATGTAATCCATCACATAGTAGGCTGTTCCATTCTCCTCAAAGAATTCGTGAACCTTTACCAAGTTGGGATGGTTGAGATTGGCAAGACGCAGAGCCTCTTTCTTGAACTTCTCTCGTTGCTGGTCGAAGCTTGCTTGATTGGCCGAGTTCGTAACGACAACCCAACTTCCGCGACGGTCATTGATGGCCTGCCCGCTACCACCAACAAACAACTCTTTAATGGCGACATACCGACCAAGTGGCGTTTGGACAGCCATATAAGTGATGCCGAAGCCTCCTTGCCCCAGTACTCGCTCTATTCTGTATTTCCCACCCTGCAAGGTGGTGTTTGGTTGTAGGTGTTGCATATCGAAAACATTTGAACCCTTTATTACCATCTTCTCACAACTTCTGTAAGCTCTTGCATGTGTTCCTTGAACTCTTCGGGATATATCAGCGCAAGAACTGTTGCGTGATATACATCTCCATCGTCTATCAATTTGGTTTTCAGATAATAGATTCTTCCATCAGTCGTATAACCAGAATAAATCCCCTGGCGTTTTGACTGATAAGTTACATTGGTGATTTGGGCGTTTTTCGCAATCCAGTTTCCGCTTTCTGCAATGTCAATAGCCCAATTGCCCAAACACGGCCAATGTGCCAATTGTACAGATCTCCACGAATAGACCTCAACCTCACCAGGAGCCTCATTCATAAAGTATGACGATGAAGACATGAAATCGGGATATTTAAAGCTGTAGGTCCCGGATGTGTTACGGTTCCAACTGCATGTGCTCATTTTCTCATCAAATAACTCGACGGTACTCATTGATTTTGTATTAGTCGAATAGTACTCATTGGCAGTCTGATTTGTATCGTCAGATTTGCTATTAGCTAAATATATCAAGAAAGATACCACACAAATTGCAATGAAGCCAAAAAATAGAGCGCCAGTGTGTCGGTTTCCTGTTTTTTCTTTATGTACAGCGACCGACACTTCGCTTTGGGGGCTTGCAATAAGTGTTTCTTCGTCTGCGTCCTCTTTATCTTTTCTCACTTTAGTAATTGCATCAATCTTTTGAGGGCGTTTGGTGCGGTTCGTATTCATCATCCACAGAACGCTGCTTCTCATCTCGTTACTTACACTTTCGGGGAATGGAAGAGAAACATGTTTGTCTTCTGTAATATCATCATCAATGTCGGTAGGCAGCGGTGGGCGTTTGTTAGTTAGCAAATCATACAGGGTGGCTCCAAGGGCATAAATATCAGTCCATGGGCCGAACTTGTCATAATTTTGCTCCATCTGTTCGCGTGGGGCGTAGCCATTGGTATAGCTGATGGCAGTGCTGGTGGTGGCTCCACCCTTTTGGAGGTTCAACTGCTTAGAAGCACCAAAGTCTATCAGTTTCACACCACCCTCTTTGTCGAGCAAAATGTTGGCTGGCTTCAGGTCTAAATGCCAGATGCCAGTATCGTGGACAGCCTTCAAAGCATCAAGAATCTGTGGCAGAATCTTGCGAACCTCCCGCTCCGACATGGGTTTGCCTGTTCGTTTCAAACGGTCGGACAGGTTTTCGCCATCCACATAGTCCATCACGTAGTATGCTGTTCCATTCTCTTCGAACAGATCATGCACTTTCACGATATAAGGATTGTTTAGCTTACGAATACGCGTTGCTTCTTTCTTAAACTTTTCTTTTTGCTCAAAAAAACAATCACGATTATCTGGGACACTAATACTAACAGTACTTTCATCGTTCTCACGAAGTGAAACACCACGCATGAAGAACTCTTTGATGGCTACTATGTTTTCTGTTTCTGTGTTGTAGCCCAAATAAGTGATACCGAAGCCGCCCTGCCCCAGCACGCGCTCTATTCTGTATTTCCCACCTTGCAAGGTGGTCTTTGGTTGTAGGTGTTGCATTTTAATTTGGTTTCTTTATAATGCATTAAACTCTTTTGCATCCATGTCTATTACTCCGATAGCATTGTTTCTGGATTCACGAAACGAGATTTTCATACTTACACCTCGTCACGTTGCCTCGTAGGGCATCTTTACAAAAAAGAAGCCCTAAAACATCATTCCAAACTCATTATGGGTCAGTTATACCATAGTAGAGATATGCGTACTTCCATTCTTTATAAAACCATCTAGTAATAAAAGAACTAGGAATCAAAGAAACTACTATGCTTATTGGGACACTTTCCACTCCTCCAATGGCATATAATAATAAAGTAACAAAAGGAAAGGCCAATAATGAAAAAAATAATAAAGCGAAAAAAGCTTTAACTTTAATGGCAGTATAGTTTTGAGGAGAAGGGCTTTGCAATTTTAATAATACACTTTCTAAACTTTGTGGTCTTTCTTCCTTATTTGGCTTCATCATCCATACAATTAGGTTTTTGGTGGATTCAGACACGTCGTTGGGGAACATAAAGGCATTGGGACCTACTTTATACAGGCGGTTGGATGATGGTGGAATGTTATCGGTTAACAAGTTATACATGGTAGCACCCAATGAGTAGATGTCTGTCCATGGGCCGATGTCTTTCAATGCCTGAACGAAACTGGCTTGGCTTTCGAATGAGAAATCCGTCAACTCTGGGGGACAATACCCTCTTGTAAAGGCTAATGCCAAAGAAGTCGTAAGGGTGCTATTCTGCTCTATATGCTTGCTGGCTCCAAAGTCAATCAAGTAGACATGACCATACTTGTCAACCATGATGTTTTCGGGTTTAATGTCTAAATGCCAAATGCTCTTTTTATGTGCTACTTCAAGAGCAGGTAGCAGTTGTCGTATGTATTTCAAGACGAGGCTTTCGGCCAATTTGCCCTCCCGATTCAACTTGGTACGCAACGACTCACCGTCAATGTAATCCATCACATAGTAAACGGTTCCATTCTCCTCAAAGAATTCATGGACTTTTACCAAGTTGGGATGGTTGAGATTGGCAAGACGTTGGGCCTCTTTCTTGAACTTCTTTCGTTGTTGGTCGAAACTTTGTTGGTTCGCAGCGTTTGTTACAACAACCTTATTGCCTATACGGTCATTGATAGCTTGACCGCTGCCACCAATGAATAACTCCTTAATGGCAACGTAACGATTCAAAGACGTTTGTACCGCCCTGTAAGTGATACCGAAGCCACCTTGCCCCAGCTTCTTCTCTATTCTATATTTCCCGCCTTGCAAGGTGGTGTTTTGTTGTAGGTGTTGCATATTTAACTATTAGTTAAAAAAGTAAATTGCTTGCTAACTAAATTAACTATTTAAGAAAAAAGCCACAATAAGATAAAACATAGAAATATTACTAAAATTATAATCCATGCGAAATAAAAACATCCAATTACCAAATCATCTATTTTGAACGGGCTATTTTGAGAATCGATTTTATCTGATTTGCTCCATTCTGCATTTTCACCGTTTTCGTTCTTTACACTCTCAAAGATGGTGTCTTCTTTTGATATATCGTTTATGTTGTATGTGTCCTCTACTTCTTGATTATCGTTTCGTATTAGTATTGCTGAAACAACTTCAATACTTCGTGGCCTTTGCTTCCAATTCGTATTTAGTAGCTGGAGGACAAGATTGCGCATGTTCCAACTGATGCTTTCTGGCAGTGGCAGGGCGAGGTGCTTGTAGGCACTCAAGTCATCTTCAATGTCAGATGGAAGTGGGGGCTTCTTGTTGGAAAGGAGCGCATAAAGCGTGGCACCAAGGGCATAGATGTCTGTCCAAGGGCCTATCTTTTCGTAATTCTGTTCCATCTGTTCTCGCGGGGCATAACCTGGGGTTTGAGCAAACGCAGTGGGAACTGTTGTGGTAAGTAGTCCATCTGCGCCCATCTGCTTGCTGGCTCCGAAGTCTATCAATTTTACATTCCCCGCTTTATCCACCATGATATTGGACGGTTTCAAGTCCAAATGGCAGAATTTTTCATCATGTACTGTTTTTAAGGCGTCAAGAATCTGTGGCAACAGTTGGTGCACTTCCTCTTCGGTCATGGGCTTGCCAGTACGTTTCAATCGTTCCGAAAGGTTCTCGCCGTCTATATAGTCCATCACATAGTAAGCAGTACCATTCTCTTCGAACAAATCGTGAACCGTCACTATGTGTTCGTTCTTCAGCCTACGCAGACGGCGGGCTTCCTTTTTGAATTTCTCTTTCTGTTGTTGGAAGCTGTCAACATTTTCTGAGTTGCTGACGCTGACGGTGGTCTGGTTGCCATCGCGCTGCGTGACGCCCTTCATAAAGAACTCTTTGATGGCCACGCGCTCATCAAATTCGATGTTGGTAGCAACATACGTGTTGCCAAAACCTCCTGACGAAAGGTAACTATCTATCCTGTATATTCCTCGTAGAATCGTTCCTACGCGGAGCATCGACTGGCTGTTGATTTCTTTTTGTTCCATATTTTGCCCGGGTGGTGTCTTTTATGGTTGTATCATTTTTGAAGAGTTCGTCAAGGCGGGAGGTGATGGGCTTTTGCATGACAGGCTCCTCGTTAGGCTGTTCCTTCATCTCTTCCTCACCTGTATGGCGAGGGAAGAGAAGCCACATGGCCATCACACCGACAAGGATAGCAACGAATGCTATTGCCAACTTCTGAATGGGCAGCTTCTTCCTCGGTGGTTGGGGAGCTGAGACCACTACAACATCGTCGTCTTCTTCTGCCAACTGCACATCATTGCTGACGCTGGCTTTTGGCATGATGTTTAGGGCATTGCAGCGGGCAGTGGGTTCTTCGTTGACAAGCTGCTCGTCACCTTCTTCACGGATGACATCCTTGACGTGGATGAGCCAAGCAGAATGGTTGTCTCGATTCGGGAGGGTGGCCTTGGTGAGCAGTGCGCGCTTGCCTTCGTCTGAAGTATTGCTGGATAACAGGGCTGACAGTTCGTGACCGTCCATGTGCTCCAGCATACCATCGGAGCACAGATAGAAATAGTCGCCCGGCTGAACATCCGTGATGTGAATGATGTCAGGCCGCATGCGATTGGCCTCACCAGGCGTCATGGCCCGGGTGATGATATTCTTCTGGGGGTAAGTGGCCATTTCCTCGTAGGTGATTTCCCCTGCCTGGTAGAGGTCGAAGACGAGGGAGTGGTCACGAGACTGATAAAGGACTGCCCCCACCCGGTCATTCCCGAGCATGGCTTGCCTACCCGAAGCCTTTCCCCCGATAATGGAGGAGTTTGGACGGAGATGATAGATGCGGCTGTCGCCAATATGAGCGGCGGTCACGCCTTGTGCATGTATATATAATAATGTAAGGGTGGTGCCCATCTTCTTAGGGCTGCCATCATCGAACTTGTCTAACTCGGTGTAGGCATATTCGAGGGCTTCGCGTAGCAGGCTATCCGAAAAAACATCGTCAGGATGGATGTGCTCCTGAAACCAATTGACTAACGACTGGCATACCGTCTGGCTGGCCACCTCGCCTTTCTCGTGGCCGCCCATGCCGTCGCAAAGCACGAAAAGACGGTTGTTCCATTGTGCTATGGCGTCTTCCTGGTTGGCGCGTTGGCCTAATTCGTAGATGCTGAGAGGGGGATAGATGTCTATCTTCATGATGCTATGATAGCTTAAAGGTTACTGTGGTATGCCCCATGGTGATGCTGTTGCCATCGGTCAGTCGAATCTCGTCGCCCTTCCCGATGAGTTGTCCGTCGATGGTTGTCGAGTTCTTGTTCTGGTAGTTGCTCAGCACCGCTTTCTTGCTTCCGTCGGGGAGCGTGGAGACGTTGATGATGCAATGCTGTCGGCTCATATATCGGTCAACTGTCTCTATCTGCACCGTAGCCTCTGAGGTCGTAGCTTGGCGCCCAACGATGTTCCGCCCATCTTGAAGCGGATAGATTTTCCCTCCGCATGAAAGCTTGGCCGTGACAGAACCATTCTGAGAGGGAGTATGGAGTTCTGTTGAGCCACTTGCGCTGCCTCCCAATACAGTGTCTCCGCCAGCACTTCCAAGCTGTGTCTTGCCACTGTCTGCCGCCGGCTGCTTGGGAGTTGCATAAAAGGTTTTTGCCTCCAATGGCTCTTGCTGAGGTTGGAACTTGACTTGAAGAAGGGTTTTACAGGAAGGACAGGTGATTTGCTTCACCGTCTCGTTCTGAGAGTTCTTCACGTCGAGAACGGCTCTGCACTTTAGGCATATTATTCTTTTTGTCTGCATATCGTTTTACCACTTAATGATTGTCATATTGTTGTCGAACTTGCCCCACATAACGGGATGTTGCCTATTGCCAGATGCTTCTGCAACGCCATCGTGTACGAAGTCGAATATCTCGCGGGCCGTAATCTGCCTGTCCCTGTTCTTGTCGGCACCTCCACGCAGCCCTCGTTCAAAGAATATGGTGAAGAGGCTGTTCTTGTATTGAGTTTCGCTTGAAGCCTCATTGGTGCGAGAGGAAAGGAACAGCATCACGTTTTGCTTGTTGTAGCTGTCTGACTGCTGCTTGCTCGTTCGCATCTTGCCCGAGAAACAGGCGTCGGCGATGATGATTTTGCGATTGGCCTTGCAATCTCTGAGCATCCCGAAAATGCGCTGGTAGGTTAGTGGCCCGTCGTGGCAGACCAATGCACCAGGAATGCCGTGCCCACTGAAGTACAGAACGACGGCATCATTGCTTTGGGCCTCAGCAAACGCGGTGCGTATGGTTCTCAGCAAGGTGGATTGGGTGGCATCTTCGTTGATAAGGATGTTCACCAAAGCATCCTTCGTTGCCTGAAACACCTTGGCCACTGTTCGAGCGTCATTGTCGCTGACGCGCAAGTCAATCTTTTTGCCTGGATAGTCGGCAATGCCTACGCTGACCACAAAAGTCTTCGCACGCATGCTGACGGCACAAGCAAGCAGCAGTAGCAGTAAGATGGCACTACGAAGTTTCATCATGCAATAATGTCCATCCCGTCGACATTGGCATCGTTCATATAGTCGGGCATGTCTGGGGCCACATTAGGATTCTCCAGAGTAGTCATCTGGTTTGGGTCGGGCTCTGGTATACCCGCTATTTCTTCAATTGTAGTGTATTGTCCATTAGGACCAACAACAAGGTCGTCTCCACTTAAACCTCCTTCGCCAATGTCGATGATGGCAACATCTGCAAAGTCATCGCCATCAACATCATAGCCAACTGCTAAATGCCCATTAACGTTAGCATAACCAACAATATGCACATCTTCAGTTTCTAATGCTTGATAACTTTGAGCAACCTGCGGGTCTACCATTTGCACATCATCGGCATCGTTTACCGGCTGCGGACTTGGATCGACTTCAGTATGTACGGCGACATCAGGATGGGAGCCAACGGGATGGTTCGCTTCGGCTGTCCTGACCTCTGGAAGTGCCTGTTGTGCAAAATCGTTTTTCTGTTCTGCCGTCATGGCATTCCATTCGTCGGCATAGTAGGTGCCATAGACCCCTCCGTGCCAATGGAATACTCCTCCGGGGCCTACTTCTGCACGGGCAGCGGCAAAGGCTTCGCCAAATGACAGTTCGTCGTGCGAGTCGGCCACCTTCAGGCTCTCTGCTTCGTCTTGGACGATGGGGTGCTCCTCTTCTTTCTCTGGTTCTTGCTGAGGTTCATTCTTTGCTGCATGTGTTTCGCCAGCATAAACCAAGCCTGCACCCAGCAGGATGCCCGATACGCCACTGATGGTGACGTGCTTCCATGAAGCACTTCCTTTCTTGGTCTCTGATTGTTCTGTAGCGTTAGGACGCTTCTCGATAATGGTTTCTTCGTTCATATCTATAATAGCTTTAAAGTTTTCGTTGCAAAAGTAGTAATTATCTTCGAGGGTTCAAAATGTTTGATGGGTTCTTGTAGGAAATACCCTGTTTACTGTACGAAATGAGCTCTTTGCTTAGGCCGTTCCCGTATCAAGGGGCTTCAATGGTACGAAATCACTTCTTGTATTTGGTCTTGCAATAGGGGCAGGCATCGTTCTGGACGAGGATGTCATAATCTTGGAATCCCATGAAACGGCCGCATTTGGGGCAAACATATTTGTTCTGAAAAGATTTCTTGAGAGCTTCCCTTTCCTCGATGCTTTTGTCTGTAAAACGCTTATAGAATCCATAAAACATAACAACAAGTGCGATGGCTGTAAAGACATAGGCATAGGGTTTAACTTCTTCTGATGCTAAGCTAGCTATCAGTCCTCCTATCATTGTTATTCCCACGGGTATGCTTGCCAAAAGGCCAATATTCTTCTGACGTTTCTGAAACTCAATGTTTGCTGAGTTGAAATCCTCCCATACTTTCTTTAGTCTGCTGATATCTATAGTTTCTACCTTTGGCTCTTGCAAAGCACTCCAGTTAAGCAGATAGTGCGAATTGCCCAATTCGACTTTGTCGCTTTCCGAGACGGTTTTGCTTTCCACGGAAAGACCATTGACAAAAGTAACATTGTTGTCGTTGAGGTTCTTAATCTGCCAGTTCCCGTTGCCTAATTGTTGTAGGGACAAATGCTGTCTGCTCACATCCATGGGGACGCTTCCTGGCTGTCCGAATAAGACAGTCTGGCCACCCTTGATAATTGCCAGCTGTCGTGTCTGCTGGTTTCTTCCTACGATTATAGTCATCTGCATTTATATTTTTGTCTGTATAACAAGTTCTTTGACCGTTTTCAGAGCCTCCTTGGAAACAGGTATCTGAAACAAGAAATGCTCGCAGTCAGAGAGCATCAGTGTCTGCTTTTGAATATCTATCTGATAAATATAATTCATGTTGACAATCAATCGCTTGCCTATACGCATGAACCGCTTGGCATGTCCACCTAACTGTGAGGCAAGTGCTTGTTCGGTATGGGCAAGGTTCATTGTAATACATATTCGCTGCTTGTTGGCAGTAACAATATAAGTGTAATTGCCATCGCTTTCGAAATAGACAATCTTTTGAATGACTAATCGGATTAGCTTGTCACGTGAATTGAAATAGATGATGGGTAGTGCCATTGGTAATGCTTTTATGTTTGGTTTCGTTGTGGTTTCCATCTTTAGTAGAACAAATGCAAAGGTAAATGTTTTTTTTGAAACAGCCAAGAAAGGGAAGACGATTTTCGTGAAAAATTTTGAGCGCTCCAAATTTTTATTTGGCGTTGACTTTTTAAAATATGGAGCGCTCCTAATTTTGAAAAGTCATGCCCGGTTTTTTCCGGCAGGCTTTGTGTGTCAGCCAAAGTTTGAAAAAGCCGTGGCAAAGTTTATCCACGACGAGGAACGATAAAACCACGACGAGAAATAAACTTTTCCACCCATCTGAAATCTTTTAGAACCGATTTAAGCACTTCAAAGCAAAAAAACAGTCGTCATTTTTAGGTAGTCTGAAAAAAAAACTGTATCTTTGCACTCTCGTAATTATTCTTATAAAAATAGAACAAAACAAATAGTCAATTGTAAATCGTTAAATTGTAAATTAAAAAGATGATTTATTCAAAAGAAGTTGAAAACATGTGCGTTGTGGCCAAAGGCCCCAACCACGGGCCAGCACCCATCCCCGAGGAGGGCAAGTGGATTCAGGCCAAGGAGATCAAGGACATTTCGGGCTACACCCACGGCATTGGCTGGTGCGCTCCTCAGCAGGGTGCCTGCAAGCTGAGCCTGAACGTGAAGGACGGCGTGATTCAGGAAGCTCTGGTGGAGACCATCGGCTGCACGGGCATGACCCACTCTGCTGCTATGGCCAGCGAGATTCTTCCTGGCAAGACTATCCTCGAAGCTCTGAACACCGACCTGGTGTGTGATGCCATCAACACCGCCATGCGCGAGTTGTTCCTGCAAATCGTTTACGGACGCACGCAGAGTGCCTTCAGTGAAGGCGGACTCGTGATTGGCGCTGGTCTGGAAGACCTGGGCAAGGGCCTCCGCTCGCAGACAGGTACGCTCTATGGCACCGTGGCCAAGGGCACGCGCTATCTGGAGCTGACCGAGGGCTACATCACCAAGCAGTTCCTCGACAAGGACGACCAGGTGTGTGGCTATGAGTATGTGCATTTAGGCAAGATGATGGAGGCCATCAAGGGCGGCATGGACGCCAATGAGGCTGTGAAGAAGTTCACCGGCAGCTACGGTCGCACCAAGGCTGAGCAGGGTGTCGTGAAAGCTATTGACCCACGCAAGGAGTAAGACCCACCCCCTGCCCCTCCCGTGCGGGAGGGGAGTCTATTAAAGACTTGTAGAGGAAAAGTCATTCGTTATAATTATTAATAGTAAAAACAATATTTAGCTTGGACCCCCAAAACTAACCAAGCAACCCTCCCGGACGGGAGGAGATGGGGGCGGGTTTATATGATAAGAAAAGTAAGTTTTGAAAGCTATGAGCGTCGTATCAAGCAGGTACTGGCCGCTCTGAACGAGAACGGTATTGCCAGCATCGAGGAGGCCAACGAGATTTGCGACAAGGCAGGCGTTGACCCCTACCTGATGTGCGAAGAGACGCAGGGCATCTGCTTCGAGAATGCCAAGTGGGCCTATGTGTGTGGTGCTGCCATCGCCATCAAGAAGGGCGTGAAGAGCGCTGCCGAGGCCGCTGAAGCCATCGGCATCGGTCTGCAGAGCTTCTGCATCCCTGGCTCAGTGGCCGACGACCGCAAGGTGGGTATCGGCCATGGTAACCTGGCCGCTCGCCTACTGCGCGAGGAGACGGAGTGCTTCGCCTTCCTGGCTGGCCACGAGAGCTTCGCTGCCGCCGAGGGTGCCATCAAGATTGCCGAGAAGGCCAACAAGGTGCGCCAGAAGCCGCTGCGTGTCATCCTGAACGGTCTGGGCAAGGATGCTGCTATGATTATCAGCCGCATCAAT
>JAEEGL016361416.1_pt1 | contig 14297 bp, 12 predicted proteins | sample 9134231 | NCBI WGS metagenome assembly JAEEGL01 (sample SAMN16246548, study PRJNA631951) | gut metagenome | biome: gut microbiome; feature: rumen; material: fiber-attached | host: Bos | place: Iran: Karaj | collected 2018-10 | reverse complement strand
TCCGGGGACGAGTGCGACCTTCAGTCCCGCCAGAACCGCCGGTTCCGTTGAACCGTTTATCTTTTTTATCTCATCCGGAAGCAGTCGTTCGTTCGCTTCGATATACTTTCCGAGCCTGTATACTTCCGGTGCCTGACCCGCGTATATCCTCCCCCTGTCAAGCAGTCTGTCAACGCTTTTGCCGTCCTCGCTGTAGTAAACCGTATCCTTCATCGGAAGAGTCGGCATCACTCCGTCGAATCCGTCAAGAGCATCAAGACATCTGTCCACATACTCCGCTGTCAGGTTCGGTCTTGCAGCATCATGGATGATCACCACGGGGTCGTCCTTAATACCCTTATCATGTGATTTTACGAAGTCCCTGATATCCCTGAGCCCGTTTAGTATCGACAGCTGCCGTGTTTCACCCGGCAGCGAAAATCCCATGACCGCATCTTCCGGAATCCCGCATCGCTTGCATTCCTCTTTGATCTCGTCCTGCCATTCGCGGGCTGCGGTTATCCAGATCCCGTCTATATGTTCATGTTTCGAAAACATATCAAGGCAGAATGCAATGAGCATCCTGCCTTTGACTTTGATATATTGTTTGGGGATATCTCCCCCGAGCCTTGTTCCGGTACCTCCGGATAATACAAGTGCGATATTCATATCGGATCCTTTTATCTGGCCAGTTCTCTTATATCCTTTATGGCTTCTTTGTATGTCTTCTTCTTACCGAACAGAAGTGTTGTTCCGAGAACGAATCCCTTAACTCCCTTTGGTGCGAATTCCACTATCTTGTCGGCTGAACATGCCCCGTCCCAGTAAGCATCAAATCCCATCTCTTTCTGAAGCGGGAGGAGCTTCTCATATTTCTTGGCAACGTAAGGCAGATACATCTGTCCCGCGTTTCCCGGATTGACCGACATTACAAGAACTTTCCTGACGATCTGGAGCATCTCTACAACCGTCTCAACGCTTGTTCCGGGATTGATCGCGATACCCGGGATCATCTTGGCATTGATTATCTTCTGAAGTGTCGTGGACGGATGATACTCCGCTTCGGGATGAATGTAGACCGTATCTCCGGGACGAAGTTTTTCCAGAAAGAAATGAATGTTGTTGTTGGGGTGCTCAAGCATCAGATGAACGTCAAGCGGCTTACTGGTCGCGGATGCGATATAGGACATATCGTTAAGCGACATCGCAAAGTTCGGAACGTAACGTCCGTCCATTATGTCGATATGAAACGAGTCAATACCGGCATCTTCAAGATCCCGAACTTCTTTTTCAAGATTACCGTAATTGGCGCACATCATCGATGCGCATAATTCGATCTCCATTATTTCTTACCTTCTTCCAATATCATTTCGGTCACTTCACGGATGACTCCCTCACCGCCCTTTGCGCTTGTTACGTAGTCTGCTACAGCTTTTACCGAGGCGCACGCATCGGCGGGACAACATCCGAGTCCGACGAATTCGACCGCATCCTTATCCGCAAGATCATCACCGATATAAACAACTTCCTCGGGTTTGATCTTGTATGTTGCGCACAGTCTGTTGATACACGAAACTTTGTCAACGCAGCCCTGAGCAAGAACATCTATCTTGAGCTTCTCACAACGACGTTTGTTAAGAAGCACATCTTCACCGGTGATAACTCCCGTGATTATGCCGTTCTCCCGAAGGAGTCTGAACGCAACTCCGTCTCTTGTGTTAAACTTCTTAAGTTCATCACCCTTTTCGGAATAGTACATTCCGGCATCGGTCATACAACCGTCGCAATCGGTCAAAAACATCTTGTATTTTATGCTCTGTCCTTTTTCGGCCCCGGGCGTTGTTGCGGCTGATTTTGGATCATCGCCCTCCGGCGCTTCCGACATCATATCTCTTCTTGCCATGAGTGCTTCTGTAACTATCCAGTCGCTCGGCTCATCGATCTCATAATACGTATCCTCGCTCATGAGCGATATCCTGATATTGCCGGAAAGCCTGCTCCCGCTTGCAAGAAGGCTTTTACGGGACGTGATATAAAACGCACCGTTCTCTACATAGTATTCTTCAAAATCCTGACGTCTCGGTCTGTTTCCGACATCATAATTCTGAGGTCTTGCATTACCGTCATTATCTATTCCCCAGATAAAACGCTTCTGCGGAACAACCGAAATGACGCTGTCAGTGCCCTGGGTGGAGAACGCGTTAAATCCGTTATCAAGATCCGCACCCGTAAGCATCGGTGAAGTAGCCTGAACAAGCGCAATATTATCAAATCTGTGCTTCTTGGCAAATTCGATCATCGCCGATTCCGTTGTCGCGGTGTCCGTAGCCGTTTCCGGAGATCTGTCTATCACGCTTACCTTCCCGAACCTGTCATAGTCCTCGGAACAGAATTTCTCGACACACAGTTTAATGTCGTTGCTGTCTGTCGCGACAAATACCTTGTCGATAGCGCGGCAGTCACATGCGGCTGCGACCGTCCAATAAACGAGCGGCCTGCCGTGGATCTCTTTGATGTTTTTGAGAGGTATGGATTTGCTCCCTCCCCTTACCGGAATAAAAGCGACATTCATGATCATCTTTTCCTGTATTTTAATTTATCTCTCTGAACCTGCTCTATCGGCAGTATCTCTTCGGATTTGTATGTGAGCGCTTCCTTGGTTGTCTGAAGATTTCTCTTAAGTCTTCTGATACCGTCCGGTTCGAGTGATGCGGCATGGTCCGTTCCCTTAAATGTACGGTCAAGTGTATAATGCCTCTCGAATACGCTCGCGCCGAGTGTATATGCGGCAACATCTATGGCGATACCCAAATGGTGTCCCGAGAAACCGATCGCTTTAACCCTGTCCTCATAAGCTTCACGCATCCTTGTTATCTCAAGCAGACACACATCCTTGAACGGAACCGGATATCCGGATGTGCAGTTGAACAAAACAAGATCCTTTGCTCTTCCTCTTTCTTCGAAGAACTTAACTATCTGCTCCTCTTCATCTCGTGTTGTCATGCCGAATGAGAGCTGGATCTCTCCGTCATAGTTATCGCATATATATCCGAGCATATCATAATTGGTATTGCATGCACTCGGTATCTTGATGAACTTCGGGTTGATCGAGACAATCTCTTTGGCACTCGTCATATCCCATACGGATGTGGAATACGTGATCCCGGATTCCTCACACCACTTTTTGAGCTGTTTATGCTTATCAAGATCGAACTCCAGAAACTCCCTGTGAGCCCCGTATGTATCACCGTAAGAATTGTACGGAACGGGGTGCGGTGCATTGTACTGCTCGGGCGTAAGAAGTTCTTTCGGACAACGCTTCTGGAACTTGATCGCATCCGCCTTACAGAACATCGCGGCGGTAACAATGAGTTCATGAGCGATATCCATATCTCCCATATGATTGCAGCCTGCTTCGGCTATAACGTAAGGATCTTTATATACCACGTTCGAACACCTCCTGTATCCTCTCTATTGTAGTGTATCCGTGCGTATTTATCAATGAAATAAACAAAATGACAAGGTTTATGGTATTATATCCAAAAAAGGCCAACAGGAGGTTCGGTAAATGGAAAGAGAAAAGTTCGGATCCCGGATCGGATTCATACTCGTAAGTGCGGGTTGTGCGATCGGAATAGGTAACGTATGGAAGTTCCCTTATATGGCAGGACAATACGGCGGCGCCATATTTGTTCTGTTTTATCTGCTGTTTCTCGTTATCATGGGAATCCCCGTTATGACGATGGAACTGTCTGTGGGACGTGCCAGCAGAAAGAGTGCCGTGCTAAGCTACAAAGCCCTCGAAAAGGAAGGCAGCAAATGGCACATACACGGATGGTTCTGCATTGCCGGATGTTACCTTCTCATGATGTACTACACGACAGTTTCCGGATGGATGCTCTCATATGCATGGAAATTTGTTACAGGAAAATTCGAAGGCGTAACATCGGGAACAGCAGGAGATATATTCGGCGGAATGCTTGGAAACCCTTCCGAAATGGCGGTGTTTATGATCATAACCGTTGTGCTCGGTTTTGCGGTACTCAGCCTCGGAGTACAGAAAGGTCTTGAAAGGATAACAAAGATCATGATGACCGGACTTCTGATCCTCATCGTAGTTCTTGCGATCCATTCGATCACTCTTCCGGGAGCCGGCGAGGGATTAAAGTTCTACCTTGCACCCAATGTGGAAAACGTCAAGAACGTCGGTCTGTTCAATCTCATAGTCGGAGCCATGAACCAGGCGTTCTTTACGCTCAGTCTCGGAATTGCCGCAATGGAGATATTCGGAAGCTATATGTCAAAGGACAAATCTATCCTTTCGGAATCCGTACTGATCATCTGCCTTGATACGTTTGTTGCGATCATGGCCGGACTGATAATCTTCCCCGCATGCTCGGCATACGGAGTGTCACCCGATCAGGGCCCTTCGCTGATCTTCATGACTCTTCCGGAACTGTTCATCAACATGCCCGGTGGAAGGATATGGGGAACCCTGTTCTTCATATTCATGTCATTTGCCAGTTTTTCAACGGTTACGGCAGTATTTGAGAACCTTGTCGCATGGCCTACGGATAACTGGGGATGGAGCAGAGGAAAGAGTGTCGTGTGCAACCTGATATTTATCCTTGTGGCAAGTCTTCCCTGCGTATTCGGATACAATATCTGGTCGGATCTTCATATCATCGGGGCAAGAGATGTACTTGATTCCGAGGATTTTCTCGTAAGCAATCTCCTTCTTCCCGGCGGCGCCATAATCTATACACTGTTCTGCGTATCGAAGCATGGCTGGGGATTTGACAAATATCTTGCCGAAGTAAACGAAGGTAACGGAATGAAGATGTCCGCAAAACTTAAGCCGTATCTTGTGTATGTGCTTCCATTACTGATCCTTATGATCCTTGTGGTGGGTCTGATACCGTAACAACGGATCGCATCGTATTTATCACTCTTTTCTTGTCGGCACTCCACATGGGTGCGACAAGAAGCCGTTTCGGTCCGTCACCGGTCAGGCGATGGATCGTGATATCTTCGGGAAGGATATCAAGTATCTTTCTGACAGTATCACAATATTCTTCAAGTGTTGGAATATGAAACGGTCTTTCTTCATACATCTGTGCCAGCTTTGTTCCATGAAGAACATGCATGAGCTGAATCTTGATACCGTCCGGTACAGGGGTAAGATCCCCTATATACCGGGCGGTATTTAATATCGTATCTTCGGTCTCTCCGGGAAGCCCGACTATCATGTGAATCACCGTATACAGACCGTTCTCCTTGAGCCGTCGGTATCCGTCCTCAAACTCCTTGAGGCTGTAGCATCTGTTTATAAGCCGCGCTGTGTCATCCGACGAAGTCTGAAGTCCGAGTTCAACCCACACCGGTTTGACCGCGTTCAGTCTTACGAGCATTTTCATGATGTCATCCGGAAGACAATCCGGTCTTGTTGCAACGGATATCCCCACTATTTCGTCATGAGACAATGCCTGAGCGAATATCGGCTCAAGCACATCCACACTCCCGTATGTATTTGTAAACGATTGGAAATAGGCGATATACCTGCGATCGCAAGTGCCTTTCGGGAATTTGTCGTCAACTCTCTTCTTTGCCAAAGCTATCTGCTCATCGACAGATACAAGCGGGGACGCAAAATCACCAGATCCGCCTTCCGAACAGAATATGCACCCGCCTATCCCTTTTGTTCCGTCACGGTTCGGACACGTGCATCCTGTCTGAAGCGAAAGCTTATATACCTTACATCCGTATTTGTTTTTGAGATAATCGGATACGGTGATCATGGTACAATCATTATATTTATAAAATGCTTCATGTCAAATCTCTTCTCTCCCCGTCAATATAGTACTATAATTATTCAAAGATATTCCGCCAAATAATCATGAAGAAGGAAGAACTAAGGATGAATTACGCTTACGATGAAATTTATCTGTTTGATGCGATGAGAAATCTCGGCGAGATGACTGAGTATGCCTGCTACGCATGTAATGTCGATATCGATTATATATTCAGATGTTTTGTGATAAGCGGATTTGCTGACAGATTCGGATGCGGGGATCCTCGTGTTGTATCGGGGATGTCAGGGACCGAACTGTACATCTCGATCATGGAAAAATGCGGTGTATCAAGGCAGTGGCCTCAGGCACTCATCAGATATGAAACAGATGAATACTATTGGATTGGGTATATAATGGCAATGTTTCAGTGGAGAACGGGATTATCATTCAGACTGATCTTTAACGAGATCACAGCTAAAGATCTGATAAAGATGTATCCTGCTCTTCATACTGCTTCTGATGACAGGGCCGTCGATTCCATTGAAGAATTGTATAGAAAGAGAGCTCTTTCATCAAGGCTTCAAACATACCGGAAAATGGCCGGATTGACACAGGCGGAACTGTCCAAAGCTTCCGGAGTCAATCTTCGCACCTTGCAGCAGTATGAAATAGGGGATAAGGATATACGCAAAGCTTCCGCAGATAAGGTGATATCACTGGCAAAAGTCCTTCACCGCAGTCCGGAGGATATGGTGCTATGACTTGTTAATGGTAAGAAAAAGATACTTTTAGAGGATCACAGGGAGTGTAATCCTCAGTATTCCTTTGATCATATGTAATGTCTACTCTCTATACCCAGTCTTCAAGAACACTTGGTTCATGTATAACATGCCATGGCTGATCTACCGGCTCTGCGCAGTATTTGCATCTTTCAAAAGGAGTGCTGATTCCATGAATTATCTTCTCAACAGTCATACCGTCTTCATATAGATCTATAGCTCCATCCTCAGGCAGTTTCTCATCAAAGTACTCATTAAAATACTTTGTAGTAAAAGGTAGAAAGCAGGCGGCAATCTTTCCATCATAAAGATTCACACAACCCTTCTGATAACAATGGGAGAACTTCGATAGCATCTCCTCATCACTTCCCGAATTGAGTTTCTGTTGTTTTCTGAAGGTTTCCATTAAAGGCGAAACCGTATAGTCTACTTTTTTCTCATCCAACATACCTGTAATCTTATCAATATGATCTTTCATCACCGGGTACAGCGAAATGTGTATTCCCGATCCCTCGCAGCAGGAATTGATTGTGTCAAAGAATGAATCGGGCATTGATTTCAACAAAAGAGCGTTGGTAACAACCCTAATGGGGGTGTCAGGATATATCCTGGCTGCAAGGCGGATATAATCCTCTATTTGGGGATTGAGTAATGGCTCCCCACCCAGAATTCGAATGATTCCTATTTCATCAATAAACTTCTTCAGTTGACATAGATCTTCTGAAAACTTCTCAAAATCCGGGAATACTGCACCATCTACAAGGCCGGAATAGTGTTCACAATTCGCACATTTCAGATTGCAGTGATCGGCCACATGAAACTCCAGATATGGTAACTTACGGCATGAATAATATGGTACAAACATATCCATGATTGCCTGCTCGGTTGTATAGCTACTCTCAAGTTTATGAGCAATATATACACAATCCAATGGAATACCCACCGCAAGAAATGCTGTAAGAAAATCATTCTGACCCGTGTAACATTCGTTGGGAACAAGGAGTACTTCCGCATTAAAAGAAGAAAAAAGCTCTCTGACCTCACCAATGCTGATAACAGGCAGATCTTCATCACCCGACTTTCCTGCATTAAAATAATCCCAATACGCAACGGTTTCAATACCTTCTTCTTCGTATTTTTCTACAATCTTGTTGTATCCTCTTTTTACGAACTGATTAATGTAATATGCGAAGATATTATTTCCAAGAATTATCGCTTTGACCATTCTGTTTTTCCCGTTCCTTTGTCACAAATCAAAAAACTCTAATCAACTCCAACTATTGAGTCCACCTCGAACACCAGCGGATAAGAGTTGTATACACATGCTCCTGGGTTTAAGCGTGTTTTATATAAAATTTAGCGTGATCACCACGCTTTTTTTCATTAGCGACTTTGCTGATCCTTTCCATTGATTGTATATCATCTTCCGTAAAGAATTCATCGTATATCTGCTGTGTCTGCTCGTAGAACGAGTACCCCTTTTCATATAAAAAGCTGTGGGTAAACTGTCCGTAATTGGAATCGTATTCCACACCGACCGCTTTAAGCCCGTGCTGTTGAGCAAGATATGCCATTGCACTTTCCGAAAACAGGTGAATATGCCTTGGCGCGTCCAGCTGATACCAAAATACGCCGAACTCATCATATGCGACATTCGGGTACACGGGAATCGTAATTGTAATCGTCCCGTCATCACTTAGCAACCTGTTCAGACTCTCCATTACCTCATGAGGATCAGTCACATGCTCGAACGAATCAATCATATATATCAGATCGTATTTCCCGCCCATTTCATGTATTGATTTTTTGTGAATCTTTATCTTGCCGTCATAATCGATGTCCTGAGGGACAAACGGGTCGCATCCCGTAAGATTGGTCATACCTGAGTTATATAATTGGATCAGAAATCTGCCGGATCCGCATCCCACATCCAAAATAGCCCTGTCATCCGTATCATCCGGCAATTTGTCATTTAATGATATCTCGTTATTGTAACTGTAATAATCCTTGCCGTAATATTGCCCAGGATCATCCGGAATTGAGGCAATCTGCAATGTGCCGCATCGCGGACACTCAAAATACGCAAATGTCTCACCGGAACCATACATCATTTCGGGAACCGAAATGTAATTCGCATTTGTAATCTGTTCCCTGCATACACGACAGGTACAACTATCTATACTCATTTATACCTTACCTGTTTTTCATATCTGTCAAACATATCCGAAAATCATCTCTACAGGTTTGTCACGCCTCCAAGAGCACTCACTGACTCCTTGATATAGAGTTCATCCTCTGTTCCGATACTGTACTTTATCGCATTATCAAGAGCCTCCCGCGCTCCTTCGTTTCCCAGTGTCAAAAGCGCCCTTGCTTTAATCAGATATGCTTCATAATTACTCTCATCGGATGCAAGAAGGCTGTTCATAAGATACAGTGCTACCTGTTCTTCGCATATTCCCAGCCTTGTATAGGCTTCCATGATCAGTAAGTCTGTGTCAATCTTATAGTTTTTAATCCTATATACGGTAAGGTAATAAAATGCCCTCTTGTATTCTTCCGATGAAACAGCACGAAGAATCTCATCTCTCAATGTCTCTTCATCATCATTAAAACCCTTGATGCTGTTTTGAGTAATCTTCGAGAATACAGATAATGTATCCGCTTCAAATGAGTGGAACTCCTCATTTATCATCTTCCTGTATTCGCTGTAAAGGTTCTCATTTTCCTCATACTTTTCCAACAGAGTATGTATGAGCATCAAAATATATCCGTTATCAGTATCGTCCGCTATCTTAAGCTGATCAAGTATCGGGATATCTCTGCTGTTAGCCGCCGAACCCTTGCGTCCTGTTATTATCCGGCAGCCACATGCAACCGCCTCCCTTGGAAATCTGTCCTTTCCCGGGTGATTACCGAAGTCAATATATACCTTAGCCGTTTGAAGCAATTCCGGAACCTTTTCGGGAGACAATCCTGCAATAGCCTGCCACTTTATCCTGTGATCACTGCTCTTGATTATGGCTGATGTTCTGTCAAAACCTTTGCGAGGATTGAATAACACGATATCATCTCTATTTGTGTTGTTGTCTATGTTCAGATAGTTATTGTTAATGTAATCCGATAAGTACAATCTTCTGTCATTCGGAACATCAAGAACCTCTCTGACGTAATCATCGGCATAATATGACTGAACCAGGTGTATCAACCCGGTATCCGCCGATATCTCTTTCTCTAGTTCCGGCGTCATGCCTGCATTATCAACGGACAGCCACCACAAAACGTGTAATGATCGGGGCAGATCATTCTTGATCCCTTCTAAAGAACTAGCCATTGATTCAGGATATATGTACAATCTGTCTGACGAATCTACGATTGCTTCCGCAACAGGGACGTTGTACTTCAGAAAATGTGGATGAACCGCCTGCTGTCCCTTCTCATATCCATAATAATGAATGGATGCATTAAACCCGAACAGGTTCAGCTTATATCCGAGTTGATGCAACAGTTCCGTTCCTCCGGTAGCATTTGCTCCCGGACAGAATATGATTATCTTTGATCCGATCATAATCCAAATTCTTCTTTCATTTTCTCGATATAGGGTTCAAGTTCTCCGATGGAATCAATCATATCCTGCAGATACCCTTCGCCCAACTCACATGCTGCATATAGTTCACTCTTTTCATCTTTTTCAAGCTTATTAACCTCATCAAGCATCTTTGACGTTCTTTCCTGCAGCTGATTATGGACATATTCGATAACAGGACTCTCTTCGACTTTTCGACTGATGTCCTGTGTCTCCTTATACAGTCTTCGAAACTGTGATGAATTGTAATTCCCTGCCAGGATCAGTTTTTTCATGCTTCTGTAATCTGTAAGAGATATATTTATCAAACGCTTCAGTTCAGACAGTTGATGAGGCATCTTCCTGACAAGATCAACGAATCTCTGTTTCTTATCCCCCGAAAGAAGTGGACCGACTCTTTCAAGAACACTCTTAAAGTCAAAATCGTCCGTACACTCCTGCTCTATGGCATCCTTCAGTGTCATAAGTGTGGTTCCCTTTATCATCACACCGCCTTCTGTAGCATCTATCACATGAAGATCCGGGTGTCTTGCGATCTCATCCTCAAACCACTCCTTATATAGTGTAAACTCTCGTGAAGATCTGATAGGATCCCCGTTAATATCTACAGACATCACGACATGCTCAAGATCCTCAACAGCGGTTTCCTTTGCACCCCTTACAGTGACCTTCGAATGGGTCTTATCACCGGTATACGCCAGATCCTGTCCTACCAGTATTATCCTTTTGCAATGAAGCATCTCAGCCAGACCAAAGCAGGAATTGGCAACAGATCCACCCGTTGGGAGCAGATCGAAATAACATCCTTCATTATCCATAAATTGCTTGATCTGATTGCAGAGATTGTTTGTGAAGAACTTCACTCCCGTGTGAAGATTCATGAATGTATCTCCGCTTCTCGGAGTACAAAACATCGGCACTCTTTTTGACGATTCCTCTGACAGATATCTTGCATCCTTCTTACCGTCCATTATTGCGGAAACATCCGGTGTTATCCCTGCGAGCGCAAGCGGTTTTAATGCAGTATCTGTCGAGATCATGAGACACTTTCCTTGTGCAGCTTTCAGATCGTTGATATTACTGTCAAGGGATGGCCCCGCGGCGATCACGATCGCCGGAACATCCTCCGGCATATTATTAATCAGATCCTCGAACGATAATGAATCCGGAATGAATTTCAAATTATTAAACAGATTTCTGTTATAATCTCCCCCGAATCTGTCCTGGACCACCTGGTCGGATAGAACAAAATCTTCCGCGCGTCTTACACCATTTATGTAATCATGGCAATCCTGTTCAAACAATCTTGGATAATTACCATAAAATGCCGTTTTACGGGATCCCAGATCCTTGTATTCGATAATATCCTCATAAAAGAACTTGATCTCTTTTTGTCCACGATAAAGCGGCCAGAAAACCAGTCTGACTCTTATATCCGCGAACAGCTGTGTCATATCAAAATTCTCTATAGCAGCGCGAAACATCTTCTCTGAGGGTTCATGGATCACTATGCTGCAGTCACTTCTTGCAGAGGTCAGAAACTTCCTTGCATACATTCCGTTTCCGAGTCCGTACATCAGAAGCTTCGCTCCAAGACCCCAATCCTCTCCAAGACTGTTGAACCAGAGTTCCAATAACACGTTGCTGTCATACAAACTGTCAAGCTGATATGTCCTATCTCCCTTTTGAGCGCACATCACTGTTTTCCCACATACATCCTGAACTCCGATCTCAATGTCAGTCTCCTCGGGAAACGGGTTCTTCTCTGAATCGTTTCTTTCAAGATACTCTACGACATTCGAATATCTGGCCTTTAAGGCTTCAATGTTTCTCTCATACATAGATACAGCCATCACAGTAGTCCCTTCTCGTCAAGAATATCTCTCAATTCAACCAGGTTCGCCCTCGTCTCGTTATACAGTATATCAACCGTTGCAATATCATCGCCGGTATTAAGTGCACCTATTATCCTATCAAGCTGACCCGGCCAGTACTGTGCATCCTGCGCATTCTCGCTCATCGCAGGGTCAGCATAATACTTTACTATCTCCGGTAATTGCACCATAATATCACTTACCAGGGACTGTGCGGCCTCGGCATATGCTTCATTATCGTATTTTATTAGTTTTGTAACCACATCCTCTATCTTTTTGATCAACTCGTTCATTGTATTTCTTCTCTCTATATCTTATTTCAAAAGGAACAGATCCCATTGAATATCCGTATTTCCCTGTTCATTCCGCAAGATCCCAATCGGCATTATCCCCTTTTCTATATCCTGCATACAGATGAATCTGCTGAAGTTCCTCTCAAGCTCATTCATAAGAAGGTCAAATTCTCCTTCTTTGTCTGTATAAAACATTGGAACAAACTCCATAAGCACAGGTACGTTTATCTGAGCAAGAACATTTCTTGCTCCCACCAGAAACCGGGCTTCAAACCCTTCCACATCTATCCACATGTATTTGATCGATCCGGGATCTATCCCGTTACTGTCAAAATAGCCGTCAAAGGTTATCAATTCTACCGTATCTGCGTCCTGATCCATTCCTGTTACGACGGCACTTCCTCCCGGATTATTAGCTTTGTATCTGAATCCGGCTGTTGATTCAGTATCGGATACTCCTTTATTAACAAACAAATGATCCGACGGTTCGACCTCGTTCAGTAAAGCATTTACGCATAACATTCTGTAATTCTGCGGTGAAGGCTCAAACGCCAATATCTTCACAGCTTTGTCTATTCGTTTTTTGAAATACAAGCAGGTTGTCCCGATATTTGCTCCTATATCACAGAATAATATCTGCTCATCATCAAACGTGAAGTATTCGGATGCCAAACGATAAAACTCTGTCATATCTTCCTTTGCCCAGTTAGTCTGCTCGAAGATCATCGTCGGCAGAATGATATCGTCAGATATAGCATTTAAATACGTAAGTCCTTCAGCCGAGCTTATTCCGTACCTGTAACCCTCAGGTCTGTATGAATAGTACCTCAGCAGTTTTCTTACCGGTCCGCGGAATAAGTACTGTGCAACATCAGTATTCCTGTCATGCATATCCATCGGAAAAATGATCCTGTTCTTTGGAACTCCGAGTTTATCAAGTAATTTGTCAATTTGATCTCTGACCCCATCTTCAAAAACAAGCAGAACATCCCAGTTATCGTAATTCATAAGGTCATTTATATGGATCGGGCTGTCATCATCAAGCGTAATGATTTCACATAGCTCCATGTGATCCTCATCCCCAAACTCATTAAGCCAATTAATGGCATTCCCGGTAAGATCAAACGCAACAGCCTTGATTTTATACATATTATCACTATCTCCCTTTTTGATATGAACAAAATGTCCGATTCATTCCACGAACATATTATAATCCATATATGTATGTTTACACAAAAACAATTGAAAAGAGGTCGGTTTTACCGACCTCTTTTCTATAGTAGCGACCAGTTGTCTGTAGACTGTTAGGAAGCTATTAGCCGAGCAGTGAAAGTACATTCTGTGTAGACTGGTTAGCCTGTGCAAGCATTGCTGTACCTGCCTGTGAAAGAATGTTGTTCTTCGTGTACTCAACCATGGTCTTAGCCATATCTGTATCACGAATCTGGCTCTCTGCTGCTGTCGTGTTCTCAACGACGTTGTCAAGGTTAGCGATCGTGTGCTCAAGTCTGTTCTGGATAGCACCGAGATCAGATCTCTGCTGCGAAACCTTAGCGATAGCTGATGTGATCTTGCCGATTGCTTCAAGAGCGTCTTTGCTGGTTGCTACAGTAAGATCATCGATCTTAAGACTCTTAGCGTCCATACCGGAGATCTTGATCTGTATTCTCTGAGCGTCAACACTTGCTGCTCCAACATGGATAGCCTTGTCGAATGAGCCCTTGAGAAGGTTGAGTGTGTTGAACTCTGTTGATTCAGCTACACGTGTGATCTCGGTTGTAAGAGCCTTGATCTCAGACTGGATAGCTGCACGGTCTGCAGAAGTGTTAGTTCCGTTAGCCGACTTGATTGCGAGTTCGTTCATTCTCTGAAGCATTGAGTGAACTTCTGTAAGAGCACCTTCTGCTGTCTGTACAGCTGATACACCATCCTGTGCATTTGTTGAAGCACGGTCAAGGCCTTTGATCTGCTTTCTCATCTTCTCAGAAATTGTA
>JAEEGL016063616.1_pt1 | contig 14297 bp, 16 predicted proteins | sample 9134231 | NCBI WGS metagenome assembly JAEEGL01 (sample SAMN16246548, study PRJNA631951) | gut metagenome | biome: gut microbiome; feature: rumen; material: fiber-attached | host: Bos | place: Iran: Karaj | collected 2018-10 | reverse complement strand
TTGACTTCAGGCGTTGCATCAAGCTTTTTGATGAAACGACGGCTTTCAGCACTGTGCGAACGGTCAACTACAGCCATGGGCACGTCACGTACCAGCTCATTCTTGTATATGGCTCCAAACAACAGCGGATAAAGTAGCGAAGCGATAAAGAATATGAGAATAACACCTCCGTCCGTCAGGATGCGATGAACCTCCATGAGAAAAACCTCGTAAATATCTTTTAAACTGTTTAGAAGCCGCATAGATGCTGACAATTATTCTTATGATGTTCGAATTTTATACTTGGATGTTTGACGATTGAACAATAATCCGGCAATGAAAATAGCGCCGATAAATCCAACCAAAGGAAGCATGTGCATTATCCATTGCTGGGAAGGAGCGTTGAAGAGTGCTATATCGACATAGGTCAGATAGTAGTGCCTCAATGGAAAGAGCAAACTGAATGATTGAAGTGCCGCAGGCATACTGGTAACTGGATACGAAAAGCCAGCCATTGTAAAGGCAAGAGTAGTGTATATCGCACCTACACATATTGAAAGATGCATGTCCGAAATTAATGCCGTCAACAGCAATCCCATTGATTGTAATGCCAAGATATACAATATAAAAGTAAGTGTCAAGCTCCAGAAACTGCCAAGCAGCACATAGTTTTCAAAACCAAAGAAAATTATGTTGCCAATAATGCCTATCAATGTAAACCAGAATGTGTAGGGCAGAATTTTTCCCACCATTGCTGGCAGCAGCTTGCCATCAGCTGTGCGGAACCAGTCTTCCGCTGTATGCAGACGTTGCTCATCACCTACAACGTAAATAGTCATCAAAGCCACGATAAGTCCTACAATTCCAGGAAGAACAGTGGTAAGCACGTATGGTTGGTAGTTTGCCCACGGATTGCTGATATAGTGCGCATCGATGGCAATAGGCTGGATTGTCGCCATCACTTTTTCCTCGGAAAATCCCTTTTTGCGAAGTATCTCGCGGTGCACAGCTCCCGACGCAAGGCGACTTATTGTAATCAGCGTCTTGTAACTTAACTGACCGGGAAGAAGATAGGCGTTGTTGGCATAGAGCGAAATATGAGGAGACTTAAAGTCAAGGAGATTGGAGTATGTCCCTTTGGGGATTTCAAGGAATGCATATATTTTCTGCTGCTGCATGGCTCGCCGAGCCTCATTGTGGTTGCTATAAACAGCTACAACCTCAACACCGTGTGTAGCCTCGATTTCATGGCACAGACGACGCGAAAGATAAGTGCCGTCAGCATCAACTATACCGATAGGCAACTTCTCTGGCTGACCTTCCTTCATCAGCGTCAAAAAGAATACATAGCTGAAGATTACACCTATTGTAAGGATAATCATGTAGCGTGGATGACGTTTTATGCGTCCCCACTCGCGTTGTATTACTTTAATTAAAGGCTTCAAGGTCAAAAGTATTATAGGTTATCTGTTCAGTCACGTACAATTATGGCGGTCATACCTTGACGCATATCGGGTATTTCTTCCGTCGGGACTACTTTTATATCAAAACTTTTGACATCATACTGGCCCGAAGTTTTAGTTGCACGCCATGTCGCATAGCTTGCCATTGCACGCATATATGTAACTTTTCCTTTATAAGTCTTTTCTCCCAAGGCAGGAATATTGATATCAACTTCATTACCCACTTTAAGTCCCTGTAAAAGATCTTCACGAATACTGAAAGTGAACCAGACATCGCTCATATCAACGATTGACATTACAGGAGATCCTGTTCCTAACAGTTCTCCACGCTTAGGGTAAATCTGTACAACTTCACCATCACAAGGGGCAATAATGTAGCGGTCTTTCATGTAGCCCTGAACTTCCGTAACGGCACCCGTGGCTTGAGCGACAAGAGCCATTGCAGCTTTCTTGTCCTCATCCTGAGCGCCTTCCATCGCCATCTCATATTGCAACTTAGCGGCATTAGCGGTAGCAATGGCAGCCTTGTACTGGGCTTCAACCTCGTCATGTTTCTGTGCACTTACAACTCCTTGCTTGTAGAGTTTTTCGATTCGGTCGTATGATTTCTTCGCAATGTCAACACCGGCCTCGGCTTTCTGCCACATCTCGTATGCCGAGGATATCTGCTGTTGACGGGCTCCGTTTTTTGCTTTGCTGCTTTGAGCACTTGCCGCGGACCGTGCGGCCTGGGCCTGCGCCAACTTTGCCTCCACCTCGGGACTGTTGATGTGAGCCAGAGTATCGCCAGTCACTACATAGTCGCCTTCCTGGACAAAGATAGTATCTACACGTCCGGGGACTTTGTTGGCGACACGGTATTCCGAGGCGTCAACCTCACCCATAAGCATTTCAGGTTCAGGACGTAAAGCATATATGCCTATCAAGGCGACCAATGCCACAATGCCAATAATGACACCCAACCCAATCCACATGCTCTTCTTGTTGTTAAACTGCTCAATATCAGTTATATCTTTTGCCATATTATTATTGTTTTATTAATTCTAAACTTATCGTCCCATTGCCTGTAAAAGATAGAGATGCGCCATCCTGATTTCTATCTCGGCATCGATGACATCGCCTTTTGCAGACAGCCAGGCAGTTTGCGCTGCCATCAAATCGTTGCTGTTTATCATACCCGCCTTGAACGATTCATCCGCCAAACGCAAATTTTCTTCGGCGTTTTCAAGATTGCTCTGTGCCTGAATCATCTTCTTGTTAGCCACCTCGAGTTCATAGTTCAGTTTGTTGACTTGCAGTTCTATTTTGCTTTGAGCCTCCTCTTTCTTGAGAATCATTTCCTGCCGTTTGTGCTTGGCAGCCTTCAGGGAATAGTAACTCGAAGCAGGGAACAGTGGGATGTTGACTGCAATACCTGCGGTAAACATTCCAGCGAACTCTTTCTGGAAACCATTGAAAGAATTGGGATTAGTCACTACGTATGAACCTGTGGCCACAATGTTGGGTAACAATCCTGAGCGGGCAACCCTGACACTCACATCAGCCAGACCTTCTGAAATGTCAAGCATTTTCATCTCTTTCCTATTCTCCCATATTTCCGCCATGTTCAGTGTGTCGGCTGGGCTAAAGGAAACCAAGCTGCTGTCTTCGACAAGCGTCAATTCTTGATCCAGCGGCAATCCACAGAGCTGAAGCAAGAGCATTTTAGAGAGAGCAAGACCGTTGCTTGCCTTGGTGAGTGACATTTGTGCCTCGTTTAGTTTTACTCGCACCTTTGTCACGTCGCTTTGTGTGGCAACCTCGGCATCTTTCATGGCATCTACGTCACTGGATAGTTTGGAAAGAAGTTCACAATACTGCCTTGCAAGCTGCTCCTTGTGCTGCAGGGAGACAATTTGCCAGTAGGCTGCATCCACCGAAATCAGCAAATCCTCTTTCTCCTTGTCATACTCAATGTTTGACAGCTCGTCGGCAAGACTGGCGGCATTGTAGAGTGCCCTGAGCTTTCCGCCAAGATATACAGGCTGGACCACAGAGACAGTACCCGAATAGACATTGGTAAAATCCAACTCCAACGCATGAGTGATGTTCTCGCCAGTAGCATTCAGATTCTGTGCCAGCGAGCTTGAACCCAAAAGAGAGAGTATTGTAGGATTAATTGACGGAGCCAAGTCTGTCAACACTGTGGTTCCAAGGTGATTTATCCTGTTTATCTGTTCGTCGCTGAGCAACGAGATTGATTTCTCATTCCAGATATATGCTCCATTGGCACTGAATTTCGGAAAGAATTCGCTCAGCGCCATTTTCTTCAAAGCATCGGTCTCGCTTTTTTTCTCTTCGGAAATTTTCAGATTTCCATTAGATTGGAGTGCCAGACGATGGCAATCCTCCAATGAAAGCACATTTTGGGCCTTCATCGGTGATGCCATCGTCAGCATCACAGTCATCAAAATCAAACACTTAATATTTTTCATTCAAAACCAATTTGGGTTGCAAAAATACATATTATTATTATGACCGCTCTTCGGCGCAATCCAAACTGGAATAAATCTATGTCGAAATGTTAAAAAATAATTCTAAATAGTATTTTTTTCACTTTCATCTTCATCAAGATATTTATCAGGGTTGTCGTCGCCGATAAACTGTGCCATCCAATCGAAATCGTGCATATGATTCACACCTTCCTCAGTCCATTTCTCGGGGTCAACATAAACCTCAAGCAGTTTGGACGGCCCTTCGGAGTAGAGCTCCACAATATCGGCGACAGCAGGCACCAGCACACACTCTCCGGCATGAATTGGACAGATAGTGTCCAATGTCTTGACTGCACAAATGCCGTCAGTACACAGATAAATTACAAACGAGTCAAGATGTGAGAAATCCTTGCGCATTGGTTTGTCCAACACTATCAAGTTTGTTGTAAAATATGGACATTCGGCGATTTTTACCGTGCTGTTTTGTCTATAGTTATACTTGGTGCGACCATCTTCGGTCACTCGGAAGTCGATGGCATCCAAAGCTTCAGCGGTATGTAATTCTCGCAGTTTTCCGTCGGCATCAGGACGATTGTAGTCGTATATTCGGTAGGTTGTGTCCGACGACTGTTGTATTTCGGCAAGCAGTAAACCTTTGCCCAAAGCATGAACACGGCCTGCGGGAATGAAGAAGACATCTCCGTTTTGCGGGTGTTCGACATGAAGAATGTCCTCCAATTTGCCGAGTTCCAGAAATTTCTGGTATTCATCGCGACTTACTCTTGTACGGAACCCATCAACAAGTTCGGCTCCTTCGTCGGCTTCCATGATATACCACATCTCTGTTTTCCCGTTTTCCATGCCACGCTGACGAGCCAGTTCGTTGTCGGGATGCACCTGGATTGACAGTTTGTCGTTGGCATCTATTATCTTGATTAATAACGGGAAATCGTTGCCAAAATGCTGGTAGTTCTTCTCCCCAAGAAGTTCTCCCATGTAAATTTCCAACACCTCGTTGAGTGTGTTGTCGGCAAGGAAACCATTGGAAATAACCGATTCATTGTCTTTGACAGCTGACAATGCCCACATCTCACCGCAATTCGGTAATGGGTCATAGTTGAAACCTAAACTTTTTATTTTGTTACCACCCCATACCTTATTTTTATAGAGAGGCATAAATTTCATAGGATATAATGTCGTTTCCATTGTCAATCCTTCTTTTTTAATTCTTTATTTTTTAAGATACGTTCCAGTTCCCATATTCTGAAGTCCTTTGTTATTATTTTTTTGTCAGGACCGGTTAATATCAGGTATGGAATATGATCTATTGCAAGCAGATCCATAAAGGGGGCATCCCACCCTTTGGGTTCATTGTCAATATTAAGCACTCTGGTATTGATGTTCGGGAACTTCTCTTTCAATTCTTTGACAATAGTCTCGCCTTGTTTGCACCACGTGGCACTTATAAGAACAATATTGTAGCTGCTGTCAGAAAGAACACTGTCTATCTTTGTCTTTTTCTCTTTGGAAGAGGTGTATTCAAAACTGGGCAATGTAGAACCCTCGGCAATTGCAGCCAGATTTTTCAGTCTTTTCCCAAGCTGTTTATAATGGTACGTACCCTTTGCGTCTCCACTTAACAGTTGGTATAACGACTGCATCGTTTCACAGTCGCTGCTCGTAGTCAGGAAATAGTCAAGAATATATGGTGTCAATACATTCTCGGGATTGCCTTTCACATAGTCCGTCAAGCATTGCAGCCAGTCTTCCCCTGCACATTGTTCCAACTGATAGCGCAACATGCTGTTAGAGCGCGACCCTGTTATTGGCGAGCCGTTAGGATTATCCTTGTTAAATGTAATGTTGATATTGGAATTCTCGATAAAAAAACAAAGAGGCTGGGCTACATTGGTGTGACGTAGTTCGGCGTAAACGGGACCATTAACAATTCCCTTGAAATGCATCGGATTTTTACCATCTGAATTAATGACACGCGCTGTAGAATCCTTGTCGTAAATAAGCAATGTCATTTTCCCTCGCAATGATACAGGAACAGCAACCTGCACATTAAAACCCTGTGCTGCTGACTCCAAGTTCAGTGCCAGCAATGCGAAAAAAAAGACAGAACGAAATCGCAAACGAGACAATATCAATATGAGTGATAAGTAGAACTGTTACGCTTGTTGTTACCGCGCACCTTATAGTTTTGCTTGATTGTTTTCGATGTCTTTTTCTTAGGTGAATACATGGTCTCGGATGAAGACTTGCACGAAGTGCTTACTCCACACACACCCACAAGACCCATTATGAGCACCATTGCCATCAGAATTCTAACAGTCTTTTTCATTTTTGCAAACTATTTAAACGTGTGTTTATTAATCAATTATATGCTTTATTTGTATTCAAAAAAGGCTTTTTATGTCATTACAAAGTAACACAAAAAAATTGGTCCTTGCAAATTTTGATGTATTTTTTATATCTATTTCACATTTTTTATGTATTTTTGCAATTTCAAAAAATTGTCCTTTACAATGGAAAAAACAACATTGAGCAAAATTTATGAATGGGCCTCTTACTTGCTTATAGTAGGAGCTACTGTCTATTTCTTTGTGTCTGATAAAGAAGTGAAAATAACCCTATTAGGTATTATTCTTGCACTTTTCTTCCGTAGTCTTATGTACCGTACAAGATACAAAATATTTGAAGAGGAAAATGAGGAGTTGAAAGTGGATCTACGCCGTCTGACAAACCTCCTTGAAATCGAAAAAAAGAAAAATAACTAAAAACTATATAATTTATGGCAACAACAGCTGATATTAAAAACGGATTATGCATTAATTTCAACAATGACATTTACACAATTGTCGAATTCCTTCATGTAAAACCTGGCAAAGGTGCCGCTTTTGTTCGCACAAAAATGCGCAACGTAAAGACTGGGCGTGTTCTTGAGAACACTTTCCCCTCGGGAGCAAAAATTGACATCGTTCGCGTAGAACGCCGTCCTTATACCTACCTTTACAAGGAAGCCGACCTTTACTATTTCATGCACACTGAAACTTTTGAACAGATTGGTATTGAGGAATCTATCATCAATGCTCCGCAGTTCCTCCAAGAAGGCCAGTATGTGGAAATTACCGTCCACGCTGACACTGAAACTCCTCTGCTATGTGAACTGCCTCCATTCATCGAGACCGTAGTGACTTACACTGAGCCAGGATTTGCAGGTAATACCGCCACAAACGCCATGAAAGACGCCACCGTGGAACCTGGCGTACAAGTTCGCGTGCCACTGTTCATTAAAGAAGGTGAGCGCATCAAGGTTGACACTCGCACTGGTGAATACTCGGAGAGAATCAAGTAAAAATGAGAAAGAGATCGTTCAGGCTAATTAGTCCAATCGGGCTAATTAGCTTTCTTTTAATACTGACCTTTGCCGCTTGCAAAGGCAGTGAGCCCCAGGAAAAGACGTCGGCACCGTCAGGTCCGGACTATTCGAAGGTGGTCTCTCCCGAAATCAACGCCGATTCAGCCTATCAATATGTAGCCGAACAGCTTTCATTTGGGTTCCGTCACCCAGGCACAAAAGGACATCAGCAGTGCGCCGACTATCTGACCAGGACCTTGAGTAGATTTTGCGACACTGTTGTCGTCCAGCCTTTCCAAGCAATTCTATGGAACGGTCATCGTGTTGATGGATGCAACATTATCGGCTCCATAGCACCCGACAAGGAAAAACGGGTGCTGCTGGCTGCACATTGGGATTCGCGTCAATGGGCAGACCACGACCTCGACACAACCAATTGGCGCAAGCCTCTCATGGGTGCCAACGACGGTGCAAGTGGCGTGGCTGTGCTGTTGGAAATGGCACGTGCCATGGCATCCATGCCTCCCAACGTAGGCGTTGACTTTATCCTTTTTGATGTTGAAGACCAGGGTGTTCCCGACTGGGCTGGAATCTATGAGGACGACACCTGGTGCAAAGGCTCACAATACTGGGCACGTAATCCGCACCGCATGTTTTACTCGGCTCAATATGGAATCCTTTTCGACATGGTTGGAAGCGACAATCCTCGTTTCACCAAGGAAGAAATATCAATGTCTGCTGCTCAGGGAACTATGGACAAATTGTGGGACTGCGCCGCACAGCTCGGACACGGAAACATTTTTGTCAACGAACAAACCAGCGGCATACTTGACGACCACTACTACATAAACTCAATAATGCGTATCCCGACCATTGACATCGTGCAGAATACCAAAGGAATGAGTTTCTGTGAACAATGGCACACGGTGGGTGACAATCTCGAGTCCGTCAGCAAAAACACTCTTGGCATTGTGGCTACCGTCGCGATGAAAATGATCTATGCCGATTTTCCGGCCTCAAAACAATGAAGTGGTTACGGTTTTTTATTCCGTTGATGTCTATTTTGGCCTTCACTGCCTGCGGGCGTGAGAACCAATGCAACATTTCCATTGGCAACACCAACTTCCAGATAGAACCCAATTCGGCAGGCTATCCTGAGTTGAACAACCCTGGAGGATACATGTATTTCAGTGGTGGACACCGTGGAGTAGTGATAATTCGTACAGCATTGGACCATTTTGTCGCCTTTGAACGTACCTGCCCTGAAGACAACACCTCATCGGTGTCGGTCTCGGACGAATGGGGCAGCACACTTCTGGAGTGTCCCACATGCCATTCCCGCTTTCTCGTCGAAAGCAATGGATTACCGCTTGAAGGGAGTGCCACATCATGTCCGCTGTATGAATACTCCACCTCCTATTCCGGCGGCATACTCTGGGTTTATTGAAAATCAAAAACTTTTTGTATTTTTGCATTTCTGATACATATATATAATAGCAACTATTTTTTTACTTATGGAATTTAAACTGAACACCATAGAAGAAGCAATAGAAGAATTCAAGCAAGGCAATTTTGTGATTGTCGTGGATGACGAAGACCGTGAGAATGAGGGAGACTTCATAATTGCAGCTGAAAAAATAACACCCGATAAGGTTAATTTCATGCTGAAAAACGGTCGTGGAGTGCTTTGTGCGCCCGTTACCGAATCCCGCTGCCACGAACTAAACCTTGATATGCAGGTTCACGACAACACATCGCTGCTTGGAACTCCATTCACCGTAACAGTTGATCTCCTGGATCACGGATGCACCACAGGTGTCAGCATGTACGACAGGGCTATGACCATCAAGGCTCTGGCCGACGATAACACCAAAGCCGATGACTTGGGTCGTCAAGGTCATATCAATCCTTTGCGTGCCCGCGACGGCGGTGTGTTGGTTAGAGCCGGCCACACCGAGGCTGCGGTTGACTTGGCACGGTTGGCGGGAATGAAACCCTGCGGTGCCTTGATTGAAATCATAAACGACGATGGCACCATGGCACGAATGCCCCAATTGCAGGAAGTTGCAAAGAAATTCAACCTGAAAATCGTCACCATCAAGGATCTCATATCCTATCGTGTAGCTCATGAGACCATGATCCGCAAAGAGGAGGAAGTCTTCCTGCCTACAGAATGGGGTAATTTCCAGTTGATTGCATACACTCAGTTGGACAACGGTGCCACGCATTTGGTCTTGAAAAAAGGAGAATGGAACGAGGATGAACCGCTGATGGTTCGCGTCCATTCAAGCTGTGCGACAGGCGACATTTTCGGCTCGTGCAAATGCGACTGCGGCAAACAGTTGCACCATGCTATGGAGATGATTGAACGTGAGGGCAAGGGTCTGATTCTCTACATGAGTCAGGAAGGACGCGGCATTGGTCTTGTCAACAAACTGAAAGCATACCACTTACAGGAACAGGGCTTCGACACAGTCGATGCAAACTTGAAGTTGGGCTTCAAAGCCGACGAGCGCGACTATGGAATCGGGGCACAGATTCTGCGAGATCTCGGAGTGAAGAAAATGCGTTTGATCACAAACAACCCTGTGAAGCGAAGCGGCCTTGAAGGTTATGGTCTTGAAATTGTCGAGACACTGCCAATTGTTATCGAACCAAACAAATATAACGAAAAGTATCTGAAAACCAAACAAGACAGAATGGGTCATACTCTAAATATTAATTAACATAATATCAGAATATTGTACCAAAATACTGTCTTATTATTAAAATATATTTTATTATACGAAAAAAAGTTTGTAACTTTGCATCCGCTAATTTCTGTAAAAATTAAGCACAAAAATGTTCGACTTCGAAACCACACTCAGCGGAATTGACTACAAGATCAGACAACTGATCGAGGAAAACAACAGACTCAAAACTAAGGTGTTGGAATTGACCGAGAACAAGGAAGAACTAACGGAAAAAATTAACAATCAAGAAAAAACAATATATAGTCTAAAAGAAGAAATACAAATTATAAAACTCAGGAATACGCTTGTACAAAAGGGCGATTCGGCTGAAATAAAACTCAAGATCAATCAGTTGATCCGCAATATAGATAAAAGTCTGTCTCTGTTGACAAAAGTGGACTAAACCAAATGGAAAACGTATCAGTCACAGTTAAAATATTGGAACGGAACTACAAACTAACAATAGCTCCATCAGATGAGCCGAATCTTCGCAAGGCGGCTGCTCTGATAGACTCCCAGGCTCGATTGTTCAAAAAACAATATGGTCAGCGCGACGCACAAGACCTGCTGGCAATGGTTTCACTGGCGCAAGTGACAGAACTTATTAAGACTCAGGAGAGTTTGAAATACAAAGACTCTCAATTGATAGAGAAACTGACGGAGATTGACTCTGTTTTAGAAAATAACCTGCACCCGACCCGAAACAGTTTGTAAACTCAACACCATTTACAAACCGAGTCTGCTCAGGGGTGGGTAGGTTGTACGGCTGAGACACCCGGCGCTCAAATCCTATCTGATCAGAGTTTACCATAACTCTCGGAGGGTTAACGGTGCAGGTTTTTTAAGCTGAAAGTCGATAACAAGCAAATTCCTACTTAAATTCTTTAAAAACAAATGGATATATTATCAATTATCATCGGAGTTGTAGTGGGAGCTGGCGCAGGAGTCGCTGCCACAACGACTATCCTGAGAAACAAACTGCTGAGCAAAAGCCAGCAAGTATTGAAAGACGCTGAAGAAAAAGGCGAAGTTATAAAAAAAGACAAGATTCTGCAAGCCAAGGAAAAATACCTGCAGATGAAGACCGAATACGAAAAACAGGTCAATGAGCGCAACAACAAAATGCAGGCTGCAGAACAAAAACTAAAACAACGCGAACAGTCTCTTGCACAGAAAGTTGAAGATCTCCAAAAGAAAAGCAACGAACTGAAGTCGGCAAGCGACAATCTGAACAACCAGATTGAAGTGCTCAACAAACGCAAAGCTGAAGCCGAGAAAATCTACAAGGAAAGCATTGAAAAACTGGAGCATATAGCAGGCATGAGCGCTGAAGAGGCAAAACAACAACTTGTAGAGATGATGACCGACGAGGCAAAAGCAGAAGCCTCCAACAATATCATGGACATCGTGGAAGAGGCCAAAATGACAGCTAATGAACAAGCCAAGAAGATTGTTATCCAGTCCATCCAACGCACCGCAACAGAACATGCCATTGAGAATACTGTAAGTGTATTCAACCTTGAGAACGAAGAGGTTAAAGGACGTATCATCGGTCGCGAAGGCCGCAACATCCACACCCTTGAGTCGCTGACAGGCGTCGAAGTCATTATTGACGACTCGCCCGATGCAATCATCCTTTCAGGCTTTGACCCGATTCGCCGCGAGATTGCCCGTCTCTCTCTCCACAAACTTGTTACTGACGGACGCATCCATCCAGCCCGCATTGAGGAGGTTGTGGCGAAGACACGCAAACAAATTGAACAGGAAATCGTCGAGGTCGGCAAACGCACCTGCATAGACCTCGGTATTCTGAACATGAACCATGAGTTGATGCGCATGGTCGGCCGCATGAAATACCGTTCTTCGTATGGCCAGAACCTTCTTCAGCACAGCCGCGAGGTGGCCAACCTGGCAGCTACTATGGCTTCCGAGCTCGGATTGAATCCTAAGCTGGCGAAACGCGCCGGTCTTCTCCACGACATCGGCAAGGTTCCTGAAAACGAACCCGATCTGCCACACGCAATTCTCGGTATGAAACTCGCCGAAAAATACAAAGAACACCCAGACGTATGCAATGCCATCGGAGCACACCACGACGAGACAGAGATGACAAGCCTCATTGCTCCCATCATCCAGGTTTGCGACGCCATCAGTGGTGCCCGTCCAGGTGCCCGTCGCGAAGTTGTCGAGGCTTACATCAACCGTCTTAACAAGCTGGAGGAAATGGCAATGACCTATCCTGGAGTAGTCAAGACCTATGCAATACAGGCTGGTCGTGAACTCCGCGTCATTGTCGGAGCCGACAAGATTAACGACATCGAAGCCAACAAACTGAGCTACGACCTTTCACGCCAAATTCAGAACGAAATGACCTATCCAGGCCAGATCAAAGTTACGGTCATCCGTGAGACCCGTGCTGTAAACTATGCAAAATAAAAGATATTAAGACTCTATGCTATCAATCATTGCCGCCATCCATTGGAACGTTGATCCTGTGATATTTCACATCGGGTCCTACGGAGTACGCTGGTACTCCATGGGATTCTTGCTGGCTTTCCTTTTGGGATATTTTATCGTAGCCCGCATGTTCAAACGCGAGAAAGTAGATAGCAAATATCTCGAATCTCTGCTGATATACATGTTCATTGCAACATTGGTGGGAGCACGGCTCGGTCACTGCCTTTTTTACCAGCCCGACCACTATCTGACCTCCGAACATTGGTTTGAAATTATTCTGCCTATGGAGAAGACCGCGGAAGGATGGCATTTCACTGGTTTTGAAGGACTGGCAAGCCACGGCGCTGCCATCGGTATCCTTCTCGCCTTGTTGCTTTACTATCGAAAATACCGTCTCAATCCGATATGGATTTTCGACCGCATGGTCATAGTCATTGCTCTCGGCGGAGCCTTCATACGACTGGGTAACCTCTTCAACAGCGAGATCTACGGTGTCCAGACAGACTTGCCATGGGGTTTTATCTTTGAAAATGCCAAGCCTGTTCCCGAAACAGTACCCAAACACCCGACACAGCTGTACGAATCGCTCAGCTATTTTATTATCTTTCTGGTTTGCATTCTGGTCTATCGCAAAAAAGACGGTAAACTCCGTCCTGGAGCCCTGTTCGGATGGTGGCTGATAGCCCTGTTCGGCGCAAGACTGCTGATAGAATTCGTAAAAGAAGAACAGGTCAGCTTCGAAAAGGGAATGACTCTCGACATGGGTCAGTGGCTTAGCATACCATTCATACTGCTCGGCATAATACTATGCATCCTCGCCTACAAAAACTGTTTCAACGACCATATAGTTCTAAAGAAAGAGGAGAAAATATTCATTAAACCAGATAAAACCATTACAAAATGAAACAACTGATTTTAGTTCGCCATGGCGAAAGCGAATGGAACAAACTAAATCTATTTACTGGCTGGACCGATGTGGACCTGACTGAGGCCGGACGCAAAGAGGCTTACGAGGCCGGACGACTGCTTAAAGCCGAAGGCTACAAGCCGCAGATATGCTTCACATCATACCTGAAACGAGCCGTAAGGACACTGAACCGGGTACTCGAGGCGATGGACATGGACTACCTCCCTGTTGAGAAAAGCTGGAGACTGAACGAAAAAAGTTATGGTGCAATCCAGGGATTGAACAAGGCAGAAACAGCAATGAAATACGGAGATGACCAGGTGCTGAAATGGCGCAGGAGTTTTGATGTGCAACCCCCAGCTCTCGATTTACACGACGAACGCAGCCCACGTATGGATCCTCGCTATGCAGAACTGACCGACAGCGAAATACCGCTGACAGAGTCGCTCAAGGACACCATCGCAAGGCTGATGCCCTATTACAAGGGCGTTATCCTGAAGGCATTTGAAAAGTACGACACTTTGCTTGTCGTTGCCCACGGCAACAGCTTGCGTGGCATTGTCAAAGAGCTTAAGGGTATGGGCAACGACGAAATTATCAAGTTCAACATACCGACGGCAATACCCTATATTTTTGAATTTGATGACCATTTAAACCTGCAAAAAGATCTCTTTTTGGGTGACCCCGAGGTAATTCGCAAGAAAATGGAAAGCGTTGCGAATCAGGCAAAAAAGAAATAGTTTCGAAGAAAAAGGCTGCAAATAATAAAAAAAATTTGCTCAGATTGCAAAAAGTTAGTACTTTTGCAGCCGATTTCAATGAGTTATGAAGTCCAGTTTTGGAGTTAAATTTCAACATTGACCACGGAGAGGTGGGTGAGTGGCTGAAACCAACAGTTTGCTAAACTGTCGTACTCGATTA
>JAEEGL013295425.1_pt1 | contig 14297 bp, 13 predicted proteins | sample 9134231 | NCBI WGS metagenome assembly JAEEGL01 (sample SAMN16246548, study PRJNA631951) | gut metagenome | biome: gut microbiome; feature: rumen; material: fiber-attached | host: Bos | place: Iran: Karaj | collected 2018-10 | reverse complement strand
TCAAAGCTGATTGATATTCCGATTGCATCTATTTTATCCCTCATAAGCACGGTTGTTTTTGTATCGGCATACACACGTTCAACATCAATATTGTCCTGCTCATCAAGTTCTTTAAATAGCCACAGATATCCCAAAGACGACAGGGCAAATGATTCAGGGCCGGGAAAGAAGAACCATACATTTGTACAGTCATTCTTTTTTAGTTTTCTTTGGTATAGAAATTTTTCACCTTTTTCGTTATTCAATATATGCCCATTTCCATGTGTAGACTTGATTTTCATGAGATTTTTGTTACTAAAATCGTATAAAAAAATCGAAAATTTTTCAATAGCTAAAACTATTATAAATATTACGTTTTGGCCAAATTGTTGTAAGTAATTTTATTTGCCTTTTGTAACATTTCTTAACATGAAAAGTATAAAAAAGCAATTATAAAAATCAATATTACTTTATATAATTACGAGGACACTAACACAAGGATTAGAACAATGGGTTTCTTATTAGGAGCATTTGGAAAACTAGCAGCAGGCAGACGGGTCAGAGACCTGCAAGCAAGGCTGATGCGCGTTCAAACTAAAATGAGACGTGCAACCCGTTCTATTGAACATACATCCAAATCTCTCGAAGCACAAAAGAAAGCAGAATTAAATGCCGCTAATGCAATGCATATGATGCTCAGAAATGGAGTTCAGCCGGGTATCCTGAAAGAACATCCGGAATTTAGGGGCATCTTTGATGTAAAACCTGATGAGCAAGACGGTTCATTAAAAATGGATTCAGGTATGCAGGCACTTATGGCACAGTATCAAACCGCATCCGCAATGGCAAATTCAAATGTTGATACGTATGCATCATTCTATAAACAGCAAATAGAAGAAAGATATGAAGCGTTGAACGATTTGATGTTAGAACCATTAAAAATGGAAGAAGATTCATTGCAAACAGAAAAAGATTCACTTGAATCACAATTACAAATCGCTCAACAGGATTACGAGGCTTGCAAGAAGATGGAACAGGCAGACGCTAAGAACCTCGCACCTAACTACACAGGACAAGGATAGAAATAAACGATATATAAAAAAGCTCTCAGATAATTCTGAGAGCTTTTTAGTTTGATAATATTTTATCTAAATTTTCCCAATTAAAGACTTTTGTTGAAGCTTTTTCTTTAATTTGTTCACAGTCCAGGGCTTTTAACCGCTCAAATTCGCCTTTAAAATCTTTATTAAGTTCTATGTAAGGTAACTCAAATTCCGAACACAGTTTCTCAACTTTTACGTCGTAATTTATGCCGAGAGTCTTAGTACATGACATTATGCCTATAATTATTGCGTGAAATCGCATAGCTATCAGATATTCAGCTTTTGATATTCCGGAAATGATTTCACTGTCGGTTAAGTCTGCGCATACGTTGATTTCAGAATCTGTTTCAAGTAATTTAAGGGCTTTTTCAAACCTGTGGCATATTTCATCATCAATTGTGGACTGAAACGGGTATATATTTATTGTTCTTCCGTTAAATTCTTTTGCAACCTTGAGTGCGAGCCGGTCAATAAAGTCCTCGGTCATTGTTTTAAAGTTTCTGAGTTGTATTGCAACACTTCCGTCTTTTTGTGTATTAGGAATTTCTGTTAAAAAGACAGGATCGCAAACAAGTTCTGAACTTATATTCCAACTTTCAAGAAGCTTCTGGCTTTTTATATCCCGAACGCTTATGTAGTCGCAGTGTTTTAAAATGTTTCTTGCTAAAAATTTGCCAATACCGGTATTAATCGGGCCTATACCTTGTGAAAATATAATGACTTTTTTGCGGAAAACCAATGCAATAAAAATGATTGAGAGGTAATAAATCAAGCTCTTTAAACTTGTTGAGTCCTGTAATAAACTGCCGCCACCTGATATCAGACAATCTGATTTTGAAATAAAACCGATAATATCCCTGAAATCGAATGTATAAACGCTTCTTACATGTTTGAATTTGCTTTTTGTATACTGCGGGTCGGAGGATATTATTGTCAAACGATGCCTGTCTTGCTGTAATTTATTGACTAAAATGGATAAAATTGCTTCATCCCCGAAGTTTTTAAAGCCGAAATATCCCGATAAAACGAATCGTTTAGCCATGTCTATTCCTCAGAGTTATAGATTTTATACACTTCATCATGGTAGGGAGTTGACTTAATCGCACCAATCCCCTGGGCCTGCAGGCCGGCATCAATAGAAGCAATTTTGCCTGCTTCGATAAAGTTGTAGGATTGAGTCAGGGCATGCAAAAAGGCACCGTTAAAGGCATCGCCTGATGAAGTTGTGTCAATAACTTGTTCTGTGTAGAACGGAACAAAGGCGTCTTTGCCCTGTGAATACAAATGATAACCCTTGTGTTCGCTTGATTTAATAACAATTGTTCCGACACCCATATCTGATATTGCCTTCATAATATTTTCCAGTGATTCTATTTGGAAAATGCTTTTTGTATCGTATTTTGAGCTCATAAACAGTATATCTGTGTACGGGATAATTTCATTAAAATATTCTTTTGCATCCTCGGTTGTTGAAATCATAGATGTATAATTCGGGTCATATGCAGTGATAACATTGTTTTCTTTTGCAATTTCAAATGCTTTTTTTACAGCTTCTCTTGCCGCAAGCGAAAGAGATTGCGTGATACCGGAGGCATAGATGATTTTTGCGCTTTTTATATATTCTTCATCAATATCCTCAATAGAAAGTTTTGCAGGTGCAATTTTTTTTCTGTAATAGATAAATTCCTTTTGTTCGCCCTGTGCTCTTGAAACAAGGTAAATACCGTTTTTTTCGTTTACAATCTTTACGTGCGATGTATCAAGACCTTCGTTTTGCCAGCTTGTAAGCATATAGTCTTTGAAAGCATCATCTCCCAAGCATGTTACAAACCCGACTTTAGAGTTAAGCCGGCTCGCTGCTGTCGCGACGACAAGAGTATCTCCGCCATAATATTTGTGCAGGCATTCAGCTTCTTTCAATCTCTGGTTGGTTGAAAATTCTATTAAACTTTCGCCAATTGTTATGATATCCAATGATTTTTCACTCATATCAGTTTAATTTCTCCAATAATTCTTTGCAAACTCTGGTTATTTCGCCGTAATTGTCAAAACCTGTTAAATGTCTGCCAACACCTACAGTAACCGCTCCGGCATCAAGATATGATTTCACCTCAGACAGTTGAACATTACCCTGAGGAATTATGTTAAGAAAAGGCATTGGTCTTAACATATTTTCAATATATTCCACGCCGCCCATAGCCGTTACCGGATAGATTTTAACAACGGGAATCCTTGATTTCCAGGCGTTGTACGCCTCATTTGCTGTTGATGTTCCTGCGATAAAAGGCAGTTGTTTATCTTTTGAGATTTTTAATAAATTTGTCTGAAATATAGGTGAAGATATGATTTTTGCGCCGCATTCTATGGCTGTTTGTGCCTGGATTGAAGTTATTATGCCGCCGGCACAAATAATTGCATCTTTTGATACAGCACGGATTGCATTAAAAATTTGCGGGGTTTCAACATTTACCTCCATAATGTCAAGCCCGCCTTCTAATAATGCATTGACTTTATATATAACATCTTCCGGATTACGACTTCTTATAATAGGAAAAACTTTATTTGCTTTTAATTTTTCTATTAAGTTCATTGTACTTCTATCCTTTTTTCAAAATTTATTATATCATAATATAAACATGGGAGCATATTATGAAAAAAATAAGGCATAAAATATTCTATCTGTATTCATTTATAGTGTATTTGATTCTTGCGCTAATTGCATTTGGCCTTTCTACCATGTTTCTGGAACCGGATATAAAAGATTTTCTCGTGTCAGCTTTTTCCGCACATATGCAAAGCAATCCCAAAACAGTGGAGGTTATTGTCGATGACGAATCTCTGGTAAAATATCCTGATTGGAAAAGTCCGATGTATGTGGAAATTCTGGATTATTTCCATACGTACGCAAAACCTAAAGTAATTGGCTTGGACTTTTATAAACCAAATAATCCGGATTATGAAAAATTGCTTTCAAAAATGGATAATGCCGTTGCTATTTTTGCTCCAAAGGCAGGGTTTTCAGCATCAGCGGATGATGAAGTTCAGTTTATGAATGAGTTTAAGAAAAAACATGCCCTTGATGTTAAAAAATCTGTTGATGTCGGTAAACCGGTAATGACAAGCATTTCTGAATATTCAAACGTTGATAATCTCGGCTCGGCCGCTATAAAATTGGATGATTCTGCAAATAAGGTGTTCTCCGCAATAAATATTTTGAAGATTGAAGATGCATATTATCCTTCGCTGGCACTCAAAATGTACCTGCATATAAATGATACGAATGAAGTTGAAATATATAAAGATTATACTTACGTTCCAAAAACAGGGTTAAAAATTCCTCATTCTGATGTAAGTGATGGTATTATAAGTAATAACATCAGATTTTATATGCCTTTTGTACAAAAGAAGGGGGATGAAGTGTTGGAAAGTGATGCAGCACACCCTTATGTTTCAGCATATAAAATAATTGAATCGTACAGACACCTGAAATACGAAGGTAAGTTACACCAAGATGATATCAACCCTGAAGTATTTAAGGATTTAAATGTTTTTATCGGGATTAACCAGTCTGGTCCATACCAGGATATTATGGCAACCCCGATGGCAGAACGACACCCGGGTGTAGATATTCAGGCAACTGTTTTTGATAACCTTATTTGTTCGGAATTTTTGTATAATGCTTCCCCAATGGTAAATTTTTTAATCGTATTTTTCTTGGCTTTAATAACCTTTATATTAGTGCTTAGGTTAAAATTCGGAAAATCTCTTGCAACTCTTGTTGTTATTGATATTTTATTCTGTCTGGCTGTAATGTTGTTGGCATACTCATACTATATAATAAATCTTTCAGGTGCGTTGTCTGTTCAGCTTATAACTTTGATTTTTGGATATTCGTTCAAATTTATTACGGAAAATCGTAACAAGGAAAAAATAAAACTTGCTATGGGTAAGTATCTGTCTCAGGATATTATGAAAAACGTGGTAAGCAATATTGATGATTTGGGCCTTGGCGGTAAACGTGCCGTAGTAACTGTTTTGTTTTCTGATATCCGCGGTTTTACAAGTATGAGTGAAAAGATGTCAGCCGAAGAAGTTTCAATGATTCTTAATGAATATTTTGCAGAGATGGAGCCGATTATTTCCAAGTATAACGGTGTAATTAATAAGTTTATCGGAGATGCTGTTATGGCTATTTTCGGTGAGCCAATACCGGATGTTAACCACGCTCAAAATGCCGTAAGATGCGCCTATGAGATGTTAAAAAAGGTTGAATATCTAAGAGAGAAATGGATATTTGAAGGTAAACCGAAGTTTGAAATTGGCGTCGGGATAAATACAGGAGAAGTGTTTATAGGAAACATTGGTACCGAAAATCGTATGGAATATACCGTAATTGGCGATACTGTCAACCTTGCAAGCCGAATTGAAAGCTATAATAAAGTTTACAAAACGAACTTGCTTGTCAGCAGCTCAACTTATGAACATATTGCCGGAATTGCTGATGTTATAAAGATAAATGAAGTTCAGATACGCGGCAAAGCCAAAAAGATGAATATATACGAAGTTCTTAGAATAGATAAAGGTTAAAATTTTTCCGAGCACGTTTTTTCTTCTCTGTCAATTTTGCCGTTGAAGTTGTTATCAACGCCATCTGTGCATGAACCGAAGGATTCAGGACTTTCAGGGTTCGCGTTCTGTTTTAAATATTTATTTGGAATAATTGTCCAAAGATACAAAAAGAAATTTTTATAATCTTTTGCAAGAGTGGTATTTTTTATAATTATTGAATTCTCATCATTCTTTTCAGCGCCGCTGTAAGAAAAATTCATAGAACCCGTAATAATATACTCATCGTCAATAATTATTGATTTTGAGTGTAGTTTACCGGCGAAATTTTCTGTTTTTACAAGGATACCGCTATCCCGAAGTTCTTTTAGTTTTGAATGACTGGTTGTTACGCCGTTTGCGTCCATAATCACCCGTACATCAATCCCGCGTCTTTTTGCCCCGTTTAGCGCATTTAGGATGCTCCTGTGTGTTAATAAAAACGTCGGCACATAAATATAGTTCTTTGCATTGCTTATGAGTTCTGTTATTCTTTGAACAGAATTGTTTTTAGGAGAAAAATATATTTCAATTTCGCTGTCACCGATGCTGAATTTTGTACCTTTCCCGACCACCGCTTTTTGCTGATGGAATTTGCCGTCCAGCATTTGTTCAAATTCCTGCCTGTAAAGTTTGCTGACTTCTCGTGAGTTTATTATAATTATGTTATTTACATCAAAGTCTGAAAGCCCGGAGCTTGAAATATTCATTGAGCCGGTAAAGACTCTTTCGTCATCCGAAATAATAAATTTATTATGCATGATCATGTTACTAAGTGTCGAAGAAAGATTTTTATCCGAACGAGATTCTTCCGAGAGCTCTGTAATTACTTGATTATCCTTATAATGCAAATCCTGTGGATAAAAGGTTTCATCATAAACAAATCTGATGTTTACTCCTCTTGACTTCGCGCGGTTTAATGCCGAGGTTATTTCGGAATTGTTTTCGTATCCGTATATTGCTATATCAAGTGTCGATTTTGTATTGTTTATAAAATTAACCAATTCCGTGCAGGCACGGGTAGTGCACTTAAAATCGGGTTTGAGAACTTTTGTAAAATCAGTGTTAATCATCATTATATTGCCGTCGCTATAAACAAGATTTGGTGTTGAAATTTTGGGAATCTCAAATACATCTATATCTTTTTTGAGCTTAAAGCTCTTTTTATATTCGTCATTGTGACAGAATTTACAGGGACTGGCTCCTTTAGGCAGCTGTTTATGTGGTAAAATTATGCTGTCGTGCGCGGCCAAGCCATAAGGACAGTCAAGTGTGTGATATTTGCCGGAGTGGTGATTTAATATTACAAGATCTAGTTTTCTCGCATTATTTAGATTCTGTTTAAATTTTTCTTGGTTGCGTATTCTTCCGTTTTTTATCCCGAAACCGCTATTAGCAAGAAGTTTTGCATAATCAATCCCGTTTATTTTTACTTTTGCATAACGGCAATCTTTTGTGATTCGGGGTGTATATTTCAGAGTAATTTGTTTGTTTTGTGCAAGTTTTTGGCTGTACTCCTGTGCCAGGTACCCCAAACCTATTATATCTGACATAGTAAGATTATATTTTTCAGAATATTTCTTGTAGAATTTATCTTCCGGCTCAAGAGAAAAAGCTTCAACTCCGGAAACACATATGGTTTCGTTTTTCAATTTTGATTTTATTTTATTGGAATTTATTTCAAGTTTTGTCGGAGTAATTACGTTCATAACCGTGCTGTATCTGTTGCTTATTATTATAAATACGGCAAATACAATCAAAATTGTGTATAAAATAATTGCGGTCAGGTGTCTTTTCATTATTTGTTCAGGTTTTTGTAGTTTGTAATATCAAAGCCCATTCTTGAGATTGTGTCTTTTAGCATCATATCAAGTGTTATGGCAAACTCTTTTGTGTGAGAATCTTTTTTATTTCGGCTGTATTTTTTAGGATGAATAAGGGCTTCGGCAATACAATCCTCCTCAAGAGCTTTCAGCCCGTGCTCAATGGTTTCTGAATCCATCATCCCGGTATATCCAACGCCTATTATGTAGTCATTGGTTTTCAAGTCGTAATTGGAGATAGTTTTGCGATTGATTTTTGTGAAATGTTGTAAAAGTGCTATTTTTAAATGGTTTATCAAATACTTGATGTTTAAATGCTTTTTTAGTTTCGGAACAAAATAAGCTTCCTCATACTGAGTTCTCACAAAATTTATGTTGTATTCCTTTGCAAGCTTACAGGTTATTTCAAAGATTTCCGGTATTGCATGTGTGTGTACGTGTGAATCCAGATGATCAATTGTGACATTTTGTCTTATTTTTTCTATTTGTGCCCTAAATTCTCCCTCAATTTGAGCCAGAAGCTCTGAATTTTTTCTGTTTAACAACAGGTATAAATAACCTTTGTTGAAGACTCCGTTATTATCTGTAAGTAAAGGACAATCGGTTAAAGCGTGGCCTTCCATTATGTTTAGGTGTGCCGCAATACTCAAGTTCGGGCAATCAGGTATAATGTCGTGAACGGCATTTTCAAATCCGTCAGTATTTGCGCAAAGACTGGCACTTGTCAAAAACCCGTTTGTGTAGCCCTCAAGTATTGCCTGGTTATTTGCAAAGCTCAGTCCAAAATCATCAGCATTTAGTATAAAAAATTTATTTGACATTTACAAACCTTTTTTCTTGATAGTATAATAATATTATAAAAAATGGAGTGATAATGCAAATACCGATTTTAGCAATAGTAATACCTTGTTTTAATGAAGAGCTTTGTGTAGAGACAACTTGTAAAAGACTGATTGAAGTTTTGGATATGCTTGTTCAGAAGAATAAAATATCTCCTGAAAGTTATATTTATTGCGTTGATGACGGCTCAGTTGATTCTACATGGGAAATAATTAAACAGCTTAATTCCGCTTATGGCAAAAAAATAAGAGGATTAAAATTTATTAAGAACTATGGGAACCAAAAAGCCCTTATAGCTGGTCTTGAAGGAGTAAATAAAATCGGTTGCGATTGTGCGGTTACGATAGATGCTGATTTGCAGCAGGATGAAACGGCAATTGAAAGATTTTTGGATGAGTATTCAAACGGATACGAAATAGTTCTTGGAGTTAGAAATAACAGAAAAACAGACGGAATATTTAAGAAAATTACCGCACTTGCTTTCTATAAACTTATGAATCTGATGGGTGCAAAAATCCCTGTAAATCATTCTGATTACAGACTTGTGAGTAAAAAAGCTTTGGAGCTGATGGCTTTGTATCCCGAAAAAGCATTGTTTTTAAGGGGATTTTTCTATGAGTTAGGATTGAAAACAAAATCTGTTCCTTTTGAGGTTAAGCCAAGATATGCCGGAAAGTCGAAATTTAACCTTACATCATTAACAGGACTGGCGTTGAACGGCATTACATCGTTCAGTATTGTTCCTTTGAGAATTATTGCCGGTCTGGGATTTTTGATGGCTACTTTTGCTTTCCTGGTTGGACTTGAAACAATTTTTGAAAAAATCATGTTTAACGATTCACCGAACGGTGTGGCAACAATGATTATTTTATTGTGCTTCTTCGGAGGGCTGCAGATCTTTTGTCTGGGCGTAATAGGTGAATATATAGGGCAGGTTTATCGTGAAGTTAAAGCCCGCCCGAGATATATTGTTGAAACAGAATTGTTATAATCAGTTTCGCCACAAGCCGTGCAAATTACAATATTCATATGCTACCTGCTGCTTTGGATTTTCACCCAATTTCATATAAGCGGGCTCGTCATGATTTAAGAATTTTGTTTGTATGTGCTTTTTGTCTTCCGAGACAACCTGTATAAATTCTATATGATGTTCCGTTGTCATAGGATGAGGAACCGAGCCGATTTGAATTTCGTTTTCGCTCACGTAATACGGCACGTGTTTTTCCTTATATTCTTCTTCCGGCAAATGTGCTTTTAGGACGGTCATAGGTTTGCCGCAGCATACAAGTTCCCCAAAGCTTGAATGCATAACCTGAACGATGTTGCCACAGATTTCGCATTTGTATAGTTCCAAATGAACAGTCATAATTTCTCCTTTACATTAAACACTAAAAAACCGTACCACTGTCTATCGAAATCTACAAATAAACAATCCTTCAATACTTTCTCCATCAAAGAATATAACACCCGTAAAATCAATCTTAGTGCTGCTGAGTTTCCCCCCTGACACGGTTCGAAGGTTTACGCCATTATATTTTTAATTTCACTGTCCATATTAAGTTCCTGCCTACCCATAGAACCCTCACAACAGGCTCTGCGCCCCGCATAAGCTTCGGGTCAAGAGTTCGCAACACCCCACGGAGTACGGTAACATTATTATAGCATGAACTAACAAATTTAAATCCCCAATCGGCTAAATATTGCGATTTTGTAAACAATTTGTCTTATTACGGAAAATATTTTAAGATATTAGTATGAATTTAGGGAAGATATTATACGTTGACGATGATAAATTGTTGACTTCAACTTTTTCTACGCTTATGAAAGTTGAGGGATTTAAAGACGTTGCGATATACAATAACCCCATTGAAGCGATTGAATATCTGAAGTCAAATTCTCCGGATTTAATTATTTCCGACTTTTTAATGCCGGAGATGAACGGTCTTGAATTTTTGAGAGAGGCGAAAAAACTTTATCCCGAAACAAGTATGATATTGCTTACTGCCTATGCAGACAAAGAAAACGCAATAAAAACTATCAATGAAATCGGTGTCTACAAATATATTGAAAAACCGTGGGACAATGATGATTTGATTATGAATATCAAAAACGGTATTGAACGGAGTCATCTGCTTGCTGATTTGAGAGAAAAGATTGCACAGCTTGAAGTTGCCAAGGCCCAACTAACTAAATATTCCGAAAAACTTGAAGAACTTGTTGCTGAAAGAACTAACGAATTAAAATTAGCTAATTTAAAACTTTCCGCAATAATTAACTATTGTGCCGACGGTATTATAATTATTGATACAAAAGGCAATATTGAGCAGGTAAACCCTGCGTGTGAAAATATGACGGGCTTATCTGCCGATTCTCTGAAAAAGATGAAAATTCAGGAGATTGCCTATACTGATAATCCGCAGTTTAATAAAGCCCCAAAATCCGGAGTAAATACTGCGATTCTTGGTTTGTCCTGTGAAAATTCAGAATTTTTACTCAGAGATTTGTATATAAGAAACTTCTTGACAGAGGATGCAATCCCTGTTGAAATAAATTTTGCGTCACTTACCGATGAGTATTCTGACGAGGAAAAATTTGTCGGTGTTATAAGGAACTTTAGCGTTCAAAAAGAAACAGAGAGATTAAGAGATGACTTTATAGCAACGCTTACTCACGATTTGAGAACTCCGCTCCTTGCAGCAATTCAGACACTAAAATTCTTTGTTGACGGTTCTTTGGGCGAGATTAACGAACAGCAAAAAGTAATGCTTTCAACAATGATTCAAAGTAATGAAGATTTGCTGGGGCTTGTTAATGCGTTGCTTGAGGTGTACAGGTTTGAAAGCGGTAAACTTTCTCTGTGTAAAACCGTGTTTAACGTAAAAGATCTTGTTAAACAGTGTTTTGATGAATTAGAACCTTTATCAAAGAAAAAGGATATAACTTTCAATTTACATGCTGAAATTGATGATGATTTGGAAATTGATGCTGATAGGGCAGAGATTAAAAGGGTTATTACAAATTTGTGCGGTAATGCTCTTAATTATACTAATAAAGGCGGAACTATTGATATTCACGTAAAAGCTCAGGCCGGAGATATTTTATTTTCTGTTATTGATAACGGAAACGGAATTCCAAAGGAAGATATCCCGCACTTATTCAAGAGATTTTCTCAGGGCACGAGCAAAAAACGTTCAACGGGAACGGGCTTGGGCTTGTATCTTTCAAGACAAATTGTTGAAGCTCATGGCGGTAAGATTTGGGTTGAAAGTAAAGTTAATGCAGGTAGTGAATTTTCATTTTTGCTTACAAATGTAGTTGCAAAATCAAAGGTGGGTTAAGATGTCAAAGAAGAATATAAAGGTAACTATAGTAGAAGATCACGATATGACAAGAATGGGGTTATCCTTTGCTCTTTCAAACAGTGGAGATATTGAAGTCGCGGGAACGGCAGCTGACGGACTTGAAGGAATTAAACAGGCAATGGAATTAAAACCGGATCTTGTTGTAATGGATATAGGTTTGCCTACTGTTGATGGTATTGAGGCAACCAGAAAAATAAAAAATTCTCTTCCCGATATGAAGGTTCTTATGTATACTTCAAGAGATAACGAGGATGACATTTTGGATTCTTTCCAGGCCGGCGCTGACGGATATATTACAAAAGGTGCAACTTCTGAGCAGACTATATCCGCGATAAAAGCTGTTTGTGACGGCTTGCCATGGATTGATCCGGCAATTGCGAGAGTTGTGCTTTCAAATATAAGAAAGAACAGCGAAATTGAAGGTCAGGCAAAGGGTATTAACTACAAAAAAGGTAAAAACTTATACGGTCTGACCGAACGGGAAATGGAGGTTTTGGCACTTCTTGTTGAAGGGCTCAACAACCCGCAAATTTCCAAAAAACTGGTTATAACGATTGCAACAACAAAAACTCACGTTCATAATATTTTGCAAAAATTATACGTTAAAACACGTTCAAAAGCTGTTGCGACGGCTATGAAAGATGGTTTGGTTTAATTTGTGACTTTCAAATAATAATCATTAAACTCGGTATAAATATGAAAAAATATAGGTTATTGATTTTAATATTGGTTTTAGCCGTCTGTATAAAAGGTTTGGCGTGTTGTGCGAATCCCTTTGTTAAGGATAAACGCCAGCTTGAGCTGAAATATGTTCATGATGTTATAAAAGAAGATGAGGGAGATAAGCGTGACAAGAAGATTCTTGAACTTCACCCGTCAGGTTATATGACAGTTGACGAATATGAAGCCCTTTCTGAATACAAGGACAAATCAACGATTGAGTCTGTTATTCCGAAGATAGAGGCGCCTTCTGATTTTATGTATGTTCCAAAGCCGTTGTATAATATTGTAAGATATAATGATCCGCCTGGAAGTCCTGAATTGCGTTTGGGTAAACGAATTTATTTTACAAGGCAAATCAATGCTCAGGGGGTTGTATCTCCTGACTATTCGAAACTTGTTTATCCTGCAATTTATTATTATGGCGATAGTGCAACGGTTGCTGCAGATGTATTTGTTATTCCGCTTGAAGATGGCGACACAAACCTGAATAAAATTCTGAAAGCTAATACCGCAAAACGCTGGACCGATCCTATTTTATCAACAGATAAACTTATTGATAATTATGCGGCCTTCAGGACAATTACCCCCGTAGATTTCAATTACAATGGTACAAAAATATTGTTAAAAGAGAAAATCGGCAGCAGTGAGGACGGTATTTGGGAAACTATCCCATACGTTTACGATTTTAATACGAAGACGGATTATGACCTGAGTGCTGTTCGTGATGCAATTGTATATTTTTGGAAGGAATACATGGATTTGAACTTGGACGATAATAGGTGGGATATATACCCCTTGGGCTTTGACAGTAAAAGTCCGGACAGAGTCATTGTTCAGGCGTTTGCGTTTACCGGTGTAAAACCTGTATTTCTTGGTACCTGGAGTATAGATTCCAAGGGCTCTCAGTCGCGGCTGGTATCCTTTGACAAAAATTATATTCCTGAAGTTGACAGTAACGGTTATAAAGTTATAAAAGACGGCGTTGAGGAATACCAGAGTGTAAAGATTCAGAAGAAAATGGATGAAAACGAAACAAAATTCCTTCAAAAACAAAAAGCCCAGCAGGAAAAAGAGGCGATAAAGCAGATTAACGAGGAATATAAGTGGACTGTCCGTGAGCTTGATGATAACTATAAAGATGAGGCAAGAGATCTGAAGAAGTTGAGAACTTTAGAGGGTTCAACAGAGGATGTTGAGCTTCAAAAGGCATATAAACAGTATCTGATTGACCAGACGCAAAAGGATATTGAAAAAATTCAAAAGAAAATTGATAAAGAGCAAAAACAGCTCGACAAGATTGATGATAAACTTGATAAATTATATCAAGATGCAGGGCTCTCTTCAAAATCTGAGGGGGGTGACGAGCAAGAAGAAACTGAAGAAGGCGAAAGCTCTGTTACATCAGGTGCACAGTCCGCTAATTAATTTAAGTTTTTCAGCTCTAGTCATTTTGTGTTTTATACGGTATTCTTCTTTAAGCGCTTCAGATTTTGTCTTAAATTCTTTACTCCAGACAATACCGACGGGTTTATTTGCTTTAGTGTATTTTGCGCCGTGTCCTTCCACGTGCTGCTGAAACCTTTTTTCAATATTATCGGTATATCCGCAATATAAGGTGCTGTTTTCCGTTAACAATATGTATACAAAATAATTCTTGTCCATCAAAAGTATAATATTACATTTTTTTGATATTTGGTATAAACTAAATGTATGAAAATTTCTATTTGCTACAATTCAGTTATGGAAAATGCAAAAGAGGTTATGGCAAATCTTTCACAGATTTGTGCAAGAGCTTCTGTAGATTATGATGTGCAGGATATTGAAAATCTGAAACAGGGTTCAGATATTATTTTTGTTATAGG
>JAEEGL012750418.1_pt1 | contig 14297 bp, 12 predicted proteins | sample 9134231 | NCBI WGS metagenome assembly JAEEGL01 (sample SAMN16246548, study PRJNA631951) | gut metagenome | biome: gut microbiome; feature: rumen; material: fiber-attached | host: Bos | place: Iran: Karaj | collected 2018-10 | reverse complement strand
TCATGTTCTTAAGGATGAGGATAATATTTTTTGGATAGATGTAGGAAGTAATGATCCAGATATTGGTTCCGTGACAAAGGCATTCTATGAGCGTGGACATCATGGAATTAACATAGATATTGAGAAGGGATTGATGGAGATTACTGAGAAGCAAAGACCTAATGATATTAATCTTTGTGTTGGCGTTGGTAAAGAAGAGGGAGAATCTACATTCTTTAGACAAGGTGATTGGGGGGGATTAAGTACTCTTGTAGAAAGCAACAGGAGAGAAGAAGCTGTTGAAACTGAGGAGAAAATTCAAATAAAAACTTTAAAAAGTATTTGTAGTGAATATGCAGATAACATTGATATATCCTTCTTAAAAATTGATGTAGAGGGGATGGAAAAGGATGTGTTGCTTGGAGCGGATTTTAATCGATATAGACCGATTATTCTTGTGATCGAATCAACATTGCCTTGTACAGATACGCCTAATTACGATGAGTGGGAGAGCATTGTAATAGAGAATAAGTACCATTTTGTATATTCACATGGCGTTAATCGTTATTATGTTGCAGATGAACATAGAGAATTGGATGCTAAATTTATACCTTGGGAAAGATTGGCGGGGCAGTACTGTATTTTGCATGTAGATCTTTTGTATGCGATATAGCTCGAAGATGATATAAATGGAAGTCCTGATAGGGAGTGAATATGGATATATAAGGGTAATCTAATAGTATCAGAGACGATGTATCATAAACAGTATGGAGTGAGAAAGAACTGGGTTTATGAATATATTAAAATCTGATTCTATATATATTTTGAACCGCTGTTTTATTAGGCATAAGGTGAAAATAATGGATATTAGTGTAATTATACCGGTTTATAATGCCGAGAAGTATCTTAATGCGTGCTTAAATAGTGTGCTGATACAAGAAGGGGTTTCTTTTGAGGTTATCTGTATTGACGATGCATCTACGGATTCGTCACCGGATATCGTAGAAAAGTTTGCTTCTGATGACAACAGAGTTATCCTTATTAGGAACAAGGAAAATCATGGCCAGGCGTATGCTCGAAACATAGGTATTGAAAATGCCCATGGAAAATATCTGTACTTCCTGGATTCGGACGACGAATTATCTGATCAGCAGGCATTACAAAGACTTCTTGATATAGCGCAAACTGACAAAGTGGATTGTGTCTGTTTTGACTCGAGGATTGAATATGAGACCGATGAATTAAAACCTCTTCTGGCTAACAGAGAACGTTTGTATGAGGAGACCGCTCCTGGTATTTATAGGGGGGAGGATTACTTTAATATCTTTTTTGGCAATCCTGGGTTTTCTGTCGCGGTTTGGAGACAGTTCTGGAAAAAACAGTTCCTTGATGAAAATAATATACGCTTTTTAGAGGAAACATCACCTCACGAAGACCTTTTGTTTACATTTCAAGCATACTATCTTGCGACCAAGATTAGTTATGTGGCTGATATTATTCATAAGTATAGATTTCGGATGAATTCTAGTACATCCGGAGGAATGAGCGCGAAACGTATAAGAGCGTATCAGAGGATATACATTGAAAGTTTGAGATTTCTTGATGAGCATGTATCTGCGAACAAACATCATATGGAGAAGAGTATAAGGCAGTATTTAAAAGCAAGCCTATCGCAGATATATATACATTATGGGAGACTCATGTCAGCTGGTACGGAACTTGGTATTCCAACTAAAGACGGGTATCAGTCCGTGGAAAATATGTTCGTTAACTGGACAATTTTGCAGAAGTTTCCACTTTTGGAGAGAACTTTCAACAAACAAGAGATCGATCATATCAGGGACAGCGATAATATCCTTGTATACGGTGCAGGAAGTTATTCTATTCAAATGCAACAGATGCTCCTTGATTTTGGAGTGACCGGATATAGGGTCTGTGTTTCAAAAAGATCCAAAGATGAAACTGAGATAAGTGAGATGAGGGGGTTATCAGGGAAGACGGTCGTTATTCTTGCTGTCACATCCATGTACAGAGGGGAAATGAGAGAAATGGCAAGGGCACAGGGGTTCTATGATATCATCGAACTAAATGATTAAGTATAAAGAAGGTTGCGCAGATGAAGATTCTGATATATGGCGTGGGAGGTTTTACACGCAGATATTTCCCGATAACTCGTGAGATAATTGAGAATGCGGGAATGGAGTTGATGGGCTTTGTTGATTCTAAAGCCGTAAATTATCAAGATGGGTATGTGGGATTTAGGGTATACAGTCCTGCAGAACTTCCGAATATTGATTTTGACCGAGTGTATATATATACATATGACGATGCGGGGGTGTATCGTGACATCTATTATAGGTTGCGTAATGAGTACGGTATTAATGAGACTTTGATCGGTAACATTGCGGATCTTTTGTCAGATGCACAACATATGATAAGAATTAGAGGTAATGCCGTGCAAACAAGACCTGCAAGGATCTATGATTGCATGCAATTCTTTAACGAAATTGAAATACTCCATATGAGGTTGGAGATATTGTCGCCTTATGTGGATCGATTCGTTATCGTTGAGATGAATAAAGATCATCATGGGCGATTCAAACCGTACTATTTACAAGAAAGACTTGACGAGTTTGAAGAATACAAAGACCGCCTTATAATAATCCATCCCGAAGAGAATGAGATACCAGAATATAGTGAAGAAGCAAAGAATGAATACGGACATATCTGGACAATAGAACAGTTTCAGAGAAGGTGCATAGCAAGGGGGCTGATTGATGCCGAGCCTGAGGATATAATCCTAATTTCTGATTGTGATGAGATCCCTGAACCACGAATTCTTGCGGACATTCGAAAAAATATGGAGAGTGCATATCCGAATATACTATGTAAAATGCTCGAGAAAACAGCAATAGCATTACGACAGGAGTACTACTATTTCTTTTTCAACTGCCGGAACAGGATGAGGAAGAATACGACAACTATAGTAAAGTATAAGAACTTGATTAATCCTCAGGTGATTAGGGATGTGATGAATTGTTTGCCGTACATTGATTATGGCGGATGGCATCTTACATATTTTGGTGGAGTTGACAGAATCCGTACAAAAATGGCATCGATTGTTGAGGGAGGGGATGTAAGTGATGAAACGATACTAGAACGGATAACGAGTGCTACGGATATTTATGGCCGTGTCGGAGACGAATTCGAACTGGATTTTCTTTCTCTAGAAGAGATATCTATACCGAATATTAATAAATGGATAGAACGATATCCACAGTTTTATTTGAATCAATAATTGTTGCTGAAATAAGGAGGTAGCGAGTATGAGAAGCCCTAAAGACATGGGAATAATTGAGATAGACATTACAAATGCATGTGTGCATCAGTGCGCGAATTGCACTAGGTTCTGCGGACATCATGAGAAGACATTCTTTATGAGTTTCGATAAGTTCAAAGAGGCAGTGGATTCTCTTGAAGGATTTGAGGGGATGATTGGGGTGATTGGTGGAGAACCTACTCTTCATCCTGAATTTGAAAGATTCGCTGATTACATTCGAGAGAAGCGAACGCATGAGAAACTTAATATTTCTTGGGGGCCGATAGCTGATATGCAGTTCCACATTACTTCTACAGTGGATAAGGGGTTAACACCTCAATCTAGGGCGGTTCTTCTTTCGACACTTTCCCCCTCTTATTATAAACATTTTGAGACAATCAACGACACATTTGGATATCAGCTGTTAAATGATCATTCATCAGAAAGTTTGCATCAGGCTCTTCTTATGAGTAGAAAAGAACTTTCGATTCCGGATGAAGAGTGGATAAAGAAGCGTGATGCTTGCTGGATTCAGAATACTTGGTCTGCGACAATCACACCGAAGGGGGCTTTTTTCTGTGAAGTCGCTGGATCGCTAGATATGTTGCTGGGGGGAGAAGGTGGATGGCCTGTTGAGCCGGGATGGTGGAAACGCGAACCGGCTGATTTTGCAGATCAACTTCATTGGTGCGAATTGTGTTCGGGGTGTTTGGATGTTCCTAAGAGACTTGCTCATGACGAAAGAGATGATGTGACGCCTCAAATGTATGAGCGGTTGAAGGATTTGCATAGTCCAAAGGTTATGAGTGACAGGGTAGTGGTAAGAGATCCAAAAGAATACGAACAATATCGTGATCCGACTTTTGAAAATGGGAGTGAGTATATTGAGGCGGGCGAATATATAAGAATGTCTTCAGATAATAAAAGTTTATATCCTAAGGATATTAGGTTTTTGACAAAGGAGACATGGAAGAATGAAATAAAGGATAATAAGCCTAAAGATTGGATTATTCTTTTCCCTGATAATGATTTAAATGTTGAAGAAAAGGAATTTATTCGCAAATATTTTGAAAGTAGAATATGGAATCCTGGATGTTTATATATTATTGACGATGACATAGTGGCGTTTAATGTAATTGGAAGAAGTATCCGAGATGTTATGTCATTTCCGTCATGTATAAAAGATTTGCGAAGCTATTATTCTAAGGATAAGATTATTCATCTATCAACACAGGATGAGTTGGTTGCTGTAATTGGTGGGGACAGCGAAACAGTTTTGCTCCGTGGCAATAGAGAGAACAAAAGGCTGGTTATATATGGCGCGGGTAATGTTGGAAGGACGACCATAAAGTATTTAAACGAAAAAGGCATAACAGATTTCGATGTTGCTGTTACGAGGATTGAGGATACTTCTGATGTTTTGGGGTATAAACTACATGAGATTGATGAATATAAAGATAAAGTTGATGATGTGCTTGTTATAATAGCTGTAGGAAAGTGGCTATTCGATGAAGTTGTGAGCAAGCTAAAAGAGATCGGTATAACTAATTATCGATATTTGGCATAAATGTTTCGATTGAGGATTAACGAATGAGGGAAGACGATTTTATCCGGCGAATAAAGATTTCTGATAGGATATTTATTTACGGTGCCGGGATGGTTGGCACACTCGTTTTGCTACGACTTAGGGCAAATAGTATTTCTAATGAGAAAATAACAGTTTTAGTTTCAAAATCGAAACCGGGGCAGACTTGTTTGGGGCTGCCTGTGTATGGTGTAGAGCAATGTGAATGGTGGGGAAACTATTCTGTTATTGTGGCGACTTTGCCTAAAAACCAAAAGCAGATAACGGATACATTAAGGGAAAATGGAATTGATGAGTTCATTCCAATCGATGATGAACTGTATGAGGATATGGAAAGAAATTATATATCCGATTATATCAAATCTCATAATCGAGTAGAGGGAGACAGGGATGTTCTGTTTATGTCGTCCGATAATAACTATTCATCGGGGGCATTTCTTTGCATGGTTGATTTGTGTAAGGGGATGATGAGCCGTGAGATAAAACCATTGGTTGTGCTACCGGGCTATGGTAATGGGGTACAGCTGCTTGAACATAATGACATTGAATTCACCTTTGTTCAGTCAAGGGGGCCTCTCATAGAGAATGGAAAAGAACCATATGAATCACCGATAAATAGTGACGCAATTGAAAAGATTGAGAGGCTGATTAAAGAGCATAATATAAAAATATTACACAACAATTCCAATCATGGATACATAGGTACTGTAGCAGCTAGGAATATTCATGTTCCATATGTTTGGCATATTAGAGAAAATGTATACGAACAGGGATTTGTTTTTTTTGATGAAACTTATATTTATGAATTGATAAATCAGGCAGACAGAGTTGTTTCGGTATCGGAATATGTTAGGGATTGTTATAAAGGGCTGAATAAAGAAAGAGTTAGCACAATTTACGATGGGATTGAAATAGAAAAATATTATCGCAAAAGAAGTATACTGAAAAGTGAGAAGATCAGCATACTTATGCCGGGGATTATGGTTCCACTAAAGGGGCAACATCAGTTGCTGAAGGCTGCTGTTGAACTAGAGAGACAGGGGGTGGATTTCGACATTTCTTTTGTTGGAAGCGGTGATGCGGATTATCTTAAGATGCTTGAAGATGAAACAGAAAAGCATAATCTTGGAGGGAGAATCCATTTTTATGAGCGCGTGAATGATATAGAAAACTGGTATTCACGGGCAGATGTTGTTGCTGTATGTTCACGATCAGAAGCTTTCGGACGCGTTACTATTGAGGCTCAGTTGGCCGGATGTGTGGTTGTGGGAGCAGGTTGTGGCGCAACTGTAGAACTTGTTGAGGATGGGGTGACGGGATACTTATATGAATTGGATAATACGGCAATGCTGGCAGAAAAAATAAAACAAATATACGACAACAGGCAGGATGCAGAAAATGTAGCTGAGAATGGGCAAAAGAAAGCTATAGAAAAATATGATAAAAGATATAATTGCGAAAAAATAATAGATATATACCACGAAATATTGGGACAGAATGAGTGAAGATTATAATGAAAGCTGAACTAGAAAGAATTTATCAAGCAGACAATCTCTATATCTACGGTGCAGGGGATGTCGCCAGAGAGGTAGGGTATTGCTTGTCACAAGCACCTTTTGAAAAAGATATAAAGGCGTTTTTTGTGACAAATGTTGAGAAAGAACCTATAAAATCGGTATTGAATAAGCCGGTAAATGGAATCAGAGATATAGAGAATGTTGAAAAAGATGCTCTGATTGTAATTGCTGTTCTTGAAAAATATCGAGATGAGATTTTACAATCACTACAAGTCTTAGGGCATACTAATTGTTTGTGTCTAACATATGAGAGTGATCTTTGGACAATGGTGCGTAAGACTTGGTTTCTTTATCATATGAATGAGTTAAATATGCCAGTGTATGTATTAGATGATGTTCTTCGGTCTGTAGAGGTTAATGACGGATCGAAATGTGATCTAACGATTTACTCGGCCAAAAGCCCGTTTGATAGAAAACTAAAAAATAGTCCGCAGAATAAGGCATGGGAAAAGGATATACAAGTTGGCGCAGCGTTAGTTGAGGAAAGAGTATCGGCTATTACAGACTATGAAGGCGAAAATATCTCATTGAAAAACAGGCAATATAATGAGATGACGGCATTGTATTGGTTATGGAAACATGTTAAGGATGACTATATTGGGTTGTGTCACTACAGACGTAAATTTGCAATAACGGAGGAATGTGTTAATAAAATTTGTGCTTCTGATATCGATGTGATCATTACAGCTCCGATCATAAATATACCCGATGTAAAGTATATGTTTGGAAAGAACCATGTTGATTCTGATTGGGATGTTTTTGGGGCGGCGATAAAAGCCATAAGTCCGGAATATATAGGGGATTATCAAAGGCTGAGCAATGGGATAGTTTATGTGCCCTATAATATGGTAATTATGAAGCGCGAAGTGCTTTGCTCTTATTGTGAATGGGCTTTTATGGTGTTTCAGTATATCGAAAAATATACACCGAAGCGAGAAGACGATGTTTATCAGCGTAGAAACATCGGATTCCTTAGCGAGAGGGTTATGACAGTGTGGTTACTACATCATTGGAAAGAGTTGAAGATAGCTATTGCAGACAAGAACTTTTATGAGTGATGATAGGGTGAAAGATATGGGGATTTATATTTTTGGGGCAAAAGCAACAGCGGCCGGTCTTTATAAAGCGCTTTTGTTATTGAAGCCTGAGGAGAAGATAAAAGCTTTTCTTGTATCAGATACTGCCATGAATGTTCCGGAATTATGGGGAGTGCCGGTAAAATCTTTATCAAGTGTAGCTGAGAACTTATCGGAAAATGAGAAATACGAAACTCAGATTTATGCTGCTGTTCCAGAAGTAATACATGAGGAGATTAATGTATTACTGACATCGTATGGTTTTAGGAATATTGTGATTCTTGATTCTCGTTTGGAAGCGAAGATGATGGGACGATATTTTGACAAAGTCGGAAGATTTAAGTCTGTTCATTCGCTGGAGGCTAACGGTGAAAGTTATGTACCACAGCTTACCATCTACATGGCATCCTTTTATAAGGATAAACCGCTGAATAATCCGCAAGTTCTTCCGGGATATATCAAAAGTCTGTTTTTGGGATGCGATGGCGCTGTAAAAGCAGGGATAGATATTGGTAATAAAGCGGATTTTTATGATAATAAAGGAGATAATATTTCCGAAAAGAATCCGAATCGATGTGAGATGACGGCGCATTACTGGATATGGAAAAATCGTCTGGATACGGATGATGAGTATGTCGGGATTTGTCATTACAGACGGATATTGGAACTTGATGACGAGGATCTAAAGAAAATAACTGGTAATGATGTAGATGTTGTTTTGCCATATCCGATGATCCATTATCCCAATGCCGGGAAACAGCATACATGGTATGTGCCGGATAAGGACTGGGATCTAATGAAACAGGTTGTTAATGAGTTGTATCCGGAGTACGGCGAAAGGTTTGATGAAGTGTTTTCGGTACAGGAGTTTTATAATTACAATATGATGTTGGCTAAGAAAAGTGTTTTTGCGGATTATTGTGGGTGGCTATATCCTATCTTAGATAGAATTGAAGAACTGTCAGAACCGAAAGGAATAGATCGACATGATCGATATACGGCATACTTAAGTGAAAGTTTAACAACACTTTATTATATGGTGAATATGAATGGATTGAAGATTTATCATACAGGACGATTATTGTTTACTTGATTATTATTATGAGAGGATAGTTGATCTATGTCAGTCTTAATATGTGGCGGAGCAGGGTATATCGGTTCACACATAAATAAACAATTAAATAAAGAGGGATACGATACGGTTGTTTTTGATAATTTGGTATATGGTCATCGGGAAGCTGTAAAGTGGGGGGGATTTGTACAAGGCGATTTATGCAATAGTGAAGAAATAGAAGCTGTTTTTGAGAAGTACCCTATTGAGGCGGTTTTTCATTTTGCGGCTTATGCTTATGTGGGAGAATCGGTAGAAGAGCCGGAAAAATACTATTACAACAATGTTGTGAATACACTGAATCTGCTCAAAGCGATGCGGAGGCATAATTGTAATAGGATCGTTTTTTCCTCAACATGTGCCACATATGGTGAGCCGGAGAGAGTGCCAATCACAGAGGATATTCCACAAAATCCGATTAATCCTTATGGGATGACGAAGTTGACTGTTGAACGGATTTTTAAGGACTATCAAAAAGCGTACGGCCTTCAGTTTGCAGTTCTTCGATATTTTAATGCTGCCGGTGCGGATCCGGAGGGCGAGATAGGAGAGAGCCATAGTCCTGAGACGCATATTATTCCATTAGTACTTGACGCAGCAAGTGGAAAAAGACCTGACATCAAGATTTTTGGAACGGATTACGATACACCGGACGGAAGCTGTATACGGGATTATGTTCATGTATCAGATTTGGCTAGTGCACATCTTTTGGCGCTTCATTATCTTGAGAATGGCGGAGAAGGGGACTTTTTCAATCTTGGAAATGCAAAAGGAACATCCGTACTTGAGGTGGTGGAGTCAGTAAAGCAAGTTACTGGGAAAGATTTTAAAGTGATATTAGCGGATAGAAGGCCGGGAGATCCGGCAAAACTTGTAGGAAGCAGTGAAAAGGCGCAAAGAGTGCTTGGATGGAAGCCGATTTATAGCGATATTGATGCGATTGTAAAGCATGCTTGGACATGGCATGAAAATGCAAATTATTGAGAGGATATGCGAAAATGCAATACGACTATCTGATTGTCGGAGCGGGGTTATATGGTGCGGTATTTGCACAACAAAAAAGAGAGCAGGGGTATCAATGCATGGTGATAGACCGGCGTGATCATATTGCAGGTAATATTTTCTCTGAATGTATAGAGGGGATAGAAGTACATAAATATGGACCACATATTTTTCATACAGACAAAGAAGATGTATGGGATTATGTGAATCGTTTTGCTGATTTTAATCATTTTGTGTATTGCCCCATAGCAAATTATAAAGGGGAACTGTATCATCTTCCGTTTAATATGGATACTTTTCACATGATGTGGGGGGTAAATACACCTACAGAGGCAGAAAGAATTCTAGCAGAACAAAGAGCGGAATATGCTAATATTCAACCGAAAAATATGGAAGAACAGGCGATGAGATTGGTTGGAAGGGACATTTATGAAAAACTGATAAAAGGATATACGGAAAAGCAGTGGGGACGAGCCTGTCGGGAATTACCTGCGTTTATTATTAAGCGTTTGCCGGTACGCATGTATTATGATAATAATTATTTCAATCATCCGCATCAAGGGATTCCGATCGGCGGATATACGGAAATGGTACGACGGATGCTGAATGGAATCGAAGTACAACTCGGAAAGGATTATCTGACAGATCGAGGGTGGTACGATAATTTGGCAACTACAGTTGTGTATACCGGACAGATTGATGAATACTTTGAATATTGTTTTGGGGCTTTACAGTATCGTAGTTTGCGTTTTGAAACGGAAATCTTGGATATGCCAAACTATCAAGGGGTAGCCGGGATGAATTTTACAGATTCAGAAACACCCTATACTCGTATTGTGGAGCATAAGCACTTTGAGTTTGGAAATGGAAATCAGGAAAAGACAGTGATCACGAAAGAGTATTCCCAAACTTGGAAACAGGGAATGGAGGCATATTATCCGGTAAATGATAAAGAGAATGCAGAGTTATACGATAAATACAAAGAACTTGCGCAAAAGGAAGCAAAGGTACGGTTTGGTGGCAGGCTGGGGACTTATCGATATATGGATATGGATCAAGTGATCGGGCAGGCACTTTTGGATGCAAAAGAATAGGATTTTATCGATTATACATACTTCACCGCTGTCATCACATAATCATTGATATTTGTGATGCGGCGGTTTTCGTTCTCTATAAAAACTTCAAAAGAATCTGATTCTTCGAATTTCATCAGATAGTTCAGATTTACAGTAACATCTGTTTTTTGCCCAATTTTAAGCAACCATTTGGCGCAATTAGGACCGCAGCTGGTAGCATCAAAGATCAGCTCCGGTTTCTTGTATATCATAATAAGAGTCTGAACGCCGCCGGATAATCTTTCCGGCGGAATGGCACCGAGAACAGGGCTGTTGATGACTATACCATCCACATAATCAGATTTATCCACATCTTTTATCATTTCCTGAATGAAGGCATCTTTCAGCCATTCCGGATCATAATTGGTTTTGAACCAATCAGGACCGTAATTAACGTTATCTGTATCGCCGAATATTATATGCAGCATAAGAGCTCACCTTTCTCTATATGGATTATTCTGTATCCTGGTCTGAAATGAATTGTGCCAGATATTTTCTTATGTCTTCCGGGATTACTTCTAATATTTTATTGATACAGCGGTTAGATAGATAATAATTTGCAATACGGTTTTTGCTGTAGCGCATTTTATCATTGCTTGCAGTTTCTCTTTCAAGCAGGTCGGTAAAGTATCTTTCCCAGCTGAAATATACTTCGCTATCAATATAATCTTCCGGATGTTCTAAAATTTCAGTAATTTCGGTATTGTTGATCACTCCTGAACGGAGGATCAGCCATTCAAAGGATTCCGGGAGATAGATGCCGGTATTTCCGCGGATCTCCTGCATGGAGAGGATGCTTTCGATATAAGCACCAAAAGCTGCGCCATCGGCAAGGATGATGACAGGATCATTGTTATCTATGCCGGCTAAACAGGCAGTGATATTACTATTTCCGGAGGCGCTTATGCACCGCATATTGGGAAATGCGTGTTGAAAAAAGTCGAATCCGGCTTCACTGTCTTCAAGCAGAAGAGCAGTTACTTTTGAATCCGGCATTTTGCTTTCATTAGCGTAGATCGGATAGAATTCCTGATATACTTTCTCGGGAAAATGATATTTTCCTGCGGTCCGGATCCCATAGATTTCTTTAGTACTATAAGGAAGATTGCGTAGCGGGCGACGAGTGATCAATACATAGTAATTATCGGAATCGCGGACTGCGCCGGCGAATTCTTCGGTGAATATAAAGGACTGTCCTTCGTCGATAAAGATAATGCTTTGGCTTATTCCTGCCAGGGTGTTCCTCCATTGGCCGGAAATATCGCTAAGAACAACACAGGAAACGTCCGACTGAAGCATTATACCGCTTCCGGTGCCACGACGGGAATACATATTCAGAAGATCGATAAGAGTTGTTTTACCGGTCCCGCTGTCACCCAGGACTATCGTGATATTCCTGCGGATAGTGAAGGTGTATTTCATGTGTTCGGTTTCAACGATTACGTTATGGCTGCCTTTCATTCTTGGTTTCCTTTGATCATGATATGGTAGCATATTGTGCCGTGTGTTCAGCATTACATATTATTTTATCATTATTTTATGGCTTAAGAAAGTGGAATATTATATGTTGGGAATAAAATCTTAACTTTCGTGCTGCAAAGGCTGCTTTACATCACCCGGGAAATGTGATAACATGACGTAACTCTGAGAAGGCATTTACCTTTTGGTAAGAGTCTCAAGGACTGCGGAGGAAAGCGTTGCCGATGAGGCGACAGGAGAGATCGACGCTTATGTGAAACGTGTAAAAGCAAACCCCGCACTGCAGGAGGGCATTATGACTCTGGGAGATTATTTTGATCAGGAAGGGCAGGAAGTACATCAGGAAACAATGGTTCAGTGTATTGTTGAATTGCTGGAGGATATCGGGCCTGTGCCTGATGATTTGCGCAATAGACTGGAGCAGATAACTGATCTTGATGAATTGAGCCGTCTGCATAAAGTGGCAGCCCACGCCGGGAGCATAGCCGGCTTTGAAGAGGCTATGCAGAAGGAATCCGTAGTGGCCTGAAAAGATCATGATCGTAAATTGTGAACTTCCCAGATAATTAACTCTCATGAATCGAGATATCTGAGGGAGATGGCTGAAAAGCACTGATTGAGAAATAATAAGCATAAATAAAAATGCCTCTCTCGTCTGACCACGGGAGAGGTGTCGTTCGATAAGAGTTTAAAGCCATTTCTCGGGGGCATCCACTTAGGAGTGGATGCTTTCCTTCTTTAAATATACCATCAGAACTTGATCATTTCAAGTACAAATTCTATAGATTTTTAAAGGGACTAAAATCTTAACTTTCGTGCTGCAAAGGCTGCTTTACATCACCCGGGAAATGTGATAACATGACGTAACTCTGAGAAGGCATTTACCTTTTGGTAAGAGTCTCTGATTTCATATAGGATTCTGTTTTTGAAATACAGCAGAACCCTGTTCGGTTCCCGTGAAAACCGCAATATGTTTTTGAGACCTTGAGATTATGAAAGGAAATGTCTTATATGATAAAAAGAACACTTGAAGAATTAAATCTTATTGATGACTTTTTAATGAACTGTATTGCAACAGATCCGGAGGTGGGCGAACCTTTTTTCAGGAAACTATTATCTGTTCTGCTGCAACGGGATATCGGAAGAGTGCGCGTGACTGCGCAGCCGATAATTCCCGGAAATGATACGACTCTGCGTGGGATAAGGATGGATGTGGAGGTGGATGAAGCCGCCGGGCCGGAAGGCGATGACAGCGTGGCCAATGTCTATGATATAGAACCACATACGAAGAGAGATCAGGATTTCCCGCGCCATAACCGCTTTTATCAGGCGAAGATAGACAGCAGGCATATGAAGAGCGGGGTAAAGGATTTTGCGAAGCTTCCCAATCTCTATATTATCACGATCACGAATTTTGATGTCTTCATGGAAGACTACATGATGTATACCTTCAGGAATTGCTGTGTAGAGCTTCCGCAACTGGAATATGATGACGGCCTTTGCTACGTGTATTTTAATACTACAGGTAAAAAAGGCGGTAGTCAGTCAATAAAAAACATGCTAAACTATATCCAGAGGAGTGCGGAGGAAAGTGTTGCCGATGAGGCGACAGGAGAGATCGACGCTTATGTGAAACGTGTAAAAGCAAACCCCGCACTGCAGGAGGGCATTATGACTCTGGGAGATTATTTTGATCAGGAAAGGCAGGATACAATGGTTCAGTGTATTGTTGAATTGCTGGAGGATATCGGGCCTGTGTCTGATGATCTGCGCAATAGACTGGAGCAGATAACTGATCTTGATGAATTGAGCCGTCTGCTTAAAGTGGCAGCCCACGCCGGGAGCATAGCCGGCTTTGAAGAGGCTATGCAGAAGGAATCCGTAGTGGCATGAAAAGATCGTGATCGTAAATCTCATTTGTAAATAACAAAGTATCAAAAATCCCCCGAAAAGGGGGATTTTAATGAAGGGATATTTTTGCAGCGTTTTAACAGGCATAAAGAAATCGCGGACAGGAGCACGGCTAAACAACGGCCGTGATAGAGATCAGATAT
>JAEEGL011442319.1_pt1 | contig 14297 bp, 12 predicted proteins | sample 9134231 | NCBI WGS metagenome assembly JAEEGL01 (sample SAMN16246548, study PRJNA631951) | gut metagenome | biome: gut microbiome; feature: rumen; material: fiber-attached | host: Bos | place: Iran: Karaj | collected 2018-10 | reverse complement strand
CGGCGGTCACTGGGCCATCCAGGCGCCGGTCTTTTTCACGGCGGGTGCCGACCTGGGGGTCGATCCCGGTCTCACGGGCATCGCCATCGCCTGGGGCGACGCGTGGACCAACCTCATCCAGCCCTTCTGGGCGCTGCCCGCGTTGGCCATCGCCAAGCTCAACGCCAAGGACATCATGGGCTTCTGCCTCATCGACTTGGCGATCACCGGATTGATTATCTGCGGGGGATTGCTGGTGTGGGCGATGTGATGGGATGATGGGATGATACGATGATACGATGATACGATGATACGATGATGGGATGATGGGATGATGGGATGATGGGATGATGCGATGAAGGGCTGCTACGATGTGCGTGGCAGCCCTTCATTGTTTTCATTCATCCAAAATCTCTATATCAGCGAAACCAGCACGAACAGCCAGTGAGCGGAGATGCCCGCGATGAGGCCGCCGACGGTGTGGGATGCGATGGCTTTGGAGATAAGCTGGCGGTAGCCGAGGGAGTCGAGCATGCCGGTGTGCGTGCTCAGGAAGCCGCTCCAGCACATGCCCATGGCGGTGAACACCGCGATGGCGTTGCCGTCGATGAGTCCAGAGGCGTCGAAGGCGGGCACCAGGCCGATGGCCGCGCCCACAGCGCCCAGCGCCGTGATGGGGAAGGCGATCAGTTCAGGATGCACGAAGCCGAAGAGCCAACGGAAGAGAAAGTCGATCTTGCCGGCCAGCCAGGGAAGCAACGGCACGCCTTCGTAGGCCGCACCCGTGTAGGTGCCGTCCAAGGAGGCTCCGAAGGTCACCATCATCACGATGGTGGAGATGATGAGCACGCCGGGAATGATGGAGAGGCCGATTTCCACACCGCTCTTGCCGCCGTCGAGCATGGCGTTGAGTGTGCGGAGGAAGGGGCCTTTCTTCTCCTCGTCCAAGGTTTTGTCGGCGGGCTGCAGGTCGGGGGCGTATTCGGGGTCGAGCTTGGTGCCGGGCATCGGGGAGTCCAACTCGGGGTACGCTTTCAACGTCAGGAACTGCATCATCCGTGTGGTGACGATACTGCCGATAAAGGCGCCCGCCAGCCCTACCAAGGCCCCCGTGCCGTAGCCGCGTCCCGTCATGAACGCCACCACTACCAGCCCCATGCCGAACGACGTGCCGAAGTTGGTCAGCGAGGCGATCTGGTACTGCTTGAAGTACTGGCTGAAGGTCTTGTCTTTCGACAGCGTGATGATGGCCGGGTTGTCGCTCAGGAAGGTCATCACCGCGCCGAGGGAGGCCACGCCGGGGAGGTTGTAGAGCGGTTTCATCAGCGGCTTGAGCATCTTCTCCAGCAGCACCACCACGCCGAACTCCACGAACAGCTTGCTGATGGCGCCCGTCATAACCGTGATGGCCATGATGTAGAACACCGTGTCTATCAGTAGTTTGTAGGCTGTGTTCATGAAGGTGTTCAGCATGTTCGGCAGCGTCATCTTGATGGACAACCCAGCGAAGAAGCCGAAGAAGAGAATCAGGAAGATGATCAACTCGCGTGTGCGCCCGTATGCGCGCACCATGTAGCGCACCACGTTGTTGCGGGATATGCGCGAAATCTGATGCAGAATATTGTTGGATTTGAAATGGAATATTGGCATGTTATTTCAATTTTTCAGGCAAGAATTTCATGAAGTCGAGGCGCCAGGTGACACCGACGTTGGCGGTGAGTTGCATGTTCTCCCAGTTGTAGTCGCCATCGGTTCCGGGGAAATTGGTCATCGTGCTGTTGGCGACGTATGCGTGTAAGCGCAGGTCGGGATAAACGCGCGGACGGTACTCTACACCGAGACCATAAAAGTAGTAGGCCCTGTCGTTGGGCATCATCATGTCCACATCCACGTAGGGGTTGTCATCCATAGTGTAATAGTAACCGGTGGAATTCTGCTCATAACCGCCTTTTGCAAAAAGGTTCACGCTCGGAGAGACGTGCCAGTCGAGACGGCTTACCAAAGAGAAATCCTGGAAGAATTTCTTGAAATGGGCGGCACGGTTGATCCAATCGACATAGATGGACCATTTGTCGAATTTCAGCTGGTTGCCCAGGGCGATGTAGTTGATGAACTTGCCGCGCTGGTATTCCATCATGTTCACGGAGTAGAGGGTGTGGAACGGACCGTAGTGGCCGGCCCAGTAGAGGTTGTAAGAGAGCAGTCCGGATTTCCAGGAGTTGGAACCGTATTTCACGTATGGCGAGTTGGCCACTTGGAATGCGATCTTGTTTTTGCCGCTTTTGTCGGTGTACGCGACGGATGCGCCGATGTGGAAGCAGGCGAACTCACCCCAGTAATGGGTGTAGTAATAGACGTCGATGGGCGGCGCGTCGTATTCGAAACCGCCGACATAGAGTGCGTCCTTGCCCAGGCGGACGGACCATTGGTCGTTGAACTTGTATTGGATGTAAAGGAAGTCGGTGTTGTCGAAAAGTTCCTTGTAGCCTTTGACGGGGATAATGCGTTGGCGGAGGAAGTAGGAGATATGGTCGCCGATCTCGCCGCCGAGCAGGAAGTTGAAGTAGTCGCCGCGGAAACCGTAGTTATGTTGTTCGGTTTTTCCCGTCACTGGGTTAAGCGGATTGGTGATATTAGACCATCTCGTCACGTCATAGTCGTATTCGAAATCCGCGCGCGCCTCCAGATGGAAGGTCGTGAACTTGTGCTTGAAGTTCGGGTTCACCTCCTTTTTCTCCTTCTTTTTCTTCTCCTTTTTCACGCTCTCCTCCTGAGAAATGGCGGAAAACGGCAGGAGAATGCACAAAAACAATCCGATTACGGTGTATAATTTCCTCATTATCTGATATTTGTATTTGCCTGTTTTGAAAGTGCAAATGTATATTTTTTACGAATATAATTAGTAGATGAATTTAACCCGTTGTGGGGACGTTTCGTGAAACGTCCCCACAACGGGAAACGGAAGGCGTTCGCCTTCCGTTTCCCAATCAACAACAACCAATTTTTATATTAAATCATGACAATTCTGCTCTGATTTTCACGGTGCAAAGAAACAACCTTTTCCGCACGTGAATTATCCCCATTATTTGTGCTTTTTTCTCCAGGCAGTCACTATTTGTTGTGATTGACTGTTTTATTTGTCAGACAATCAATATGTTACGGGTATTCTGTGTTGGAAAGAAAAAGTCGGTGCCGTGCATTATTTATCAACAATTTGGAGGTTATCTGAAAAAATCGTATCTTTGCAAAAGGTTTAGAGTCGTTGTTTTGACTGTAATCCTTTGATTTATAATGATTTAATAATAATAAGATATAAAATACAAATGATTATGCAGAAACAGACGTTATTTTTGGTGTTGTTTATGACGGCATTTCTGACTGTCGCGAATGCGCAGAGTGTGATTGTCCCGGCGGGCGGTGATGCGCAAGGCAGCACTGGCAGTGTGAGTTACACGGTCGGTCAGATAGCGGTGCAGACGGCCGCGAGCGAGGTGGGCTCCGTTTCCGTGTCGGAAGGCGTGCAGCAGCCCTACGAAATCCAGACGGTGGGTGTGAACAACTACCCGCAGATCGTGTTGAACGCCAAGGTCTATCCGAACCCCACGGAGAATCTTGCGCAGCTGGAACTCAACGGTTTTGAGATTCCCGATGGGGGGCTGAGGGCCTATCTTTACGACGGCAACGGAAAGCTTCTCCAGACGGTCACGGTCACGGACGACATCACCACTTTCCAGATCGGCCAGTATGCCACGGGCAGCTATCTGTTGGATGTGAAGTCGGGGAACCGCTCCCTGAAGACTTTCAAAATCGTCCGGAAGTAGGGAATACACGTTTTTAATTTCGAAAATCATCCAGAATGTATAATAACGACCCCCGTACAGTCATCACGTTGGACGCAGGCGGCACGCATTTCCGTTTTTCGGCGATGCGCGGTTGCGAGGCGGTCACCGACACTTTTGAGCTGCCCACCCATCCCGACGATCTTCCCCGGCTGTTGGAGGATCTGCGGCAGGGTTTCCAGCATATCATCGACCAGTTGCCGGAGCGGCCCGTGGCCATCAGTTTCGCTTTCCCGGGTCCGGCCGACTATCCTAACGGTGTGTTCCCCGACCGTCTCACCAACTTCCCCTGTTTCGAGGGCGGGGTGGCGCTGGGCGCCTATTTGGAGGAACAGTTCGGGTTGCCCGTCTTCATCAATAACGATGCCGACCTCTTCACCTACGGCGAGGCTTTGGCGGGTGCGCTCCCGATGCTCAACGAGAAGATCCGCAATGCCGGCGGCGTGAAGGAGTACCGCAATCTCATCGGCTTCATCCTCGGCACCGGTTTCGGCATCGGCATCACCTCTCACAACCGGATGTTTGTGGGCGACAACTGCTGCTCGGAAATCTACTGCACCCCGAGCAAGTGGGGCCAGGATCTCATAGCCGAGGAGGGTGTTTCGCTCCGCGCTGTGTTGCGTTACTACCGGGAGCTGGCCAAAGACGGGAACGCGGCGCGATACACGGATTCTTATGACATTTACCGCATTGCCGACGGCGAGTTGGCGGGCGACCGTGAGGCGGCTTGTCAGGCTTTCGCCCGGTTCGGCGAGGCGGCGGGCTATACCATCGCGTACGCTGCCTGCATGTTGGACGGCATCATCGTGCTGGGCGGCGGGGTCAGCAAGGCTGCGAAATTCTATATGCCTGCATTGCTCAAGGAGTTGCGTGCCACCATGCACACCCTTGGCGGCAACACCTTGGGCCGCGTGCCTTCCTATGTTTACGACTTGGAGAATCCCGAGGAGTTCGGTCAGTTCGTGCACGGGAAGACCAAAGAGCTGGAGGTTCACGGTACCGGCAAGCGTGTCCGCATCGACACGCAGAAGAGGTTGGGCATCACGCTTTCGCAGCTCGGCACCTCCCGTGCCACGGCCATCGGCGCGTATTGTTTCGCGCTGCACGCCCTGGACAGTTAGCAGCGGGGCAATCCCTGCACAACGGTTAACCCCTAAACCTTAACCCTAAGAAAATTAATAACCAAATTCATCAATATGACAAAAGACTTAACCCAACAGCACATAGATGCTTGGTTGAACGGTAATTACGATCAGGAGACAAAAAAAGAGATCCTGAGAATGCAGAAGGAGGATCCTGCTGCTTTGTCCGACGCGTTTTACAGAACCCTTGAGTTTGGCACCGGCGGTTTGCGCGGTATCCTTGGCACGGGTACCAACCGTATGAACAAATATACGGTCGGTTTCGCCACGCAGGGCTTGGCCAACTACTTGACCAAGTGTTTCAAAGGCAATATCAAGGTGGCGATCTCTTTCGATTCCCGTAATTTCAGCACGGAGTTTGCGCAGATTTCCGCCAACATTTTGGCTGCTAACGATATACAGGTCTATCTGTTCGATTCATTGCGTCCCACGCCCGAGCTCTCCTTTGCCGTGCGCCATCTGCAGTGCAATGCCGGTATCATGATCACCGCATCCCACAACCCGAAGGAGTACAATGGCTACAAGGTCTATTGGAACGACGGCGGTCAGCTGGTGCCCCCGCACGACAAGAACGTCATCGCCGAGGTCAACAAGATCAAGGAGGTGGACCAAGTGAAGTGGGAGGGTCGTCCCGATTTGATCCGCACCATCGGCAAAGACATTGACAATGTGTATCTTACGATGATCCGTCGTCTCTCGTTGCATCCCGAGGCCGTGGCCGCGGCGAAGAAGTTCTCCATCGTCTATACCCCGTTGCATGGCACGGGTATCTCCGTGGTGCCGCAAGCCCTTTCGGATTTTGGCTTCGACACGGTGCATATCGTGGAGGAACAGGCGGTGACGGACGGAAACTTCCCGACGGTGAAGTCCCCGAATCCAGAGGAGCACGCCGCATTGGAGCTGGCTATCAAGAAGGCCAAGAAGGTGAAAGCCGACATCGTGTTGGCCACCGACCCCGACGCCGACCGTGTGGGTATCGCCGTGCGTCGCGAGGATGGCGAATATCAGCTGTTCAACGGCAACCAGACCGCTACGTTGCTCTTCCACTATATGCTTTCGCAGACAGACATCAACCAGCTGAACAACGACCTCTTTGTGGTGAAGACCATCGTCACCACCGACCTTATCGAGCAGATTGCCACCGATTACAATGTGGAGTGCTACAATGTGTTGACAGGTTTCAAGTACATTGCCGAGAAGATTCGCGAATTTGAAGGCCAAAAGCACTTCCTCGTGGGTGGGGAGGAGAGTTACGGTTACCTTGTCGGTGACTTTGTGCGCGACAAGGACGCCGTTTCCGCCTGCTGCCTGATTGCCGAGATGGCCGCGTATTACAAGACCGTCCACAACAGAAGCTTGATCGACCAATTGGAGGTTCTTTACCGTGAGTATGAATACTTTAAAGAAGATATGGTTTCGCTCACCGAACCTGGCGAGGCCGGAATGCAGGCCATCCAGAAGCGCATGAGCGATTTGCGCGAGGCTTTCCCGAAGCAGCTCGGAGGAGTTCCGGTGGTGAAGGTCCACGACTACAAGACCCAGCATACGTGCAATATGCAGTCCACCACGGACGACCGCATTGAGCTGCCCGTGTCCAATGTGCTGCAGTTCCTCACGGCCGATGGCAGCAAGGTCACCGTGCGTCCTTCGGGCACCGAGCCCAAGATCAAGTTCTATTTCAGTGTTTGTCAGGAGATTGAGCCCGAGCAATCCATGAAGGAGGTCGAGGATATCCTGAACAACCGTATTGCCAATCTGAAAAAGGATCTCGGACTGAAGTGAATTAGCCGTTGACGGTTACACCGCCCATAATCGGCTATGTCTTAGACTGCGGCTTCCCCGCCGAGCCTGTAAACCTGTAAACTTTAAACCTTAAATCATAATGATAAACCCGAAATTATTAAACCCGAAAAGCATCGTGGTATGCGGTGCATCCAGTGACATTCACAAACCCGGCGGCAAGGCCCTGAAGAACCTGTTAGAGAGTGCGTTCCAGGGTGATGTGTACGCCGTTAACCCCAAAGAGACCGAGGTTCAGGGCGTGAAATGCTACGCCAAGGTCGAGGACCTGCCCCAGGTGGATTGTGCGATCCTCTGTATTGCGGCCAAGTTCTGCGCCCAGACGGTCGATGTGCTGGCCCAGCAAAAGGGCACCCGGGGCTTCATCATCGTCAGTGCCGGTTTCTCCGAGGAGAACGAAGCGGGTGCTGCTATCGAGAAGCACATTGTCGATACGATCAACGCGGTGGGAGGCTCCTTGATCGGCCCCAACTGCACGGGCTTCCTCAACACCAACTATAGCGGCTGCTTCGACGCGCCGATCCCGAAACTGGACCCCAAGGGTGTCGATTTCATTACCGGTTCCGGAGCCACGGCCGTCTTTATCAAGGAATACGGCATGAGCAACGGTTTGAAATTCAACAGTGTATGGGCGGTAGGCAACAGCGCCCAGTTGGGTATCGAGGATGTGCTCGAGCATTTGGACGAGACCTTCGATCCGGAGAAGTCCTCCCGTGTCATCATGCTTTATATGGAGAAAATCGGCGACCCGATGCGTCTGCTGAAGCATAGCCGCAGCCTTATCAACAAGGGTTGCCACATCGCCGCCATCAAGAGCGGTGGCAGTGCCGCGGGCTCTCGTGCCGCTTCATCTCACACGGGTGCGTTGGCCACCAACGATGTCGCCGTGGACGCCCTTTTCCGCAAGGCGGGTATCGTCCGCTGCTACAACCGTCAGGAGTTGACCACCGTTTGCAGTGTCTTCATGCATCCCGAGATCAAAGGCAACCGCTGCGCCGTCATCACCCACGCCGGCGGTCCCGCCGTGATGCTCACCGACGTGCTGTCGAATGGCGGCATGGAGGTGCCTTCGCTCAAGGATCATCCGGCCAGCAAAGCTCTTTTGGAGAAGCTTTTCCCGGGTTCCTCCGTCGGGAATCCCATCGATTTCCTCGCCACAGGCACTGCCGAGCAACTCGGTTATATCATAGACACTGTCGAGAACGAGTACGACGACATCGACTTCTCTGTCGTTATCTTCGGTTCTCCCGGACTGTTTAGCAACAAGGAGGTTTATGACCTTCTGGACGAGAAGATGAAGACCTGCAAGAAGCCCATCTTCCCCGTGTTGCCGAGTATCATCAACGTGAAGGACGAAATCAACGACTTCATTGCCAAAGGCCGCATCAACTTCCCCGAGGAGTGCGTGCTCGGCAATGCCATCTGCAAGGTCTTTAACACGCCCAAACCCAGGATGGATTACATTGAGGAGATTCCTGTAGAAAAGATCATGGTGCTTCCCGCCGATGAGCCTGACAAGGCAAAGGTGGCTGAGGTGGCGGAGTCTATGCGCGAGTGGGGTGTCCTCACTCCGATCACCGTCTCCCCTATGAGCGGAAGTTATCGTCTCTTGTCCGGCGCCGCGCGTTTGCGTGCCGCCATCATGATCGGAAAGACAGAGCTTCCGGCCTACATTCAGGAAGCTCCCGATGGGAGTGGCCAACCCGAAATCGACTATGCGCGCATCCGCAAAACCGTTGACCGCTGCAAGAGCGGCTACATCGAAATGGCCGACTACAACGAGCTGCTCGACGCCGCCGGCATCAGCCGCAAGAAATCCGTGGAGGTCTCCAAGAAGGAGGATGCCCTGGCTTTCGCCCGGGAGGTCGGCTGTTCCAAGGATGTCCCGTTGGTGATGAAGGTCGTCGGTCCGCTGCACAAGAGCGACGTGGGCGGCGTCACCCTCGGTGTCAAGGACCTCGACACGGTGAGCAAGGAGTTCGACCGTCTCATGGCCATCCAGGACACGTACGCCGTGGAGATGTACCCCATGCTCGACGGCACCGAGGTCTATATCGGGGCTATGCGCGATCCGAAGTTCGGCCATCAGGTCTTTTTCGGCCTGGGCGGCATCTTCATCGAGGTGCTGAAGGACGTGGAGAGTGTGCTGGTGCCCACCAGCAAGGAAGAGGTGCTCGAAAAGCTCAAACATCTCAAGGGTTACAGGATTCTGCAAGGCGTGCGCGGTCAGGAGGGCGTGAACCTCGATCTCTATGCTGAGCAGGTGGTCCGCGTCTCCGCGTTGGTGCAAGCCGCCCCCGAGATTGCGGAAATGGACCTCAACCCGTTGCTGGGCAATCCGAGATACGTCACCGCCGTGGATGCGAGAATCCGTCTGGAGAAGTAATCGCGACGGTTTGGCAACGCTATTGGCGCGGGGCTTTTCCCTCCGGGGAAGGGCCCCGCGCTTTCTGTTTTTTTTCAACCCGAAATCCGTGATAAAAAATTATTCAAATTAATGTCGTGATATTTGAATAAAAATTGTATCTTTGCGCCTTGGAAAATAATGTAAAATAATATAAGTATGAAAAGTAACTTTTCCTCAATGAAATTGTTCGCGGTTGTTGCGTTAGTTTCTTGTTTTACAATGAGTTATGCGCAATGCGACAAAGGTAATGTGTATGGCCAGAAAGGTCAGAAGTATGGTATCGCCATCGTGAAGGCTGATTCCACCGGTCAGCATGTGGTGCCGACGGCTGCCATGACGCTCCCCACATTCAAGGGTGGCAACAAGGCCATGTGCCGTTACATCAACAAGACGAAAAAGTATCCGGTGAACTTGAAGAACCAGAAAATCTCCGGTACGACCACCGTGCAGGCCAAGGTTTTGAAGGACAGCACGCTGACGGATATCGAGGTGGTTCAAAGTTCCGGCTACCAGGCTTTCGACGACGAAGCTCTCCGTGTGGTGAAATCCTTCCCCAAGATGATTCCCTCCACCCAAAGCTGTGAGGCTCAGGACATGATTGTCCAGATCCCCGTGGTTTTCGACTATGAGGAAGAGGTCGCCGCCGACAAGAAGAAAGCGGAGATGGAAGAAGCCAAGAAGGATCTGGTGAAGCCCATCACGCTCTATTTCGAAAACGACCGTCCCGATCCGCGCACCAAGCAGGAGACCACCAACACCGAGTATGTGGGTCTGTACAACGACTACATGGCTGCCAAGAGCAACTATGTGACCAACGCGGGCAAGGGTTTGGCCGGTGCCCAGAAGACCGAGGCGCAGAACACGATGGAGGCTTTCTTCAACGATTCCATCCAGACCGGCTACAACCGTCTGACGAAGCTCACCAACTTCCTCGTTGACGCTCTCAAGGATGGCCAGCAGGTGGAGTTCACGATCAGCGGTTATGCCAGCCCCGTGGGTGGCAACGACTACAACAAGATGCTTTCCGCCCGCCGCATCCAGAGTGTGTTGAACTACATGTCGAGAGCTCACGGCGGTTACCTTGCGCCTTACATCAACGGTTCCCGTCCGGGTCTCACGATCCATCGCGATCCCGAGGGTCAGGTGGGCAAATTCAACACCACGGCTGTCCGCGAGACGGTTTATGGTTTGAAAGCCGCCAAGGACAGAAAGATCACCATTCACAGCATTTCTGTCAGATAGTATATATATACTATAATTATAATTAAAGGGGAGACGGTAGGTCTTCCCTTTTTTTGTTTAAGGTTTTAAGGTTTTAAGAGTTTAAGGGGTTAGGGTTTTAGGGGTTAATGGTTTGATTCTTAGTTGATTGCGCGTGTGTCGGGGGAGTGGCAAAAAAAAATATCACCACTGTGTTGTTGGTAAAAGAAAAAAGTGTATTTTTGCAAGCTTTTTGAAGTGGAATGCAAACGCGAGTGGGAACAGGGTTTTGAATCGCGTAACTATTTGATTTCACGGACTGTAATGAAGATAGGGTAGGGTCGAGGAGACGGGTTTTTATCGTTACGTTTATGAAGATAGTTGCATTTTTTCTTTCAAAAATGGACTATTTTTTTTTGAATATTAATAATGTAAATAAATTTTAGAAGGGATGAAAAAGATTAAAATCACACAAGTCAGAAGCGCGGTTGACAGACCCGCACGTCAGAAAAGATCTTTAGAAGCATTAGGCTTGCACAAGATGCATCAAACCGTTGAACACGAGGCCACTCCCCAAATCCTGGGTATTGTGGACGCTGTCAAGCATTTAGTAAGCGTTGAAGAATTATAATTTTTAATAACCAATTGAATATCAAAGAGATGGATTTACACAATTTAAAACCGGCAAAAGGATCAACACACAGCGAACGCAGAATTGGTAGAGGACAGGGTTCCGGAAAAGGCGGCACTTCCACGCGCGGCCACAAGGGCGCACAATCCCGCTCCGGTTACAGCCGTAAGATCGGTTTCGAAGGCGGTCAAATGCCTATTTACAGAATATTACCCAAGAGAGGTTTCAAGAATATCAACCGTGTGGAGTACAACGCTATCAACGTCAGCACTCTCCAGCAGCTTGTCGAGAAGTGCCATGTTGAGAAGATCGACCGCGAGGTGCTTGTGAACAACGGTCTTGCCAAGAAGAACGACCTCATCGCCATTTTGGCCAAGGGCGAGCTCACCGCCAAGGTGCACGTGGTGGCCGACAAGTACTCTGCAAAAGCCAAGGCTATGATCGAGCAATGCGGCGGCACTGCAGAACTCGTTAACGCTCCCGCAGCCGAGTAATATCAATAAAAAGTCTTTACAATGAAAAAATTCATAGAAACCATCAAGAATATTTTCAGGATCGAGGATCTGAGAAAACGCATTCTCTACACGCTCTTCATCATCCTGATTTACCGTTTCGGCGCACATGTGGTGCTTCCGGGCATCAACCCTGCCGCCCTTTCCGCTTTCAGCAGCGCGGCGCAAAAGGGTCTTCTCGGCATGCTGGACCTCTTCTCCGGCGGTGCTTTCTCCAACGCCTCCATTTTCGCGTTGGGTATCATGCCTTACATCACCGCATCCATCGTGGTGCAATTGTTCACGCTCGCAGTCCCCTATTTCCAGAGACTGGCCAAGGAGGGTGAGAGCGGTCGTACGAAAATCAACCAGATCACCCGTTATCTGACCGTCGCAGTCCTGGCCGTGCAGGCTCCCGCCTACATCGCCCAGCTCACGGGCCAGTTTCCCGGAGCTATTGCCCCGTCCATGCTGGAGACCCGTATCCTCGGTTTCTCCGCGTTCGGTATCTGCGCTTTCATTCTGTTGATTTCCGCCACGCTGTTCATCATGTGGCTGGGTGAGCGTATCACCGACAACGGTATCGGCAACGGTATCTCCATGATCATCATGATCGGTATCATCGCCCGTCTGCCTTTCGCTTTGCAGGCAGAATTCACGGCTCGTATCACGGAGATGAACGGTGGTCCCATCATTTTCATCATCGAGATTATCCTCATGATGGTCATCATTGGCCTTTGCATTCTGTTGGTGCAAGGCACTCGCCGCGTTCCGGTCCAATACGCAAAACGCGTGGTGGGCAACAAGCAGTACGGTGGTGTCCGTAACTATCTGCCCCTCAAGGTCAATGCAGCCGGTGTCATGCCGATCATCTTCGCCCAGGCGTTGATGTTCATTCCCTTGACTTTCGTGAACATCTCCCAGGAGACCACTACCGGTTTCTGGAGCAGTTTCATCGACTATAACCGTTTGGGTTACAACATCGTGTTCTTCCTGATGATTATCGCCTTCACCTATTTCTACACGGCCATCACCATCAATCCTCAGCAAATCGCCGAGGACCTCAAGAAGAACAACGGTTTTATCCCTGGCGTGAAGCCCGGCAAGCAGACTGCCGAGTACATCGACAGGATCATGTCCCGCATCACGTTGCCCGGTTCCATTTTCTTGGGTATTGTGGCTGTCCTGCCCGCCATCGTGCGTCAGTTCGGTGTGAACCAGCAGTTCGCCCAGTTCTTTGGCGGCACCTCCCTGCTGATTATGGTGGGTGTGGTGTTGGATACGCTGCAACAGATCGAGAGTCATCTGCTTATGCGTCACTACGACGGTCTGACCAAGTCCGGCCGCATCAAGGGACGTATGGGAGCGGGTGTTTACGGTGCCCACTAATAGATTGGTGATATAAGGAAATGACGATGTTCAGAAGAGTGAAATACAAGTCGGATGCCGAGTTCGCGAAGCTCAAAGCCAGCGCGAACGTGGTAGCGGTGACCTTGGCCGAGGTGGCCAAGTATATCCAGCCGGGCGTGCCGCTCACCTATCTCGACCAGATTGGCGAGCAATGCATCCGTGACCACGGTGCCGTGCCCTCCTTCAAGGGCTATGAAGGCTATCCGGCTTCGCTCTGTCTCTCGGTGAACGAGGTGGTGGTGCACGGGATTCCGCGTCCCAACATGTATCTGCGCGACGGCGACATCATCTCTGTCGATTGCGGAGCCCTGTTGGACGGCTACCACGGTGACTTCTGCTACACCTTCGAGGTGGGCGAGGTTTCCAAGGAGGTGCACGCGCTCTGCCAGCGCACGAAGGAGTCGCTCTACAAGGCGATCGAGATCGCGAAGGCGGGCAACACCATCGGAGACATCGGTTACACTGTGGAGAAATACGTCTCCCAGTTTAACTACGGTGTGGTCAGAGAGCTGTGCGGCCACGGTATCGGCAGGGACATGCACGAAAGACCCGACATCCCGAACTACGGAAGCAAGGGTGCGGGCATGAGGATCGCCCCGGGCATGTGCATCTGCATCGAGCCGATGATCAATATGGGCAGTCATAAGATCACGATGGACAATGACGGCTGGACCATTCGCACCCGCGACCACAAGCCGTCGGCTCACTATGAACATCAATTGATTATCACCGAGCATGGTACTGAGGTCATTTCCTCCTACAAACTGCTTGGCGAAGTGATAGGAACAGAAGAATTATATTAAAATTATTGAAGATATGGCAAAACAAGCAGCAGTTGACATTGACGGGGAAGTGATTGAGGCGTTGGGTAACGGGCAGTACCGTGTCCGCTTGGAGAGTGGTCACGAGATTTTGGCTCACCTTTCGGGAAAGATGCGGATGCACTACATCAAAATCATCCCGGGAGACAGAGTGCAAGTGGCGATGTCCCCCTACGATTTGACAAAAGGACGAATCACCTATCGTCACAAGAATTAAACCGTTCGTCAGCGTCCTTCGGGACGAAAGCTCGGTAGAGAAATTTTAGAAATAATAATAAAAAACAATAAAGCAATGAAAGTAAGAGCATCAGTTAAAAAGAGATCAGAAGATTGCATCGTGGTAAGACGTCACGGTGTGGTGTATGTGATTAACAAGAAGAACCCCAAATTCAAACAGCGTCAGGGTTAATAGAGAAATTAAATAATTATTCATCAATAAAAAACATAGATTAATATGGCAAGAATTGCAGGTATTGATTTACCTAAAAACAAACACGGTGAAATCGGCTTGACCTACATTTACGGAATCGGCAGAAGCACTGCCCAAAGAATTCTGACGAAAGCCGGCATCAGTTGG
>JAEEGL010427700.1_pt1 | contig 14297 bp, 8 predicted proteins | sample 9134231 | NCBI WGS metagenome assembly JAEEGL01 (sample SAMN16246548, study PRJNA631951) | gut metagenome | biome: gut microbiome; feature: rumen; material: fiber-attached | host: Bos | place: Iran: Karaj | collected 2018-10 | reverse complement strand
ATCTTCTCTGTTTTTCGAGGTCGTTTTTCAGTTTCTCAACAACTGAATCAACAGCGGATTTGTTCGCATCAAGCGTTTTTGTTTCATCGTAAACGATCGCGGAAATTGCCGTAGCTGCATAGTCAACAACCTTGCGTGCATCATCGCCGTCGCTGTATCTCACAAGCATTCTCGCAGCGTTAATCTGGGCAGATTTGTAAGCATCAAATTCTTCCTTGTTAAGCTGCAATTCGAGTGCCGAGTTGATCTCGTTTATCAGCGCTTCCATGACCGCGATGTTCTCTTCAAACGTCTTGTTTTTATCGTATGTCAGAGCCTCGATTTTAGGCATTGCATTGGCGATTATCTGCTTGATTGCGTCGCTTGCCTCGGGGTGATCGGCGATCTCCTGCGCTGCGTTTTTCAGCGCCGTTTTGTAAGAGTTGAAAGTGTCCTCTCCGCTTGTCTCGCCAAGCGAATTTGTTAGACGCGTGATGATCGCTTTGACCGCAGCTTTATTATCGTCAAGCGACTTTGTCGAGTCGTATTTCAGCGCGCCGATATCAGCTTTCGCGACAGCTATCAATGCAGTTTTTTCGGCAGGATCACCGTCCTGTGCAAAGCCGTCTGCAATGGCTATCTGCTCGGTTTTGTACTTCTCAAAAGCGTCGATATTTCTCGCAGCAGAAAGGTCACTTGCAAGTTTTGAAACTATCGAATCGACCGCCGCTTTGTTCGCTTCAAGCGTCATTGTTTTGTCGAATTCGAGCGCGTCGATCGCGGCAATCGCAGTCGAAATAAGCTGTGCAGTGTCGGCGTTGTCGTCAGACTTTGAGAGCGCGGTTGCAGCGTTTCTCTGCTCGGTCTTGTATGTGTTGAACTCGTCAGTGTCGCGTTGAATTTCAACGTCGGAAACGAGCTTTGCGAACAGAAGATCGACCGCAGCTTTGTTCTCGTCGAGTGTCTTTTTCTCGTCAAATTTCACCGCGTCAATAGCCGTATTCGCATCAGAAATGAGGACCTTAACTTCAATGCTGTCGGTGACCTTTGAAATGTCATTTACAGCGGCTTTGCGCTCGTTTTTGTATGCGTCGAAAGTATCTCTGTTTCTGTCGGTCTCGAGGTCTTTTTGCAGCTGCAAAATTATCTCATCGACGGCTGCTTTGTTCTCGTCGAGCGTACGGCTTTCGAGGTAATTCAGCGCGTCTATCGCAGCCTTCGCTTCGGCGATAAGGTATTTCGCTTCGTCGCAGTCGTCGGGTATTGCAAGCGAGTCCGCGACCGCTTTCTGAGCGGTTTTGTAAGCTTCGAACCTGTCAGCATCGGACTGGCCGGAAAGCTCTGCGGTTACAGTAGAAACTATCGCATCAACTGCGTTTTTGTTGAACGCGAGCGACTTTGTTTCGTCATAATTCAACGCGTTGACAGAGGCTTTTGCGTCGCTGATAAGCTGGGTTACTCCGGGTGTGTCGGTGTCCTTTGCGAGAGCATCTATCGTCGCTTTTGCGGTAGTTTTATAGGCTGCAAATTCGTCCTTGTTACGCTGTAAATCAACGTCGGAAGTGAGCTTTGTTATTATCGCATCGACCGCAGTTTTGTTCTCGTCGAGAGTCTTTGCAGTGTCATAATTGAGCGCGTCGATCGCGGCTTTTGCAGTCGTTATCAGCGCGGTGATCTCAGCGCTGTCGCCGTCCTTTGCGAGCGCATCGGCAGCCGCTTTCTGCTCGGTCCTGTACGCATCAAACTGGTCATTGAAATCAGCAATATCGAGCGCTTTATCGAGCTCTGTGATAAGCTCGTCGATAACAGTAATGTTCTGTTCAAAAGTCTTGTTCTCGTCGTATGTGAGAGCCTCAACGCCCGGCATTGCAGCGTCAATTATCTCTCTGATACGAGCACTTTCGTAAGTCTTGTAAATATCATCGAGAGCCGCTTTCAAAGCCGCTTTGTATGAGTAGAACACGTCCTCGGGTTTGTCCGCGGGACTCGTACGTTTAGCTGCGATGTCGGACGTAAGCTTTGTTATTATCGCTTTGATTGCCGCTTTGTTTTCATCGAGTGACTTTGTCTTGTCGTATGCAAGTTTGTCGATGTCGGATTTTGCGGTCGTAATAAGCGCGGTTATTTCGGCAGTGTCGCCGTCCTTTGCAAGCCCGTCCGCAATTTCTTTCTGGTCGGCCTTGTACTTGTCAAATTCGTCAATGTTGCGCTGCTCGGCGAGGTCTGACGCGAGCTTTTCAACTATCGCGTTGATTACCGAAACGTTCTCGTCGAGTGTTTTCGATTCGTCGTAATTTACCGCTCCGATTGCAGCTTGCGCGGTGGTGATAAGTTCCGCGCATTCCGCACAGTCACCGGAGTGAGCCATGTTTGCGACAGCTGTGATCTTCTCGTTTTTGTATGCCGCAAACGTGTCGCTGCTGCGCTGTTTTGCGAGGTCAGCTGTCAGCTTTGCAACGATCGCGTCGATCACCGCGTTGTTCTCGTCTTCGGTCTTATTCGCGTCGTAATTTACCGCCGCTATGTCGGATTTTGCTTTTGCAATAAGCGCGGAAGCTGCCTCACTGTCGCCGTTCTGTGCCATGCCTTCCACTGCCGCGAGCTGATCGTTTTTGTGATCCCACTTGATCTTTTCGAGCACGACAGTCTTCTTGTTCGTCAGCGTTTTGCCGTCGTAAACCACCGACGCTGTATAGACTTTCTCGCCGGCAGATTCGGACGTCGGCTGCTTTGTGATCTCGCTTGTGACCTTCACTTTCGACGAATCGAACGAATAATCGTGCTTGCAATACTGGCAGTAGAATGTCACAGACGCGGAGCTGAGATCATCCGCCCACTTCCAGTCTGAACTTGCCTGATTGTGTGCGCGAAGATCCGAACCCTTGCAGCGACCGCAAACGAATTTGTGATACTGCTCATTTTCATACTCATCATGACCCTGTCCGGAATGATTACATTCCATTATTTTCGCTTTGTAGACATATTCGACATTGGTCAGAGTTTCAATACGTTTATCGGCATCGACCGTGTTATCGCCGCGTTCAACCATTAAAGAATTACCGATCTCTATCTTTCCGTCACAATCCATGACCTCGGGTACATAATCAGGATGACCTAATGTGCCCGCTCCAACAAGTCTTGAAGAAATATCGTAATCCTTGACAGTTAACTCAACATAACCGCCGGTGATGCTTATTTTTCCCGAACTTTTGAAATTACCCTGCTCACCTGCACCGAGGACGGCACCACAACTATATGCTCCTTCGGGGTATCTATCACTGTTTAAACCACATGGAGATGTGGTAGCAAACACTTTTCCGCCGGAAATCTCTATGGTACCGCTGAAATTCTCTTTTGAACCGGTTCCGATACCTGCACCGCCATCACCGCCTCGAACATCAACTTGTCCGCCGGTCATAACAAACTTTTCAAGCGTTCCTTCATCTCCGCCGCCGATACCCGCAGCAAAAAAATCCCCGGCGCCGACTATGATATTTCCGTTAGTGATATAGATCTCGTCTGCGTCTCCGCCTTCTCCGCCGCCTATACCTGCTGCTCGGTCTCCGCCGAACGCTTTCAGCGTGCTGCCGTTTATCCTGATGATGCCGCTGTCACCTTTATATCCTCCGCCGATCGCGGCTCCACCTTTATCCTTGCTGCCTTCTATTGAGTCGTAACCGCTCGAACCGCCATAAACTTTAATAAAGCCGTCATTTATAGTGATTTTGCCGCCGTCGCCGTCTTTACCGCCACCTATACCGGCGCCGCTGAAACCGCCTTTAACATAAAGATCGCCGCCGTTGATAGTGATAGTGCCGCCGTTACCGCCGTTACCGCCGCCGATACCCGCGCCGTTGCTCTTTTTTGGCAAATAACCGATGATGCTGTTATCACCAAAAAATGACTTGATCCTTATAAAACCGCCGTTTATATTGATGTCGCCGCCGTTACCTTTATTACCGCCGCCGATACCTGCTGCATTTTCACTGCCGGGAACAAAAATTTTACCGGCGCCTATAACTATCGAGCCGCCGTCTGCGCCATCACCGCCGCCTATTCCGGCTCCGTTTTCGCCGCCCTGTGCAACTACATATCCGCAATTATGTATGAGAATTTTGCCGCCGGTCTCGCCTTCGCCGCCGCCTATGCCTGCGCCGTGATAACCGCCGTTCGCTCTGATCTCACCGCCATGTATCGAGATCGTACCGCCGTTAGCATCGTCGCCGCCGCCGATACCTGCAGCGAGCCTGCCGCCATAAGCTTCAATTTTTCCCTTAACGATCTGAATATTGGTCTCTTTATTTCCTAAAACAGATTTGCCGTCGCCTTCATCTCCGCTGCCTATTCCGGCACCTTCTTCGCCGCCAGTTGCTTTCAGCGAATTTACGTTATATATCCAGATCTTGCCGCCGGCCGCGTCTTCGCCGCCGCCGATTCCCGCGCCGTAATAACCGCCGGTCGCTGTAATGTCGCCGCCGTGGATACGGATGTCGCCGCCGGTTCCGTCATCGCCGCCGCCTATACCCGCAGCGAGTCTGCCGCCCTTTGCGGTGATCTTGCCGTCGTAGATGTATATAGCACCGTTGTCGCATTCGTTGCCGCCGCCGATACCGGCAGCCTCCTCGCCGCCGGTCGCCTCGATCGTACCGCCGAAGATACTGATAATGCCGCCGGCACCGTCGTCGCCGCCGCCGATACCTGCTGCATTCTCACCGCCGGTCGCCTTTACTGTGCATCCGCGGATGTCTATGATGCCGGCTTCACAGTCATCTCCGCCGCCGATACCCGCAAAATTCTTGGCACCGGTAGCTATGATCTTGCCGGTTCCCTTCTCCTGACCGTAGATGCGGAGAATATTTCTGCTCCCATCTTCGCCTGTGTTGACAACGATGCCCTTTTTGACTGTAAGCGTCGCGCCGTCGCAGATCAGGAGATTTACGGCACCGCTTATATAGATCGCGTTGTCAACAGTGTAATCGCTATCTACAACATACCATACCGTACTGTAGACATTGCCGTTGCCTATCCACAAGTTACCGTTGTCGTCGAGCGCCACGTCTTTGAGAAACTGATACTCCGACACCGTCTCGGTCTTTCTGATGTTACCCTTGTCGTCATTCCAATCGAGATTAAGGAATGTGAGGGGCTCAGCCGCAAATGACCGTATAGCCAGTGCGCCGAGAATTGAGCCTGTTTCCGGCGTGACCGCCGCGGTCATGGCTATTGCCGCCGCCGACAGGAACGCCGCAAGTTTTTTTGCTTTTTGCTTCATGTTATACTTCCTTTCTGGAGATTTTTTGTATCAACGATATTATTATAACACATTTTTGCTGATTTGTAAATAGTATGGGGCTGAAAACGTCGGCTATCGCAGTGTTAAAAAAGATATTGTACAAAACAAGGAAAGATTGAGAAACAGACCAAAACTTGATAAAATTCTCACAGAAAATTTTTTCAAATAAAATCATTCTTCCACCAAAAATACTTTACCCAACGTGCCGTCAACGCGTATCCTGTCGCCTGTGTGAATCTGCGCCGAAGCACTCTGGCAGCTCACGACCGCGGGTATTCCGAGCTCACGCGCAACTATCACCGCGTGCGACAGCGGAGCCCCGACATCAGTCACAAGCGCGGAAATCTTCGGGAAAACTCTGACCCAGCCGATGTTTGCGGCAGGCACGACAAGTATGTCGCCCTGTTCGATCGTGTCGGCATCGTCGATGTTTTTGAGCACTCTCGCAATGCCCTCGCACTGACCCACGGAACCTGCAACCCCGGTTATCACACGGGAACCGGATCGTTCAGACGTTTCACCGAAGCGGTAATAGCCGCCCGGTCTTCCCGCCGCCTGCCACTCTTCGAGTGTGAAACGCCCGCAGATCATGCTCGGAAAGTTCGGCATCAACATCTGCTTTTCATAGTTTTCACGCCTTACGGGTATCTTTCCGACGCAGGTCTCGCTGCCGGAAAGAAGCTCCTTTACCTCATCGATATACAGCATGAAGATATCGCGGCCGAGACCTGTGAGATCTCCTGCGCGAAGCAGAAATTCGCGTATAAGGCAGAACAGTCTGAGGGCATCGCTTCTGACGATCTCGCGGCTCGCAACGGCGGCGGAGTACTTTTTCAGCATACGGGCAAGTTTTCCGGTCTGTGTGGGATATTTCGCGCCGAACTCCTTTATCGCTTCTTCGCAGCGCTTCTCCTGTGCAGCTTTCATTTCGTAAGCGTCGATGCCTGAATCCCGGTAGTCCTCTATGACATTGTCCGGGAAGTTTTCATTCTCATACGGGAACGGGATAGACAGTTCCATTTCGTCTGCGTCGCGGTGACCGTATTTCACGGTGTATTCTTCCTTTGTCATCCTCCCTGCAATGACATCCGCGATACCGAGCAGGGGTCCGAGGCACTCGATATTGTCTTTGCCCGAGCAGTCTGACATAAGCCTGTCTGCAAGTTCTGTGCCGCATATCCTTTCGAGCCTGTCTCTCGTTCTGAACAGCGAACGCACATCGAGCGCTGTCATTATTGCAGACAAAGAACCCGCCATAAACGGTTCGCAATCATTTGTCCAGATATCAAGCAGTTCCTTTTTGCTTCCTGCTTTGCGTATCATACCGATGATTTCAAGACTTACTTCGGTGAAGCGTCCTTTGAGATTTTTCGGCTTGTATTTCGCAGGTTTCTTCTTGAACGAGTCCTTTATCATTTTACGGACAGCATTGGTCAGTATCTTTCTATCATAAGGATAAACGGGTATATCGGTCTCCGGGATGCCGCCTGCAAGCTCTCTGATCTTGCCGAACGCCTTTTCCTTTTTAACACCGAACGACATTATCACCGAGCAGAGACCGGTGATATTCAGATACAGCTGTCCGCACACATTTGAGATCAGCGGGATGCCGATGACAGATGAGATCATATTGACCATTCCGTAGGTTACCGGGGAAACGGGGGCGCAGGAATATCTCGCCGACGTTGGTCTTTGACAGCAGCAGCTCCCCGCAAAGCGAGTCGTTTATTTCAAAATCATCGTAATTATTGCGGAAAAGCGTGGTTATCGGACGCGACTGGAGGATATACACCTTTCCGTCTGCCACCGCCCATTCTATATCCCTCGGGACGCCGTCCGCCGCGGCTTTCCTTGCATATCTGTACAGCTTCTTAGCATAAGCCGACATTTCGGGGCTGCCGCTGCTGGAATATTTCACGGTGTCTATTACAAATTCTCCGTCCATATCCTCGCCGGAGACGAGCCTCTCCCCCGCTCCCCTGACGAAGCTTCCTGTCATTCTGCCGCGGCTGCCGCTTATCGGATCGGCAGTGAAAAGCACACCCGCGTAGTCCGCGGAGATGTACCGCTGTATGACAACAGCGATACCGCCCGTCGTTGCACCGCGTTCCTGTGCATATACGCCAACACGCTCATTGTCCGCCGATGCCGCGACGGTCAGAACGGCTCTCTCTATATCTCCGGGCTTCACGTCGAGCACTGTCTCGTAGGCTCCCGCAAAGCTGTCACCGGTACCGTCCTCGCCGACCGCCGATGACCTTACCGCGTATGTGTGATGTCCGGCAGACAGCTTCTTCACAAGCTCCGCGAGCTCGGCGGAAGCTTCGGTTTTCAGCTTCCCGCCCTCAAAGCCCTGCGCTGCGATAACATATCCCGGCGGTACGGGAAGTCCCATACGCATCATATATCCGAGGCTTTCCGCCTTGCCGCCTATGTCATATCCCGGCATTGATGCCGCTCTCAGATCAAAAATATACATATCTACTCCCCCAGTAACCGGTCAATGTTGTCGTAAACGAAATTTTTCAGCACATCATCGTCCAGCAGGTCTATGCCGCATGCATCCCTTATCTCTTCATGCCGCAGCACCGCCAGCTCGTGTATACTCGAAAGCTCGAACGCTATCAGACGGCACTAGCCCTCTGTCTTGCTGCCCCCGTAATGCTGATGTATGAATTGCACACTGGAGCGCTTGTCGCCGATCTTCCGGGTAATGAGCGTGTATTTAGTGAGAGCCTTGCAGTACTTGAAATTACCCAGCATCAGCTTCATTGAATGATAGTGCAGCGCGGCAAGCTTGTCTTTAGGCGAAAGAGGGCTTTGTGCGATCTCACCCAGCACTGGCGCAACTACAGGTGCGTTTTTGTACAGCTGCGTGAATACCTCGAACAGAAGTTCCTCGCGCGACCCGAAGCAATAGTTTATCATTGCAAGATTTACTCCCGCCTCACGGGTTATCGCACGCGCGGTCACCTCACTCGGGTCGTCGCACTCGGTCATAAGCTTTTCCGCCGCAAGCAGCAGTGCGGCGCGTGTCTTTTCAAGATCTCGTTTCATAGTTCCTCCAATTCAATTAAACGTGTTTAACTACAATGTTTATACACCAGAATTTTCATTTTGTCAAGAGGAAAATACAAAATAATTCATTTATACTAATTTCAAATCAAGCTATAGACAGATTGGCGAGATAAAAATCTGTCAGCCAAGGGAAGGTGACGCACGGCACGATGCCGTATGTAAGTTTCTCAAATGCCGCACGGAAGCGGCAATACAAAGAAACTTACAAAGTATTGACGGATTTTTAGCCGTCAAAATGTCTATAGATTGGTTTGAATTTAGTATTATTCATTAAATATTCAAACTGAAAAGGCATAAAGCCTATAAACGAAGCAGGTTATATGCCTTTTTTTATATAACTTTGTATAAAGCACCGTAAATTCGGCATTTGTCAGACTTGTTAGAGTGTGATTATAGGCACATCCTCTGCGAAAAGCTTCCCGAATAGCTTTTGGACCGGAAATATTTGCACGCCCGGGAAATAACAACAACAGCAGGTAATGCGGAGTATCCGCATTACCTGCTGTTTTGCGTGTCAACAAAGCAGGTGTGTCGGAGATTGCGCTTATGCACTGTCTTTCCAGACGGGACGAGCCTTGCGCCGGCTCGATCGGCGGCAGCGACGCGCTGCACCCCAATAATGTGATCGTAGGTTCGGCTTCTTTTACCAGCTTCTTTGACAGTCTCACAGCAGGTAATAAAAATGTAATTTATCCGTTATATCCCTACAAACAAAAGCAGTATATCATGCCTTTTCATCCTTTTGCGCGACCTGATCATTCAGTATCTCATACAGCCCGTGTGTGAGATCTCTGTAATGCTTCGGGAAAATCTCCGAGCCGTGAACATATATCTTTTCATTCTGATCGACAATTGCAACAAAAGTGAACATTTTGCCGTCAAGTACACCTTTGGGGTGTTTTCCGACAAAACCGTCCCACGACAGGATATTGCAGTCATTAAGCAGCCTGATAACAGTCTCTTTGCTGCACACAGCGCGTTTGTCAAGCTCGCGGCTGTCTTTGCCCTGTGAATATTGTATCCGGTAAAACGAGACCTCGGCTTTATCGTCCTTCATCACGATCTCATACTCTGTTGAACCGCGCATGCCGGACTCGTGCAGGGTCACGGTATTGAACGATCCTATCTGTTTATTTTTATTTCCGAACATAGCGACCTCTCAAATTCCTTTATGATGATGAATATTTGAGATCAGAAAATGCATCGGCAGTATCTCTGACTCTTCCTTTGTCAAGCGATCCGTACACCTCAAACACATTGTTTCCGTTCTTTGACGGACTGATCCCGGAAGGCTGGCTTCTCGGTGTCGTCAGCAGAAATTGGAAGATAGATACAAAAGATCGCTTTGGATTGCTTCTTGTTGCGTGCAAGGACGGGATCGGGAATGTCAGCATTTCGGAGAAACAGATATGAACTGCTGCTGTTGCGGGAAACCGCTGAAAAACAATGATATAAATGGATGGCATCCGGCGTGCGTGAAACGCTTTTTCGGAACGAATACAATTCCGGAAATCGAGATAGACGAAAAAACACTTGAAGAGATAGCAAAGGAAAATACAAGCAAAGGTATTAGAGTATCTTCATTTTTTTACCATTACCTTCTCCGCCAACGCGGCAAAGAATTTCGCGGCAGGCAGCAAAGCCGCGGGGTCGGCGGTAAACAACGGGTGGTGATTATCGTACCCGCCGCCCGTTCCGATACGGAATAACGCTCCGGGGGCAAGCTTTAAATATCTGCTGAAATCCTCGGCGATCATTGTGGGCGGATTTACCTCGACTTTTAATCCCACTTCTCCGGCTATAGCCCCGGCAGTTTCGCATACCCCGGCATCGTTGAACAAAACATCGGGACCATTCTCATATTCAAATTTCGCCGTACAACCGTAAGCCTTTGCGGTATTTACTGCCAGATGTTCCAGACTGTTACGGATATCGCCGCGGACAGTCTCCTTCATAGCGCGGACTGTACCCTCGATCAAGGCGGTCTCGGGTATCACATTCCATGTGTTTCCCGACTGCACTCTCGTGATCGACACCACAGCCCCGTCAAACGGATCGAGCCGACGGCTGACTATGGTCTGAAAAGCGGAGATGACGGCACCCAATGCAGGTATCGGGTCAATACCCATGTCGGGGTCGGCTGCATGACAACCTTTTCCCGTAATGCGTACAGAAAAACGGTCGGCAGACGCCATAACAGGGCCCTGCCGTATGCCGATCGTACCCGCGGGGAACCACGGATAGGTGTGCCCCGCAAGAAATAACCGTACATCGTTCAGCAGACCCGTATTTATCATTATATTCGCGCCTTTGTCTGTCTCCTCTGCGGGCTGGAAGATCACCTTGACCGTACCGGGCAATTTATCTTCCCGTTCCTTCAACAGCATTGCAGCACCCAGCATACACGCCGCGTGAAAATCATGACCGCAGGCGTGCATTACTCCCGGCGTTTCCGAGGCGTAAGGAAGCGCGGTCTCCTCCTGTATCGGCAGTGCGTCTATATCGGCACGCAGAGCGATAACCGGTGGCTTACCGCTCCCGATAACGGCGATCAGACCTGTCCCGGTCTTTGTGTCAAGCAGACGTATCCCGGCATCGAGAAGGGCTTTTCTCAGATACTCCGTTGTTTTATACTCTTTCAGAGCGAGCTCCGGGTGACGGTGCAGCCATTTGAATATTTCAGACAGTTTATTTTCCATTTCTGTTCCTCTGTTTGATTCACGCTTTTCTGTTGTTTAGCAGAACCGTTCTGTTCAGATATCCGAGTCTGTATCCTTCACCGGTCATTCCCAAAAGTATTCCCAAAACATTATATCCGGTATCATAGAAATCCGTGACCAGATTTGCCGCCACGGCAAGCAGGAAGGCTTCGGAGGGTATGCCGATCTGTGTGAAAAGGATAAACTCATTTTAGTACCACAGAAGTACCGCCGCATTAAAAACTACCCTCAAAATCATTTTCACAGAAAGTGACACGCGACAAGCTATAAATTCATATCAATTTTTCTAATAAACTTTAGTCCCGGATCGCTTCGACAGCCTTCAATATATTTCATTAAAATACAACAATTTTGTACAAGTAATTATAAGTCGCATTGTCGCGAGGGTCCATATTGTTTTTCAACAAATTTCAATAATAAATGTGATCGAGCTCCCGTTGGCTATCATAGCAATACTCAGCCGGTTCAATTATTATTCTCGTATCATATATACCACAAAGGTAAAGCTAGTAAGTTATCACGAAGATAAAGCTTTCTGTCGATCATACAGATGATCGCTCCCAAACCGCGTTTCTTGTCGGGAATGCCGTCAAGGATATCAAATTCGGATGCCATAGCATCCCTGGGCATTGTGGACATCTTGATCTCTACGGGGTGGAGGACGTCTCCCTCTTGAATAATAAGGTCGATCTCACCGTCTGCTTCTTCATATCCTCCGCCGGCTTTACGTTTCTTCTTATCTTTTCCGTTGTAGAAGAAAACATCGAAATCATAGTCAAGACCTTCGTTTGTGTATGACTTCAAAATCTCGTTTATGACAAAGGTCTCGAACATCGCGCCCGCCATCGCTCCGTTTTTTAGTGTTTCGGGAGTAAGCCACCGGGTAAGATAGCTGCAAAGTCCGGTATCCCTGAAATATAGTTTCGGAGTTTTTATCGCTCTGTTGAGGGCGCTTGCGGTGTAAGGCTTAAGGATATATATGATATCGCTTTTCTCCAGAATGGATATCCATTCCTTTATCGTTACCTCGGATACGCCGACCTGATCGGCAATATTGGCGTAATTGACTATCTGACCAGTTCTTGCGGCAACGGCTGTCATAAACTTCACAAAAGTCAGATGATTCTTAGCTTTAATAAGCTTGTTGACATCACGTTCAAGGTAGGTTTTAACATACGATTGGTAGTAGTCTATCCATTCCTTCTCGGGATTTGCGTAAAGTTCCGGGTAGCTTCCTCTGTGGATAGTTGACCAGATATCCCCGGCGTATTTCTTCAGTGTCTTCTCTCGTTCTTTCAGATATTCTTCCGAGGGTACGAAATGCTTGTTAAAGTCAACATCGTTTATTTCCCTTAATGAAAGCCCGTCAAGCTCCACAACGGATATACGTCCGGCAAGAGATTCGCTTACTCCCTCCATAAGCTGATGCTTTTGAGAGCCTGTCAGGAAAAAGTTCCCGTGTTCCTCTGTATTATCAAGCACTATCTTCAATCTGTTGAAGATAGAGGGACACTTCTGCACTTCATCTATCATCAGCGGAGAGGGATTGTTCATCAGAAACAGTCCGACATCATCTGTTGCCTGAGCAAGAAGAAGGTCGTCGTCAAATGTCACTTGATTGACATTTCTGAAAAGATGCTTGAACAGTGTGGACTTTCCCACCTGACGGGAGCCGGTCAAAAGTATCGCTTTACTGTTTTGTGCTCTTCGTTCTATGATCGGAGCTATATGGCGTTTTATAGAATACATCACTATCACCTACATTTCTTTTGGCTAATCCAAAGTACTACTTTATATATTATCACAAATATAGTGATTTGTCAATAACAATAGCGGCGTTTATGTAAAAAAGTCATTCTGCACGACAAGAAGTCTTTGTGAATTTATTTAATATATGTTACCCTTTCCGGTACATATAAGCGCCGAAGCTTTTCTTGACAGACCGTTTTTATGATGCTAAGACACCTACACCGGAACAGTTCATATCTGCGCTGACAGCATCGGTAAAGGCAAGGATATAACAAAAGGCGCTGTAAAAAAATAGACTGCATTTTCACCCCCGAAAAGGTGGAAATGCAGTCATTTTTGTGATATAATAAAATTATGCAAAACATATCACGAGAGTATTATAACACATATCAATTAAAAATACCATTGGAAATATCAACAATAATAGATGTTTCAGACGCGGTATATTCGTTCAATGAAGTAATGAATCATATTGACCTGAAAAAGTATCTCGTAAGAGAAAGGAACGGGAGAACAGGACGTCCGGAATATGATCCGATAAAGCTTCTAAGAATAATACTTTTTGCGTTTATGGAATACGGGTATGTTTCAGTGCGGCAGATCGAAAAGCTGTGCAAAACAGATATCCGCTTTATGTGGCTTCTTGACGGGAGTTCTGCGCCAAGTTTTATGACGATCAATAATTATATGAACACAAAACTTGCATCGTCTATCGAAAACATATTTTGCGATATAAACAGCTACATTTTTGAAGAAGCGGGAGTCGACATCGATCATGTATATATTGACGGAACTAAGATCATTGCAAACGCAAACAGATACAGCTGGGTATGGAAAAAGAGCTGTGTCAAAAACCGCCTTAAAGTATTTGACAAAGTCGGTATTCTGCTGGAAGAAATTAATGAAATGATAGCAATTCACGGAGTCAAATTCGGAAAGCGTGAAGAATACGCTATTGAATATCTTGAAGAAATACAGACTGAATTTATATCTCTGACCGGGTATGAACCGTCTGCGGGAGTAAGCGGACGCGGGCATCATAAATCGAAAGAACAGCGCTTGTATGAAAGATTAGTCGAATATACCGAAAAATTGAAAAAATACGCAGAACGCATCCGAGTCTGCGGAGAAGACCGCAACAGTTATTCCAAGACCGATCATGACGCGACATTTATTGATAATTAAACTTTCAATAAAATCATCATTTGATCTGATAATAGCATTTCCGATAACGAAAATACTGACTGCCATTGTAACGGTAAAATAAGGAGACCACAAATGAGAATAAGTGATATGAATAAGGATATACGGTTTCTTGGCGCTTTATTGCAACTTTTTAGTACTCCGAGCAGCGAAGCGGCAATTAAGAAACTCGCATTAATATCTGCGAAAGTTATGGAGAGATTCGATATTTCTTCCCTTAACGGAAGAACAACATTCATAACCCGGCGAGACGGAAGTAAAATGCGTGTCTGTAT
>JAEEGL010219631.1_pt1 | contig 14297 bp, 13 predicted proteins | sample 9134231 | NCBI WGS metagenome assembly JAEEGL01 (sample SAMN16246548, study PRJNA631951) | gut metagenome | biome: gut microbiome; feature: rumen; material: fiber-attached | host: Bos | place: Iran: Karaj | collected 2018-10 | reverse complement strand
GGCGCGATGTGTCTTGATGGTCTCCAGGCCCTGATAGGTTCTTTCCAACGTATCTGTAGCCTGTCCTAAAACAGCCTGAGACTTCTTTGTCCATCGCGAAAGATATTTCAGGAAAAGCTGGTTAGCCCAAGTAACACCACATACTGCCAGAATCGTAATAACAGTCATCAGAACACTGGTTCTTGCCATCACGAGGATTGAGAAGATGAGTACGCATAGATTACTGAGAATTCGGGAAAAGACAGCATAGATCGTCTCCCCTGCTCTGTAAGAATCTCTTCGGATAATGGATTGCAGGTTTCCTTTTGCCTGAGCCTCAAACCATGGAAAGGAGACCTTTTTCAACTTTTCCATCAGTTCCTGTCTCTGTTCATATCCGAAGCGGCAGGATAAATACTCTGGCGTAATTGCTCCAAGCCATCGCAGGATATAGCTGGATCCTTGTAACAATCCGCCAAGAAAAATGATTCCAGCTAAGTTTTCCGTATTTCCTGTCTCTATGGAGTCAGTAATCACCTGCAGATATGAAGCACCAACACTTCGGAAATATCCGAACAATCCATTAAATCCCAGTGCCACCAGGCATATGATAAAATGATGAATGCAAAATTCTGCATACTTACGAAAACTCTTCAAATGATCACCTGCCTTTCCGGGTTTTCCTCCCAGACTTTTCCGCCATCCACATGGAATATACGGTCAAAACCATAATCAATATCATCATGTGTGATCATACATACCGTGGATTTTTCAAACTGCTCCTTGAAAAGCTGAACGATATGATTTCGGTTTTCCGGATCAACATTGGAAAAGATTTCATCGGCAAGTACCACCGGCTTTGCTTTCCGGTAGAAATCCCGCGTAATATTCAGCCGCTGCTTCTCTCCGGCGGACATTGTATCCGGAAAGCTCTCTCCCGAAACGCGAATATGAAAAGCATTTAAAAGCTGTTTCGCTTTGTACTGATCCACTTCTTCGCTTAGGCTCATATTCTGATATACATTTCCATCCAGCAGATGACTGTTCTGTGAAATATAAGCATATTCATCGGACATCGTCTCAACGCTCAGACCACTGGTATCCATTTCCCCATAATAAACTGTCCCTTTATCCGGCCGGTAGAGTCCGGCAATCAGCTTGAGGAGTGTCGACTTTCCCTGTCCGTTTCCTCCTCGGATCAGCACTTTTTCTCCAGGCTGAATTGTCAGATTGACATCCTGAAGAATCGACTTATCCTTATATGCGAAAGATACATGGTCGAATACGATCGGGAATTCTTCTTCTATCTCCAGCTTTTCTTCCGTTTTTTCTCCATCTTCCTTCAAAAACTCCTTAAAGGAATCCATATAGACTTCTATCCGGGCCTGATTGCCCCAGTAAAAAGAAAACTGATACAGACCGTTATTAAAAATGTCACTGGCAAAGATGAAAGAAAACAGCGTCTGGGATGGTACATCCTTTAATACCAGCACACCGATCGCATAAATAATCAGATATTCCGCTACCTTCGCCGCCGCCCAGATGAAGTCTTTCTGCCCATTGTCCCATGTGAACTGTTTCCATGTTTTCCACATGATTTTCTTTTCAGCTTTTTCATATTTCTCCCGAAAAAACGCCGGATTTTCAGCCAGACGAAGCGGAATCATATTTGACAGAAGAGAGGAAAGCAGATTGTTTCCTTCCACCTCTGCTGCCATGACTTCACTGGTATTCTTCTTCAACTTTTTCTTTACTTCCCTGATAATCAGCCGGACGACAGCATAGTAAACAACCAGACATAACATCAGTCGCCATTCCAGAACAGCCATATAGATTCCCGCAGATACAATGAGTCCCAGACCTGCGGTAAAATCTGTAACCAATCCTGAGACTGCATTAGCTGAGCGATGTATATTATCCAGGATAATCGTCTGAACTTCTCCGAACGGATGCTGATCTGATTCTTTCTTTTCCATTCTTATAAGACAGTTAAGAAGCTTTTGACTAAGAGCAGTCTGTGCCCCGTTTACTACATTGATTGAAAATGCGGAAACAGCACCCTTCGATATCAATAGCAGCAAGGTAAGTCCAGCCGCCATAACCGCTGTCCGAATCAGCCCTGAGCCATTTTTCTCACTGATTGCTGCCAGTCCGATCCTCACAGCTTCTGATTCCAAAGTTGTAGCGACAGATAGTAAGATATTTGAAATGATAAGGCCAATGATCAGTTTTTTCCAATTTCGGCCGGTATACTGAACAAAAAAAGACAGTGCTTTCTTCATGATATTCCCTTCATTCCTGAAGCAGTCCGTTGGCTACATAGTACCAGTAACCATGTGTTTTAACTCCCATCGGATCTTTTTCCCATGCAATCAATGGTTCTCTAACGTCTGATGGCAGTTCAAGATTATCGATTACATCCGGAAGAACTCTGGAATACTCCTCTTTCAGTTTTACAAGCCGCTCTGTTTCTTCCGGAAATGATTTCATCGTATTTTGATAAAGGCCTTGTATCACTATCAGATACCGGAATTCGATCCGATAGACCTGAGAAAGGATGCCTTTTTGACGATAAAAATAAATGGAATCTATAATAGCAGGCAAAACGTCATAATGTGAAATGTTAAACGGGCCCCTCATGATACTGTTTCTGTTAAACCAATAAGCATATAGTTTTCTCTGTACGATTACAAAGCGTTTGCATTGATCTATCAGTCTGAATGCTACATACTCATCTTCGTTTGTTCTTCCATCATGTGGATATTCAATTCCATTAAACACATCTTTATGATATAGCTTACCTGCGGACATACAGCGTGGTCCGTTTATCGTTCTATTGTAAGCCCGCAAGGCTTCTTCTCTTGTATAAACGGTTATTCCTTCGTCCGTTTGATCTGTGATCTCATCTTTTTCCGTTCGATGATCCATCCGACACTGAACAATATCCGCATCATATGTGATTGCCGTCCGATACAGAATTTCCAAGGCCTCCGGTGCGAGAAAGTCATCTGCATCAAGAAAGAAAAAATAATCATTTTTGTTTTCAGTAATCAAAAGATTGCGAACCTCCGATAGGCCTGTGTGAGATATCTTGATTACTCTAAACCTTGTATCTTTTTTTGCATAATCTAACATTATTGAGATACTATTATCTATAGATCCATCATTGATCAAAATAGCTTCCCAACTAGTAAATGATTGTCTGATTAATGAATTTAAGCATCTTTCTAAATACTTTTCTGCCAGATATACTGGAATCAATACACCTATTTCAGCCATTATCTCCTGTCCCCTTCCTTCAATATTAATCTATATTCCCATAATACGAAGACTGAATCAATTCACCTATAGGTGTCAAGATTGTTTCGTTTTGTTTTCCTCTGTTTCTAATAATCACACCTTTTTCTTTGGTATGCCCACTTTGGTTTGGATTATTAACATAAATCAAAACTCTATTTTCATGATACTTCTTGACTTTTCTTTTTTTATTAACGAAAAATGCTCTATTATGAAACTTGAACATGTTATATGTGTTATATATAGTTTCCAGTAATGGATGATTATACATTTGCTTTTTATAGTTTCTATAACAAAAGACGGTTTCCAACAAACAACTACCAATAAATGACGCTTCTCCAAAATTATATCGGTAATATAACCATTCCCCTAATGTCAGTTTTGGTATTTCCTCGCATCCAACACATTTATGATAAATATCATATGCCTTTCTTTGAAACACATGAAGGATGGGAACCAAATCTAGGCTTTCGAGCTGATATTCTATATAATGCCAGTCTAAATCCCGCTTTCCAAGCAAATACAAATCTGTTACATCTCTCATCCGATATAACCACTGATTCGCAGAGTGAGCAATAATCATTATTAATTGATCTTCATTTGATAACATATGCGAATCTGATTTCTCCCATGAACAGTTAAAAAATACTCCTCCCCATATATAGTAGGGATTCAGATGTAAATCGATATCTATAGAATCTGTATCTGATAATAAATCTACTGATGCTGTATATGTTTTTTTACCGCAATATACTTTTATCCGTTTAAAATAATATGCTTCTTGAATATCTTGATATATATGTACCATCTCTTGGAGGGTTGGAACAAGTAGATCAACATCCCGCTGATGCCGTATATATTCTTCGGGATACAACCGATATAACGTACTTCCTTTTATCTTTATATAATCACGATGCTGTATTAAGTTCTCAATCCTATTGAGGTCTTTTTCTGCTATAGTCTTAGATGAATCTATATAACGAATTTTCATTCTCTCTATAAAACTTAGCAAAGCGTCATTATCATTTTTTATTGATTCCCCGTTCTTAATTGCAATTTCAAAACATTTATGAATCTTTAGCGCTGAGATTAATTTATCTCTATCCTTCTCTCGTTTTGGTAATTCTTTTATTATTTCTTTTTCTTTTATGAAGTTATCTCTTTTTTCATAAATACACCCTAATAATTCGACAAGGTGATTATACTTTCGATATGATTGAACCATTATTATATCCTCGTTTATTCAAGATTTATTGTATTTATTAAATTATCAATTATCCGGTATGCGATTCGATGATTATCCGTATCTGAAATATAAACTCCTCCTTCTCCATCTAAGCAACACCATCTCGGCAAAGAAAATGCATTCTCATCCATACCTCTCTCTACTCCATATCGCGCAATACATTTTTTCATATTACTGGAAACTCTCAAGATCTCCGATTTCCCTGAGTTAACAATCCACAACTCATCTCCCCAAAAGTTTGCAAATCTTGGCTTCGATAAAACAACTGGGGTTCCTTGATCTCTTTCAAATTCAGAAAAAACAGTAATATTCTTCCGGGTTTTAATTACGATTCTATTATTCCCTGTGTCTGCAATAATGACAGCTTCTTTATTATACTTTATAGAATGAATATCTAAGTATCCATTTTCAATTTCTGTCCCATCATCAATTTCAACCATATCATGATGTAAAAAATCATAAACACACCACCCTGTTTCGAAGGAAATATATAAAAAGGCTAATCCCTCTTTTCGATATAAGTCAATAGATGTAATCCATTGATTTGGAAAAAGTCTATCTGAAAGTTGCACGCACTCAAGCACATTCCCTTCGATAGTAGATTCTATAATTCTTCTGTTTTTACTATCTGCTACAATCACTTTGTCATTATCCCATATAGCAGCTCTTGGCCATGATAAATCACAAAGGAGCTCTCGATCTAAAATTTTATGTTTTGAGTTATTACACAAATTATAAACAACTACCCGATCATGATAGGTATCAGCAATCAAACACATTTTCAAATCAGTATTGATCTCTATCGCTCTAGGTGTATTAAACTCACTATATGAAAATGGCATTGATCCATAAGATTTCTCCCAACAGCTCGATTCCTTGTTATATTTTCTTATGGCAATTCGTGATCCACGACACATTACTATATACCAACTCTCCTGTCCTTTTATAAAATTAGGTGCCCATAATCTATGGGTATCATCACCTATCCATGAAGATGTACCAATTGTCGTAACGTTTCCAGACTCAGTATTTACTACTGATATTCTACTAGTCCTTTGTTCTGATATGACAAGAAGATTCATAGATAGTTGTTCTACCCTAGTTGGAACATATAATTGTCCTATTTTAACTCCTGGTTTCCTAATTTCTCCATAAATCCATTCTGTTTCTCCTTTACGATTAATAATTGCAACTATATGACTAGCACAATCAACTGCATAAAAATGATCATGATCTCGTTCCGCAAGACAGAGGACATTTGAAAAAATGGAGTCTATTTCCAGAACATTAATCGACTCCGTAGTGGTGTCAAAAAAAACAATTTCATGCTTTTTTGTCGTAATTGCCAATTGATTGTATAGAATATGGAGCGTAAAGGGATGATACTTTGAAAAGTCCCATTTTTTATTCTCAGTTATATCATGCAATTCTGTATTAGTGAGAACAAAGATGTGTCCATCCTTTTTCTTCAAATCAGATATTTCCGTTGGATGGAACGGTATTTTTTTTGTTATAAGAGTTTGTCCGCAAAGAAAAACCATATTAGTGGTATTCTTTCTTTTTTGCAAAAATATAAATGTGTTATCTTCTTCTAGATATTGACAAAATTTAAGATATCCCCCGATGTTTTCTGATTTCTGAAATACAATTCCAATATCACAACTTTTATTCATTATCCTCTCCTATTATACCAATTGGGAACATCTATTCTAAAGTCATGATCATACCATCCAAGAATTGCGTCGGCTTGTTTTTCAATTATTTTGATTTGTTCTTCCCCATACGGCAAAGCCCACGGTAGCGAAGACAATGTATTACTTGAAATATATAGTTTCAACAATTTCCAAAACAGGATAGGTACCTCTTTCTTAAAATAACCATCTATTAATCCTCTCGCAAACTCTTTATTATCTTGCACGCACCAAACAATACGATTGAACTCTTCCCATGGGTCTCCATAATCAGACCGATCAAAATCTATTATAATTAACTGATGATGCTCATCAATCATCATATTCCCCGTATGAAAGTCACCATGCTGGAAACATTGTGGCCTGTTTTCTATCAATTCTTTATTTTTTTCACAATATTGAAGAAACACATGTCCATCTTTATATTTTCTAGAAGAGTTCAGATATAGTTTTATTTTCTTTTCTATTTTTTCTCCATATCGTTCTTTCCAGGGAGCAATATTGGCGGGTGCTTCAATCGAATGTATTTTTAATAGAGCCTCACCTGCTTTACACCCATAACTGTATGCTGTTACATCAGAAAGAGTATTTGCTATTTCTCTTAGCACTTTCCCATTAATCCACTGTTGTATGACGTAGACCCCTTCCTCACATATGCCAAATTCAATTGGTCTACATATTTCAACTCCAAGGCTCATAACTCTATTCATTGTATCAAATTCTATTTTTCTTTTGTCAAATTGATCTCTGTGTGATATACGAAGGAAATATACATTTCCACTTTTATCCATTATTTTGTATTTTTTATCTCCCGACCAACCTTCACTTATGATTTCTTTTTTGATATATTCTTTCATTTTTCTGTTTCTCTTTTCATCTCTCTAATTAATTGTGATTTTTTTGCATCTTTAAGCATAGCTAGATACACCTCTTCCGGAGAAAGTTCTAGCATTTTACATATTATGAAGAGGTTTTTGATTATTCTAATAATTCTGTTTCCAATGAATATTTTTTCTTCTTGTAATGTAAGTATTTTTTCTTTATATGAGTAAACCCTAAGCATCGAGTCTGCTATCTGTCCAGCTAGTATTGTAATACAAGAAAGCCTATTTAATATTGATATACTTGCTTCGTCGGTAAGATCATCTGCTTCTGAATTAAATGAAATCCACTTATTGCGATATAAAAGAGAATAGCATTGTAATATAACATCAGCTATCTCATCGCCAATATTATTTAGCTCTCGAAACGGCTCCTTTATTTGTGATTTTATACTACAAGATTCATTACATAAACAAACTAGATTTAGATGTCCAATCTGGACTATTAATTCAGCAATTCCAGTTATTGGTGTCCATTCCCGCTCCTCCAGCTGATCATATTTTTCCAAAAGGCTAATACTCTCAATCAGGAAAGTTTCCCAAAACAGATTTAATTGGTCGCTCATAATTCGAGTCCCCTATTGTTTTTTATAGATGTCCCCCAATAAGCGTTATTTTCGGATTTAACAGCTGCTAGTATTTTTCGATTGAAAAGATATGTCAGAAAATGAATTTCAGCTGAAGATAAACTACATGGCAAGATAATGCTATTCTCATTAATCGATATGCAATTTGTTACATTATGCCCTAGAATTGAAAGTGCCTTTATTACTTTTTCTTTTGATATTGGTCTCCATACGCACTCACACCTTTCCTTTTGCTCGATAGGACAGTTGTCTTTCTTTATACATTTTTCCTTACAGAAAAACCCATGATGGTTTCCTCTGTCTAATGCTAAAGCCAAAGCACATGCGTTTTCCTCATATACAGGAAATCCCAGTTTCTTCCCAACAGAATATATTCTTTGTCTTGCTCCCTCTGGCCAATAACACTCAACATCATCACTAACTCGTTCCCAGTCAAATTCAGGCCAGAAAGGTAGCTCATAATTTGCTGTTTTTGATAGTTTGAGACCTGTAAATACACATGAAACAGCATAGTTAGATGTATATTCCAGAATAGATTGTATCTTTTCTTTTGTTCCATTTAGTGGGGTAATAGGTCTAAAATAGTGAACAATTGGAATCCCCATCTGATAAAGAATTATAAAGTTTTTCTTTATTTTCTCTTCTGCAATACCATCTTCGAATTGTTCGGATAAGCCTGAATAACTAAGGTAAAACACTATTTTTTTGCCTAATCCTACAAGCTTTTTGATGCTACTTATACAAGGCTCTGTAATCTCGCGCTTTGTAATAAATACAAGTGGATTAGTGATATCTCTCTTTATAATTTCATCAACCAGTTCACAGAAATAAGACCTATTATCCTTTGTTGCAAAAATATCTGTCTGTGTAAAAAAAGCTACAGGTTCATTCTTTGTATAAAACACACTATTAATCAGCTTATCTACTGCTTGTGCTGGAGAGCAGTAACAAATTGGTCTGATACCTGTTCCATTCTTTTCCTGCAGGAAACAATATGCACAATTATTTGAACATCCTTGAATCGGATTCACGCTAATCCATGTTGCATGGTGGTCTATGATAGGACCCATTAAGAAATCTTGTTCATCCTCCCTAGATTTAAGACTCCGCATGTATTCTTGTGCCTCCAGATATCTTTCCGGCGTGTCAATACAAAGCCATGACCCTTCAAGTTCATACGCTTGAACGTTTTCCTTCTTGCATAGAATATTCAATGCTTCTCCTAAATCTATTTCACCTTCTTTATTATTTAACAGTACAGGTATAATATCATCATTCAATATCAATCTGCTAATTAATGCATACGATGAAACAATATGATATTTATCCGGTTTTTGAATTATTGTTTGTACTTGCAAATTCTCATTAACTTGAACATTCCCAAAGCCGGTTAGTTCGTAATCTGGTTTTCTACAGATGGTAATCTGGGTTTTGTCGTTATTCGGTGATGAAATCATTTTTTTGAAGGAATTTCCGTTGACAATAACATCATCCGCAAAAGAAACGGAAAATCTCTTCCCCTGAAGATATTGTCGAAAGAAAAATATACTACTCCCATTTCCATATTTTATTCTCTCTGGGCTTTGCTGTAAGAATATTCCTTCTGTCGCTGAGTCAAATGTTGAAAATGCTGTAATAATATATTTAGCGTACTTACTAGCGGTTGTTAAGTATAATTGTAGTGCATTATTATTTGCACGACACCATACGATTATTTTTCGAATTCCTGCTTCCCAGCACTCATCAATCACATATTCAATAGCCGGTATGCCCTCTATTGGGAGTAGTTCCTTCGGTATAGTTTTTGTAAATACACCAAATCTTGATCCTCTTCCTGCCGCTGTAATAATTCCTACATCAATTCTGCCACTCATTTGCTTCCTCCTGCTTCTGACAGTTCAATTGTTTGTATATTTTGTCAATATAAAAATGATAAGGCATCTATCGTGCCGCATCGAAGTGCTCTCTAGTCATTGCCAACTTAACAATAACTATCTACAAGCTTTCTAGTACCTCACATATCTTCACAGACGCAGTTCCGTCTCCATATATATATGATGGCTTCCTGAGAGAATTGTATAGAGAATTATCCTCCAATAGTTCTTTGCAACTTGTATACACATCATTGTCGTCTGTTCCAACAATTCTTAAACACCCCATCAGCACACCTTCATTTCGTTCAGTTTCATTTCGTACAACCAATGTTGGTTTTCCCAAATATGTTGCTTCTTCCTGAATGCCTCCGCTGTCTGTGACAATCAGATATGCTTTGTTCATTAAGCGATAAAACTTTGACGGCGCCAAACTCTCAAGAACATTGATTCTATTACATAAAGACACTTCATCAACAACTTGTCTTTTCACAGATGGGTTGGGGTGTACGGGAATTACTATCTCTACATCAGTAAATTCTTTGAGGATTCTCTTCATTGCTGTTAACACGTTATGCATATTAACACCTATATTTTCTCTCCTGTGCATCGTTAACAAAATTATTCTTTTTCCTTTATTGTATTCGTTTTCTTCCTTATTAATATGATGAGCCAAAGCATCAATTCCTGTATTCCCTGTTACAAAAACACATTTATCTTGTACTCCTTCAGAGAGCAAATTTGTTCTCGCAGAGTTTGTTGGAGCGAAGTGATAACTGGATATCAAGGTTATAATTCTTCGATAAAGCTCCTCCGGAAAAGGAGAATAGATGTTATGACTTCTCAAACCTGCTTCTATATGACACACCGGGATTTTATGGAAAAATGCGCATAGTGCTCCGCAATAGGCACTGCTTGTATCTCCTTGGACCATCACTAAATCGGGGTGTACCTTCGTAATTATTTGATCTAATTCAACCAAAAGTCTGCTTATTAAAGCACTTAGTGCTTGTTGTGGCTTCATGACATCTAAATGATGATCTATTTCAATTTTAAAGTCTTCTATCACTTTCTCGCCAAGTTCTTTATGCTGCCCTGTATAGCAGACCTGAACATCAAAGCATTTCCTTTGTTTGAGTTCAACAATTACTGAAGCCATTTTTATAGCTTCTGGGCGTGTCCCAAAAATTAAAAGTATTTTTCTCATTTGATTATCTAGCAAGGCGCTATATGTATTCCTTCTTTTGATTAACTTCAATCTTCCATATGGCAACAAAGTCTCTGAGTAAATAAATATCTCATTTCAAATGACAGTTGAAATATGCTCCTCTAAGAAACGCACTGCAGATTTCCCGTTTACGGCGTTCCTCCTCAATCACTTCAACTATCGTCAATTAAATACCATATCACCATAATAAAGTATTCGCTGTTCTTCCTTCTGAATACTGCTGATTTCTATCTTTTAGTTATCAATTTTCCCTTCAACTAGACGATATTCTTTCTGGCAGGCTTCCACATTCAACTAATTTTGGATTACTGTTAGAATCCAGCAGCATTTTTACACTCAAACCTAGCATCAGCGGGATCACAGTCTGGTCTGCCTGCCAGAAAGTCTGTCTGTTGATCAATACTATAATAATATCCTATCATGAATAATCATGACTTGTAGAATTCCTACATTTCATGCTCTCCGGCGGTTCAATATCTCCTGTTGCAAGCCCGCTGGTCAAGCTATAAATCCAGTCTGCTACTAAGTCCAAAGCCTCACCTAATGTAATTAAGAATTCTTCCATTGTTTTAATTCCCCTTTTTAATTTTTGATTTGATACATGAATAAACAATTTGCCCATACCATGTTTCTTGGCTGTTCCTACATAAGACATAATACGAAGATATTATGATTCATATCCTGAAACCCGCATAAAAAGGAGCCTCTGGGCATCGTCCCTCTTTTGTGCCACCCTAAAAATGCCAGGTTGTGCCACCTATTCTTTAATATTTTCCAATACCCACCGCGGTTGGAACCTACACGTTCAATTTCATGTTTCTCCTGCATCTCTGTCATAATACGCTTCAATGTCCGTTCAGGGATATTCAGTTTCTCCGACAGTTTCTTCTGTGTGACTTTGGGGTTCTGGTCTATCAATTCTATTATTGTGTTCTCCACATCCTCGATGATGCCAGCTTCGTTGTCATTGATGCCAACTTTGATGCCATTGGTGCCAACTTCGGTGCCATTGGCACGATAAACTGTCACCTTTATACCGTCGCCAAATTCTTCGAACTTTGGCTCAGGAAGGTTCATCTCACGGCACTGGCGGAACAATCTTGGAAGTCCTGTTCCTCTTTTTATTGGACAAATATGTATTTACTTCCTCTACCCTTGCCGATCGATGTAACACCATCTTTTTCCATTTCAGACATCAGCTTTCTGACCTGCTGCGCCGTTCTTCCAGTGATCTTGCGAATCTCCTGGTTCGAGAGAGGCTGCTCTTTCAAAAGTGTCAGGATCTGTGCTTTTAGTGTGGCTTCTTCCGCCTGTTCGTTTCTCTTGTATTGGACATCTTCACAAAGCAGTCTATGGATTTCGTGGAAAGTACATAGTAACGTCCCCGGCCTTTTCCTCCTGCTGTCAGAATATGACTGTCCACATCCATCTTGTTCAGCGTTTCGGATATCCGCCTGACCGACCGCTGGCAGATTTCGGCAGCTGTCTGTGCTGAGATTTCGCGATGCGGCAACAGATAATTCAAGATAATCAGTTCATCCACTTCGATCCTGATTCCCTTCTCTGAGAACTGTTTGACCAACAAACGTATGGAAGGGACGACCACAGACCCAAGCAACGTCAGTTCTACATTTTCACCAGATACCTCATAAATCGGCGTCTCTTTGCCCTCAAGGAGCATGGACGAATAAATGCTGGGTACGCCGAGATTACTTCGGTTTACGAGCCTCAGTTTTTCGAATATATTGGCGAGCGCGTTATTTCTTGATACCGGCGCATGGTGCAGAATATTGTCGGGCGTGATGCAGCCAATCAGATCGCCAGGACTGCTGATGATCAGTTCATCCGAATACTGCTTGACCATGACGGTTCCGGACACCCGATAATCCCGATGAACAAATGCATTCATGATCCCCTCACGAATCGCGATCTCGGGAAAATTTTTGAATTCAGGATGCAGAAAGCCTATTTCCAGTGTCGATATGGGATTGTCTGTATCGATATATCTTTCCAGCTCACGCAGCGCAATAGGAATGGCCTCGTTGCCTTCACCCCTGACTGAGTATTCCGTGTCAGAAATCATTTTTCTGAATGCCCATCGATGGCAGGGAACATATTTTTCGATCAGACGCGGCTTCCCAGCTTTCTGCAATGACAGATGCTGTCGCATCGTGATATCCCATGCTCTCCATCATTTCACGGCGGCGAGAACATCGGTGAAAAGCGCCTCCAAACGGCTTAGATAAGCCATTCTTGAGAAGCATGGTCACAGTATGGTCACCAGCATGTAGAAAGCAAGAATGGAGTTCTTCTTGGAATCTGCGTAAGATTGTTCTCGTCAGCAAGGTGAATAAAATCATCTGCTTTCATAATTTTTCATAGATCGTTTATCTATTCTCAGTTATCTTTCCATCCATGAGACAATATTCTTTCTGACAGACATCCGCGACCAAAGGATCATGGGTCACGATCAAGATGGTAAGACACTTTTCCTTGTTGATCTTCTGAAGAAGTTCCATCAGCAGGATCGTATTCTCCCTATCCAGTGCACCGGTTGGTTCATCTGCCAGAATGATCTGTGCATTCATATTCAATGCACGAGCGATTGCGACCCGCTGTTTCTGTCCACCGGACAGTTTTCCTGCTGTTTTATGATAAAGTCCTTTCAGGCCTACTTCATCCATCACCCTCATAGCTTTTACACGGTTTTCTTTTGTATTTCTTCCTCCGATCATTTGTGGTAGACAGACATTGAACAGGGCACTTTCCTCTTCAAGCAAACTGTAATCCTGAGAAATGACTCCGATATCTGTATTGCGAAGTCCGCATGTTTGCTTTTCTTTCATCGTTCCGACATTTTGGTTTTTCCACTGATATGTCCCGGAGGTCGGTTTCTCGATGCCTGCTATGATTCTGAGAAGAGTGGTTTTCCCTGATCCGGAAGGTCCGGTTATTGCAATCATTTCTCTTTCTTCTATAACTAAATCTATTCCGGCCAGCGCTTCAACTTCCGATATCTTTCCGGCATCATATTTTTTGACAACATTTTTCAATTCTATCAGTGTCATTTTACGCTCCCCTCTCTTCTTTCTGATCTACCGCTGTGTTTTTTCTGATATGTCTGTATCCTATCAATGACGCCAGCAGCAATATCCCGCTCATCATACCAAGAAGTGTCAGAAAAGCTTCCCATGACCCGAGTGAAAACTGCATATGCGGATGGAGCCCGTTTGCAAGAAACTTTCCCAACATACCAAGAGCAGAAGCGATCAGCAGAAGGAGCCAGTTGGAGATAAAGAATAACTGAAAAACCCTTCTTCCGGTCATACCAAGAAGGTGCAGTTCCCTGAATACTTTTTTCCTGGTTTCGATCGTCAGGAAAATGTATCCTCCGTATCCGAACAAAGCCACCAGCGTATAAAGGACCAACTGATAGACAAAAGCCGCGTAATCAATAATGACTGCCTTCAAAGATCCCTTTACGACTTCGTTCATCTTCAGAACTTCTCCGTATACT
>JAEEGL010186002.1_pt1 | contig 14297 bp, 22 predicted proteins | sample 9134231 | NCBI WGS metagenome assembly JAEEGL01 (sample SAMN16246548, study PRJNA631951) | gut metagenome | biome: gut microbiome; feature: rumen; material: fiber-attached | host: Bos | place: Iran: Karaj | collected 2018-10 | reverse complement strand
TGCTTCTCCCATCTGAAGTGCCTTATAGTAGCACAACCACGAAGCTCCAGTTGCCAGTCCTGATAAAATAAGAAAAAGCCAGCTTCTTTTACTTATCTCAGAAATTCCAGACTGGGCATTTGTAATGAATACCATTCCCCATGCCATAAGTACAACAACTACAGTTCTAATAGCTGTAGCCAAATTGGAATTCACTCCATCAATACCTACTTTAGCAAGTATAGATGTTAACGCTGCAAAGATTGCTGAACCTAAAGCAAATATGAACCACATGCTCAACCCTCCCATTCTTTTTTCAAAATGGCATATTGTAAAGTGTTCTCATATCTAGGTGTTCCATCAGGATTGTTTACAAAGGAAATAAACTCTTTAAATAATCCTTCTTTCCTCATTCCAAGCTTTTCACAAAGATGCTGACTGGATAAATTGTAATCTTCTGTATATGCATATATTCTACGTGCACCTTTTTCATTAAACAAATAATTATAAAAGGCTTTGGCTGCCTCAAACGCATAACCTTTTTCCTGATAATCTTTATTTAACATCCAGCAAGGGCTGAATGTATCTAGTGGCGCGGATATATCTGAGTGCTGTTCCCCTGTCTCTGGGTAAGCTTCAATCTCTCCTATAACTTTACCTGTATCCTTTACAACTACGGCAAAGTAATACTCCGTTTCACCGACACGTTTTTTCATCTCCTGTTTCGCATCTTCAAGAGTGTTTAACTTCATATCTGCAAAACAATTAACAGCTGGTTCCTTCAAATATTCGTATACATCAGCTGCATCCCCTTCCCTAAATGGGCGGAGAATCAGTCTTTCTGTCTCAATTATCATAGATTTCTATAAGCTCCTTAAGATATTTCTTAAAATCATCAACCATATCATCTGGTCCTGTAATCTTTACATCTTTTCCATGACCAAAGATCCATCCGTAAAACTGGGCTGATACTGCCACATCAACAGCGACAAAGCTTCTACCTTCCTCTGCAGGTCTGACAGTCACATCCTTACCAAATCTATCAATAAAGATACCTACCTTATCGTTAGGAAATTCGATATGCACCCTTCTCTTTGTCCCATGGAACATAGAAAAGTTCTCCAGCCTTCTTAGGGATAAGCTTCTTATCTACACTCCAGATACAATACTGAAACTCTATCTGCTTATTTTCAGCTATAGCCGTATGCAAAGTATCTACAGTGTAGTAGATAGATTCATTCATATTTTTGATACGGTCGTTTACATAAATTTGTCTCTGGAGCTGCTTAGCCTGATGCTGTCCCCTCTTTTCTAATACCAGCAACAAGCTCTTCAAATTCATCTGTCCCATAGGAATTGTATTCATCCTCAGTAATTTCATAGTACCTGTTGTACCAGGCTACCCATGTGACTACTTCAGACAGTATGTACTTATCCAGCTTGGAACATTATCCAATAGAATACAGCTTCTGGCTGTTAACAATTTCCTTCTCAAATCTCATACAAACAAAGCTCCAAAAACACTATTCCTCTTCAGCTTCCTCAAGCTGCTTCTTTTCCTTGCGTCTGTAATAGATTCCTACAAGCAACTCTACGGTAGCACAAATAAACCAAAGGCAAACCATAGCACCTTTTCCATTAAAAAACCATATGATTGCATTTACATAAAAAATAAATGCCAATAATAAAATTGATGTACTACCCTTCCACTTTTTCATAATTAGCTTCTCCTTTTCTAGTAATATGATAATCATACCAAAAGCTCACCAATAAGGCACTATATTTCATAACCACGGTGTTAATTGTGCTATCAGTGGTATAATAAACCCTGTTCGTGAAAATCAAAAACAATTGGGAGAATAATAATTATGGCAACAAGAAAAAGTAAAAGAAAGCTGAAAATTTCCTGTTTGATTGTAGGTACTATTATATGTATTTCAGTAATTATCGCCTTGCCCCTAATACATCAGGCACAAAAATCCCACTATAATGCAGGGCTTAATCTTATTAATAGTGACATCAGTGCGGCATGTGAGCACTTTCACAAGGCTGGAAATTATGATGACGCTTCACTGAATTATGAGTTGCTAGATCTGTGTATAAAATCACAAAACTGGGACGACGGAAAAATTCATTCTCTTAAAAAGATAAGAGATTTAACAAATTATAACAGTTGCGCTGCTTACCAGGTTTTTAGCGACACTAAACTAGGCAAACAATTGGTTCAACTACAAGGTGAATGGGTTACTACTGAAACGTGGCATGAGGGCGAAAGGTTAGACAGTTCTATTCCACCTGAATACCGTATTGTAGGTGGAAATTGGCGAAGAATAAAAGGCATATCAGAAGGTAGTGGTAGCTTATCATACCTTGATGGTACTATATATTTAAATTACTCTGGTCCTACAAACTATAATTCCATAACAATAAGTGAAGATGATACTGTGACAGAAATCCAAAAATCTGTGGTAGAAGTCGATGAATCTGAAGTAACTTTATTATTTAAGAGTAAATGGTCGCTTTTTAAGGATTGACTTTTTTACTTACTCTTTAGTTAAACTCATTGCACATACCAGATACATCAACAACCATCCAAAGGATTCAAATCCTGAATCCAAGCCACCTGCAATATAATTAGCAAGGTTTCCTAATAACGCAATTACGATAGGGTTACAAATCAATAGTATCTTCTTTACTGGAATCAAGCCTTTTAATACCATGCCAATCCATGCAATAGTTACAAATCCATCGCAGATTATAAATCCTGCTGCCATTGGAACTGCTATACTTTTTAACACTCTAAGCATCATGCCGACAGAAGTTGGAATATCTCCTGTAACTTCCATACCTGCATTGAAAACTACTGGTAACATACATATTCCAATGTGTATAAATGCAAAATAGAAAACTCCTGCCCAATTTGCAATTTTGAAGAGCTTATATAACTTCGAATATCCTAGGCCATATTCTTCTTCCATGACTCTAAGAAGCTCGATTACCGCAATTGCGAAGAATGGTACACATGAAAAACCAAGAATCGATGAAACAGCAAATCTCCAATCCGGAACTACATGCCATTCATAGCCTAGATATGCATCAGGGGCTGTCGATGAATCAAATACTCCAAATCCCAGCAAATAATCTCCGATTATAGCTAATACCATAGCTACACAGCCCAATAATATCTTCTGTCTTGATGACAATCTTTTCATAGCTTCCTCCCAATTAATGAATCTTTCTCTTTACCGTATGTATCAAAAATATTAACCCCCCAACAATCACAATCGAAATAAGAATTCCACTTGTATCCATACTGAAATCCTCCTTCCCCTTTTAGTTAGGTTTCCCTAACTACATACTACCACATTTCTATCTATTGTGTTAGTATTATCTAACTCAATATATAAATATCTTTACCGTTAACATCAAAAACGCCAACAGTACTAACACTTGTTGGTACCGTTGGCGGAAGAGTCCTGTGGCTTTCTATCTGTAGTGCCCTTAGTCTCGAAGATATCACTTTTATCATATGGGCTTATCCATTCAGCTGGATTTTGACTACACTGCTATTCATTTGTTTTGGAAGAAAGTGTCTTTTCTCACCACTCAATGTATCCTAATAAAATGCTATCTCCTCCAGGGAATAAATCTATTAACCCTTTTCATATACTCTGCATACTCGTCTCCATATAAATCAATCAACCACTTCTCTTCTGTTTGCATTATCCAGACTGTCATAATTTCCCAATTAATTACAGGTAAAATAAGCATACATACATTATGAAACATGAAGGTTATACCTGTTATTGCTAACCACCAACCGCTATACATAGGGTTGCGCACCCATGCATAAATACCATCAGTTTTTAACTTATTATTTGTAATGCTATCATCCATATCAGAGCGCACTGCACCTATGAACCAAACAGCAATTCCAGCAATAATAAGTAATACCCCAATCACTTTAAAAAGCACAGACCATGGCTTGTCCAGTATTCCAACTTTCCACACAAAACCAAATAAAATCTGTCCAATTAAAGAAACTAAGGCTATAGCAAAAATCATATATGGTCCAACTCCAAAAAGTGGTAGCTTTTGCTCTTCACTCATGTAATTCTTTAACATGCCTCACCCCACTATTTTTCTTGCTACCAAATGCATTCTAAATTTCTCGCAAGCCTCTAGTTTATCTATCTTAAGATCAGCGACAGAACAAAACTTTCTAATCTCATCTAATGAATATGCCTTAACATCTCCATGTCCGATTAAGTTTGCAAGTGGCATTTCTGTATGATTCATAAACCAAAGCACAATACTTGGTGCTGTATAATCCTGCAAGATTAATCTTCCATTTGATCTTAATACGCGCTTCACACTGTCAAAAAATTTCTGGGGATTTGGGTAATGATGAAAACTGTTCGAGCATATAATTACATCAAATGAATTGTCCTCAAAAGGTAAGTTTTCACAGTCTCCCACAACCCAATCTACACCCATAAGATTCTTAGCCTTAGCCACCTCAATCATCTTAGGGGTGATATCCAAACCTGTGTAATGCTTTGTAGAGTCCTTTTCATGAAGGAGAGAAATCATTGGACCTGTTCCGCATCCACAGTCCAGCAAATCCTGATAATCTTCTTTTTCAAACTCTTCCGCTATGTATGGATAATCATCCTTACACATCTCATAAAGTCCAGCCTGATCTGTCTCATAGACATCTGCTGCCTTTGTAAATTCTTTAATAGTAAGTTCTTTATACTGTTCTGCTGTCTTCATATAAGCCTCCTCATGTTAGTACTTGTTAAATTATATATATAAACCTAACAAAACAAACCTTTCTTCACAGATTCTCTCTTTCCTATTTCACACAATTAAACACAGCTATACTCTCAACATTTGATACTTCAACTGTGCTGTACAATTTTGAGAGTCTCGCCTTTAAGCTATCCACTGTTTCAAAAGGTTCTGTAAAAAATCCACTCTTTATATAAAACCTTCTAATCATTTTATCTGTGTGTTTATTACTACCTTGCACATAAAAGCACCCACAGAATATTCCACCTTTTTTCAGGACTCGATAAGTTTCTTTATACGCTGCATCCTTATCAGGAAATGCATGAAATCCATTCAGGGAAGTGACCACATCAAAACTCTCATCTTTAAATGGTAGTTTTCCTACATCCCCCTGCATAAACCTCACATTTGTTATACCCATTTCATCTGCTCTGTTTTTTGCAGACTGCATCATATTTTCAGAGTAATCTAAGCAGGTAATATTAGCTTCTGAAAGTGTTTGCCATATTGGCATGGAAATAACTCCTGTGCCAACAGGAACCTCTAAAAGACTTCCAGTAAAATCTTTAGGAATAGGTCCCAATGCTCTCGCCTGATATTCAAGAGCATCATCTCTGTTCATTCTCCATACAGAGTGTAATACCAACTTTCCTGCCAAAGCAGTTCCTGTCATCATTCCATCATAAAAACTATGTACACCACCTAAACTTTTGTAAGCTGATTTGATTTCATCCTTTCTACTCATAACCCCACTCCTCACTTTGGTTTAAACAACTTCATCCATAAATTCATCTATAGCCTTAAGTACAGGTATAGTATACTTTTCTTCCCCAAACAACCACTGTTCGTGTTGCATATCAAATTCTCTTATTTCGGGATTATGAAAATATTTTTTATATCTCTTCAAATACTTTTCTCCCATCTTATTTGCATAGATGAAATGTGCTTTTGTATGCTCCACATTTATATCATCATCCAGATAAGTGAGCAAATCTGTGTAATACTGATTCTTTATAGATTCAGGTTTAAATTTTGAAAAGCATTCCATAAATCCATCAGCTACAGATTCACTCATAAGAAACGTATTCATAAGTAGCTTTTTTGTCTTGGCTCTTTTTCTTTCACTTTTTGTAAAACTTGTAAGTAGCGGAACCACTCGCATTGCCTGCAGCTTAGCAGCCATCACTACCCTCTGATCCAAATCAGGGCTTCCAAATATAGCATGTTCTATATGAATATTTCTTCTCTGTACAAGCTGACCCACGAAACTAGAGCCTAATGATGAGCCAATTGCACCATCTACTGTTCCGCCATGCTTTTCATTAATATAATCTTCTATTTTCTTAGTTATGGTAATCATATCTGGAAAAACAGTATCACTTCCATCAAAACCATCATAATTTACACAAATCAGATGATACTTTTCAGCAAGCTGTGGTAAAACATTTGCAAAATTAGTTTGATAATCACAGCATGTCCCTGGAAGAAGCATTAATGTTTTTCCAGATTCAAGTCCTATTTCTTCAAATTGCATCCAAACACTCTCCTACTTTTTATCCCTTGTCATAACAAGCAATCCACCAAACATCCAAAGATTTCCTACGCTAATCCAGGCAGCAGCCAAACCATTAGTTATAGGGTAATCTCCTATCAATCTCATGATAATAATCCATGGCACTCCCATCAAAACATTAAAAATCCAACACCATCTTGGAAGTGGAGTGTTTCCTTTTATGAAAGCCATTATTTGTACTATTCCAGTCATAAAAAAGAAAACTAAAAAAATCAGAGTTGCCGGTAATAAAAACCATGTTACAAATATTTTTACATTTTCATATGCCAGGCTTGCATCAATATCGTAAAACCGTTTTAAAAGAAATGCAGCCATACAACAAGGTACATGCACACCACATGCGCCAAAAGCAAGGCATCCTAAAATACCAGCTCTATAAATACGGGCATATTTATCAGAATAAGGTTTTATCACCCTATAGATAGAAAACCAACAAAGGCACTCTATTGGAATTCCAATCAACCCATATATTGCAGAAGAAATAATTCTTTCGTCAGAGATCTGCATAACCCTCGCAAACACAGCAGGAATCCCTGGTGCATCATAATAGTAATTTACAGCTCCTATTTTCATATCGCCTAAAAGCACAAGACAAGCTGCAAAAAATCCTAATCTTAGTAAATATCTTATTTTTTTCCAGTCAATTATATTAGTATTCATTTACTTCTCCGCAATCACTGCAATCCAAGGCTTAGTCTCATGATGATTAGTATTTACTTTAGAAAATCCAGCCTTAATAAGTGCGTCCTCAATTTCCTCAACTGTATGGCATTTCATTCCATCAATAATGCTTTCAAACTTAAGCCCAGTCTTATCACGTCCATCAGATTCATTACAAATCATAAATGTACCACCTGGCTTTAATGCCTTATTAACCTCAGAAAAACATTTTTCCAAGCCTGGCCAAAAGTAAATTGTTTCAAAGGCTGTAGCCAAGTCATACTGATTTTGATATTTAAGGTTTGAAACATCTCCCTGCTCTACTTCACATCTACCTTTGCTAACCATCTCAGAATTGTATGCCTTTGTCTGTGCCAAAGAAACCTCTGAATAATCAATGGCAGTCAGCTTTGAATCCGGATACTTCAAAAGAAGCTCGTGGGCATTTCTTCCACCGCCACAACCTACCTCAAGAATAACTTCCGGTTCTACGGTGGTTAATTGAGATATCCCCCAATCAGCAACTTTAGCGTGTCCATTATTCATTCCATTTACCATCATTTTTCCAAGAAAACCCTCTGGCTTTCTAGTCTGACTAACAAAATTTTTAAATAATCCCATTTTTATAACCTCCTATTATCTCGGATTCACAATTTTATCTGGTACAATCCAGTAATCGCAGATAGCTCCCCCTGTAGCTATTGTGTAATCTCTATGAAGTACCCCATGTTTGGCCTCTGTCATATAGTGATCCATCTCGCAACAAACAGGAAGAATCTCAAGATACCCATTTTCTCTTGCAAAATCATTTAATGGGCAGCGTGTAAAATGATAATAACTACCATCTTTATGCTTTGTTTCATCAAAATTAAAATCCCAGGTTTTATCTTTATATTCAGGATGAGCATCTGCCCAATCCTGCATTTCATGGAATTTTGCTTTTCCCTTCTCAAGTGTTTTTGGATTATTCAAATCTCCCGCGCTCATGAAAATACCAACCGGTGGCTTAGTCATGAAGTTTTTAATTACTTTTCTATATCCTTCATAATCTATGGCACCATCAGCAGCCTTCCATATTGAAAGGAATACAAAACACATATATATGTTGCTTGCCATAGGATTGTCATATCCTATATCCTCACATTTTTGAAGCATCTCTCTATATATAGGTCTTGCCTCTTTTAGAGCTTTCTTTGTAACTTCATCTCCAAACTGCGTTTTTAAGTGTTTGCGCAGCAAAAGGGTGAGTAAGTTATAATACTTGCTGGTATATTTCATCATAACTGCACCTCTCCAGTTACTCTAAGAATGTACAAACCATAGCCACAAACGCCATAACAGGAATTCCTACTAACACATGCAAAAGATGCTTTTTCCAATTAAATCCAAATAAATAATGTCCCAAAACTTCTTTTGTTTCTGGATAAAAATGAGGGAAGAAATTAAAACCTGCATTACACAACAAAAACCAATCAAAAAATACTATATCAAAGGCTTTCAATCCAAAAAGCATAAGAAATAGTCCGAGCATCAGCATCAGTGCTAACAGTATAGTAAGTAACATCTTAATCGCCTTTATGCTTCGCCTATTTCCTACCCACTTGCTAAAACACGCTCTACCATATAATCCCATCCTGCTTTAGCCTCTTTACACATAGGAAAAACAGGATAACAATGAAACATTCCTTCTCCTACAACCATTTCGTAATCCACATTATATTCTTTCATTTTTGCTTCAAATGTTGGTGCACAAGCATAAAGGGTTTCATCACTACCATAGATGAACGTTGTTTTAGGGCAATTGGTAAAATCTCCCCTCTGCAACCAGATCATATAATCCGGTACATCTTCACCATGCTTCATTATTTCAACTGCGTTTTTCATATATTGAGCTGGAATAAGAATATCTTTCTTGTCCAACTCGAGCATTCTATTCCATTCCTGCTGACTATCTACACAAGTACCTGGCGAAATTGCAAGAATGTAACCTGGCATAGAAACATCAAGATGATTGACATTGATATATGGAACCATTCCAAGAGCCAGATTTCCACCTGATGAAGATCCAAGTACAGAAATGTCCTTAGCCTCATAATCTTTAAGCATTGTCCTGTATGTTTGATGAATCATTTCATAAGCTTTAGAAATTGGATAATCCGTGCATAACGGATAGTAAGGCACAAAAACGTCTACCCCCGTTTCCTTTGCAAATCTTAAAGCTTTCTTTACCGATACTGGCTTTGGCGCCATAATCATGCCTCCACCAATAATAAAAAGATTTGCTCTTTTGCTTTTCTTTTTATGAATAATTTTTAATACATTGAAGCCCATAACATCGATTGTGCTAATAACAAAATCATCATCTTCCATCTCTGGAATTATATTTTTTGAATTTTTTATTCTCATTTTTGCAATAAGTTCTTCATTGCTACATTTAGTCCATTCCTTCTTTAACCCAGATGCTTTAACGATTGTTTTTAACATCGCATACTTTGCACTCATGATATTCTCCCTCGTAACTATTTCCTTCCCACCAACAGTGTCGAGCCTGACAATCCCATCCAAGTAGCTTCCCACTTGCTCATGAATTTTCCATTTGTAGTGTCGATAAGCTGTACCTTTTCATAACCCATATCATTTAGCTGCTTTGCAAATAATTGCATATCTCCATATTTGCCCTTAGACATGATGTCGTGAATAGCAAATGTACCACCCTTCTTCAATGTTCTTAAAGTCTCTAATAGAATGGCCTGCCTGTCCTTACTAGGAATGTTGTGATAAACATAGTTACTAGTAACAACATCAAAAGTCTCATCAGCAAATGAAATCTTGGTAGCATCTCCCTGTCTGAAGCTTACATTACTTACACCTTCTGCCTGTGCATTATTCTCGCAAAGGTTTCTGTTAAATGAAGCGTATTCCTTACCCCATCTGTCTATCCCTATAAAAGAAGCATTTGGATTTCTTTTTGCACATGCAATGGTAAGTGCACCACTTCCGCAGCCTACATCAAGACCTTTTCCACCATCAGGAATATTCACATACTCAGCAACTCCATCAATAATCTGCTTTGACATCTGTCGCTTGCCTTTATAGGAAAAAGCACGATGCATTAGAATCATCCAAACTGTCATAAACAGCAGCATCACCAAAAGGACTAACAGTACAATAGAAACAACACTTCTTACAGTCTGAGCTGTAATCAATCCCACATTATTAACAAGCCAAAATACTAACCAACATACAGCTGTAGCGGCTGCGAATCCATTAATCATTCCCTGTGGCATCCAATTTTTATAATCTGCTTTCATCTTCAAGTCCTCCATTCAAGTCTTCGTATATACGGTAATTAAACTACCTCCCACATCTGCCCCATATTTTCAAAACCAGAATCAGGAAGGCAACCTTTACAGGTGTGCCCTCCCTCTGATGAACATTCGGTACAGCTGTTACAACCATTTACATTGAAAATAACCTTCTTAATAATCCCCATGTTCTCCAGATATTCCAATTGTCTGTCAACATCGTCAATTGTAGTGTTCATTTCAATCGCCAGTAAATCAACGGTTCTGGCATTGCCATCTTTTAATAACTCCAGTAACTGTTCCATTCAAATCACCCTCTTACCAGATAAGTAATCCAACATGATAAGCGATAAACGCAAGAATAAGTGAAACTACTGTGTAATAAAGAACAATTCTTCCGGTCCACTTTGCTGAGTGTGTTTCCTGATATGTTGCAGCAAGAGCAACAACACAAGGCATATTAAATGTCATGGCAAAAATAAATGCTAAAGCTTCTGGTTTTGATACATTAGCAAGGAGAACAGAACTCAGATTTGCAGATGTTCCAGCCCCTGCCATTGCATTCGTAAATGCGGTACTATAGTTACCTCCACTATAAAGTGCACTTATTACGCCAACTGCTCCTTCTTTACCAACTGCTGATGCAATATAAGAAAGGAATAACTGCCAAGGCATACCAAACAACTTTGTAACAGGCTCAATAGCAACACCAATGGTATGTAGAATTCCACCTGTTCCTGATGGTGAATAGCTCAACAACCAGAACACACCACATACTAAAAGTACAACTCTTGTTACTCTTATAAATGTTTCCTTTGTTCTACCAAAAACATATCTAAAAAGTGCTCCCCATTTTGGTTTGTGATAAGGAGGAAGTTCCATAATCATTCCATAACGGTCTTCTTTCTGAACGAGCTTTGCTCCAAACACTTTTGCTGTAACCCACATATGAAGAAGCATGGTAAGTAAAATGACCACAATTACAAGAACTGCACCCGGCCCAAAGAAAATGGCTGAAAGCATAGGAATTGTTGCCCATGCAGCGCCGCAAGGAACAGCCCATGCCAGTGCTATGGTAAGAACCTTTTGTCCCCAGTTATCAATAACACGGGAGCCTGCTGCACCACCCATTGTGCAACCAAAGCTTACAAGAAATGGCATAACTGATTTTCCCTGTAAACCAAGCTTACCCATTGTGTTATCAAATACATAGGAAATGCGAGCCATTATGCCAACCTCCTCAAGGAGACCAAATACCAAGGTAACACCAAATACAAAGCCAAGCATTTTAAAAATATAGGAGAAGGACTGGATAATAACATCGGTAACAATAAGCCTGATAAACTCATGACAATTAATCGCCATTAGCAACCCATTTACAGGACCTTTCAGAGCCAATACTCCCTCTCCCACAAACATCAGTGGAAGTGCTGGAATAAATGAAGCAATAAGTCCCAATAAAACAGTCAATACAACAGCAATCTTTCCCAGTCTCTTGCTGGTATATATTCGATCCAATTTACCCAAGGTAACCTTCTGGGCTTCGGCTTCTACAGCCCCTGCAATCACGTCGTCAATCCATGCAAACTTGCAACCGCCTACTGCCACGGCTCCCTGTGAATTTTTCTTTATTTCCTCAATAGCTGCAAATGGAGCTGCACCTAAAGCCTGCTTCAACTTTTCGATAACAACCTTGTCATTTTCTAAAACCTTTGTAGCGAGCCACATAGATGAATATCCAGGGATTGTATTTTCTGGAATCAGATTGCAGATTTCCTGATATCCTTTAATAGAGTTGTACTGCTTCTTAAGCTCATTCACGTTTAATCTGGAATCCCTGCTAATGGCCTTTTCAAGGGTCTTATAAAATTCATCATAAGATTTTACATCCGTAGCTGAGAATGGAATTACAGGAATCCCAAGCTTCTCTTCTATAGCCTTGGCATCAATCTTTTTTCCCTGGTCAGCAGCTACATCAGCCATGTTCAAAAGTAAAAAACATGGTGCATTAATACCTGCATAATCAGCAAGCATAAAAAGGCTTCTCTGAAGCTGAGAACTATCAGCCAAAATACAGACTACATCAGCTTTGCCCGAAGTAATGAAATCTCTAGTGATTACTTCCTCATCAGAGTTGGCTGATAGGCTATAAGATCCTGGCAAGTCGGCAACACTATATTCCTTACCACCATAAACAAATGAACCCTCTTTCTTTTCAACTGTTTTACCAGGCCAGTTTCCTACATGTTGTCTCATTCCAGTCAGTGCATTAAAAAGAGTAGATTTACCAGAGTTCGGCTGTCCTAAAAGGGCTATAGTTGCTGTGCTCACTGTGCCACCTCCTCTACCTGAATACCTTTGCATTCGTTACGATTCAAGGCAATCACTGTATCTCTTGAATAAACAAGCATAGGCCTGTTTTTATCATTCTTGACAACACTTACCTTGCATCCAGGAGTCAGTCCAATAGATGTAATTCTGCTCATAAATCTTGTATCACCCTCAACCTGAGTAATAACTGCCTCACGATTTTCTCTTACTTCACTTAAACTCATACATTTCCTCCTTTTGATGATAGTTTTTTCTTACTAGGATTAGTTACCACTAACATCATAGCACAATTTGAACGATTGTGTTAGTATATACTAACTTTTTGTTTTTATTCTCGTCCTATTGATGGCAGCGGATGTTGAGAAAAAAATAGCCCCCAGACACTTTCATGTCTGAAGGCTATAAAACTTAACGTTTTTTAATTATAAATCCAGCTACAACACTTTGATGTGGTTGCGGAGGTAACTGCGTCAATTTCAGAGTCCTTATAAAACTTTAACTTACTTATCTTTTGAAGTTCCTCAAGTTCCGGCTCTTTTTCTTCTTCTAATTCTCCTTTATAAAACTTGCCCATCAGCCTAGTAGGCATAAAATAAGCCTCCAGACATTTGCATGCCTGGAGGCTGCATTAAATAAATCAATACTTACAGCTCTGAATGACGAATAATAAACTGCTTTATTCCTGCATATGTATCCTCACTAATATAGTGCTGGATTCTGTGTGCATCCTCTTTTGCAGTCTCCTCATCCACTCCTGCTACATCCTGAAGAAATCCGCTGAGAGTCACATACTTGTCGACGATAACCTCAGCAATCTTCTGACCCTTGATAGTGAACTCAATCTCTCCGTCTTCCTTCATGATGATAATATTATCTCTTCGAAGGTTTGACATGGCTCTGGAAACACTTGCTCTGGAAAGCCCATATTCTTTTGCAATATCAATAGAATGCAGACGGGCTTTTTCCTGCTTAAGTATATATATGTTTTTGATATAATCCTCTGATGCCTTGTTCATTTTGTCCTCAACCAATTTAATCTACTGTTATTTTGATTCAGTGGATTCGCAGGAACAGCTTCCGCTACAGCCTGAGCAGCCACATCCGCAGGAAGAGCATCCGTTTTTTCTGTCCTTTATCATCGAGCGCACTACGCCTGCCACAATCAAAAGGAGTACTGCTGCCACAACTATTGTTCCTATGTTTGCTGTTATCCACGAAATCATAATAATACCTCTCTGTTATCTGCTTTTTACAGCTGATACCTCTAACTTATTTGCTTCCTTATACTTCTTAAAGAAAAGCATATAGATAATAAATCCTAAAGCTGCAATTGCAACTATAAGTCCTACAACATTTACATTACCTGTAAGGGCATTTCCAAACTGTGTAATCATAAGTGCTACTACATAAGCAAAACCACACTGATATGCGATTGCAAACCATGTCCAGGTTGCATTGTTCATCTCACGCTTGATTGCACCGATTGCAGCGAAGCAAGGTGCGCAAAGGAGATTGAATACAAGGAATGAGAAGCCTGTAACCCCAGTGAATGCCATTGATAATGCCTGCCATGCTGTCATCTCTCCGCCACCATAAAGGATACCCATTGTACCTACGATGTTCTCCTTAGCTACAAGACCTGTGATTGATGCAAC
>JAEEGL014411562.1_pt1 | contig 14298 bp, 12 predicted proteins | sample 9134231 | NCBI WGS metagenome assembly JAEEGL01 (sample SAMN16246548, study PRJNA631951) | gut metagenome | biome: gut microbiome; feature: rumen; material: fiber-attached | host: Bos | place: Iran: Karaj | collected 2018-10 | reverse complement strand
CGGCGAGAAGGCCAACAGCATCGCCCAAATCGGCATCGCCACCGCCCTCGGTATCATGAAGGCCTCGCCCAACTGGGTGAACATGGCACTCGTCGCCGCCATGGGAGCCTTGCAGACGGCCACCTCCCTCGCCCAGCCCATCAAGGCGTACAAGGAGGGAACGAAGGGCAGCCACCACCCGGGCGGTCTCGCCGTCGTGGGTGACGGTGACAAGGCCGAGGTCATCCTCTTCGGAGGCCGTGCGTGGGTGACACCGGACAGCCCCACCCTCGTCAACCTGCCCAGGGGGGCGGAGGTGCTGCCCGACATGGAGAAGACAGACCTCGCCGCCATTGGCGCGACGCTGCCCGTCAGCATCCCGAGGGACAGCCGCAGTGGCCAGCCCGTCATCATCAACGACTACCAGGCACTGGAGGCGCGCATGGCCGCCAACACGAAGGCGGTGACGGGAGAGCTGCGGAACTTCAGGACGACCATGGCCAGGGAATTGAAGAACCAGCGTTTCAGACGCTACATCAGCGAGCGGATATGAAGCAGAGGCTTGACCAGTTGACATTACAGCAGCTCATCGACCTGTCCTGCGGTGACGGGTCGGTGCTGCTCGACAAGGGCGAGAAGGCCGGCGAGGCGGAGATGCTCAAGGCGGCAGCCGCCATCATGGCCGAGTACAAGGCCATCGCGTCGCCGTCAAAGGCGAAGATGGACATGCTGGAGCGTGAGCAGAAGTCGAAGCTCCTCATGAAAGAGAAGTGCGCAAGCATCTGTCTGCTGCTCTGCTCGCAGAACCGCCACGACATGGCCCGTGAGGTGCTCGCCGAGCTTGACGTGCCGGAGAACCTCATACGCGAGGACGAGTCCGTGCGTGTGCGCAGTCAGGCCATACTCGACGAGGCGCGCTACGAACTGCGGCGCATCGCGGAGAGCGACGACAACGACAAGAGCAGTAAGGGAGACCTTCGCAAGACATGGCTCTCGGAGGTCGCCTTCGTCATGAGCCAGTTGAAGATGGCCATTGACATGAGCACGCTGAACGCTGCCGTCTATGCCAACCTCGTGCATCAGGCAGTCGCGCGGACTAAAGCGATGGCGAAGATGCCCCCCATGGCGAGAATGTTCATGTAACCGCGTTATAATTTCCGAGAAGCCCGGCACGCCCTTAGTGGTTTGTCGGGTTTTTCATTTCAAAATGTTAAATAATAGTAAAATGGTTATTTTTTAGGCAAAATATTTGCATATTAGTAGTAAATTAGTTACCTTTGCAGTGTTGAATTAAACAAGAGTTCTATGAAAGTAGTGAAAGTTAGCAAAATCCTTCGGGATTTGCGGAAGGATGGCTGGTACAAGGTACACCAAGTTGGAAGCCACAGGCAGTTCAAGCATCCCACCAAAAAAGGGAAAGTGACCGTCAACGGAAGCGAAAGCGATGATGTCTATGGCAAGTTGCTGAAGAGTATTGAGGACCAGTCGGGGTTGGAGTTCTGAGAACTCCTCCCCCTCCCTTCGGGGAGCGCACTCTTTCTTAGACTCTGTTTGTTCAACAGGGTGGCTAAAGCCAACCACTTGACGCCACTCTTTATTCGAACGACCAACAATTAAGGATATGAACCAAGTAGTAATGAATGTGGCAAAGACCGAAACCGGTTACTGCTGTGATTGCGACCTCCTGCCCGGATGGGTGGTTACAGGAAAGGATGATTTTGATGAGTTCAAGAAGTATGTGCAGGAAAGCATAGACTTTTACGTTGACTGCGCCAAGCAGGACGGTGACCCTTACCCTGCTGTCTTTGACGGTGAGTATGAGGTCATCTACAAGTTTGACGTGGCCGCGCTTCTGGAATACTACCGGGGTATTTTCTCTTTCTCCGCGTTGCAGACCATCACAGGCATCAACCAAAAGCAGCTTTGCCATTATGCGTCAGGCATCAGCAAGCCGCGTCCCAAGCAGGCGGAGAAAATTGCCAGCGGGCTTCACCGCCTGGCAAAGGATTTACTTACGGTCACTGTTTAATTCAACACCCGGCTCCCGACCGTGAGCCGAACGGGCCCCGGGCCGTGTTCCGGGGCTTTTTCAAACCTTAAAAAGCAAGATATGTACTGTAAATGTAAAGAAATACCACCCTATCCGAACTCCGTTTATTTTCATATAGGAGGAATCAACAAATGCTATTGGTATGACAATAGTCATACTCAGGTTTGTATTTCGCGTGCATCCCAGTGGAGCACAAGGGTCATCATTTCCAGGGCCGACTTCCTCCGCTGTTTCGACTACTGGGAGTGAGAATCATTCATTTTATTTCCTGAAAAGTCATTTTTTAGCCTGTTTTCTCATTTTTTAGCCGGTTTTCTCACGGGAAATCGGCTTTTTCATGCCTTTAAGAGGTCTTTTCAAGCCTGGTAGAAAGCCGCCGGAAACCTCACCCATCACACCTTTTCCGAACATTTTGACCACGTAAAAGGCCTTTTTCAGCCCTTTTTGGCACGAAAAAACGGCATTTTCGCACACAAAAGCGAACTTTCGTACCTTTTCTTCGAATAGTTTTCTGCTAACCCAAATGAAGACGATGATGAAAAGAGTACTGGAAGAGGTGCGGGCCATGCGCAGGGAGTTGCGTGAGGTGGCCAAGGATGTGCGCTCGATGAAGCGCGACCGTATGGACGAGATGATAGGGAGGATGCGGCAGTCTGCCCGTGAGATGCTGCATGCCAGCCGTGGGATTTGACGAGGCCGTCGTGGAGGCGTATGCGCCGCTGCTGGGCATCGCATGGCGTTACTACTACCACGACGAGCGTGCCGCCGACCTCGCCTCCGAGGCGGTCACGAGGGCACTGGAGGCGCGCCACCGTTACGACGGGAGGCCGCTCATGGCATGGTTGCGGGCGATCATGCACCATGTGTGGCAGAACGAGCTGTCAAGGAAGCGCACGCTGATGGAGCGGCGTCTGGGTTCCTGGGACACCGGAGGCGGCGTGGAGTCAGACCAGCGTGTATGTGTTCGTGACACACTCTCGGTGCTGCGCCGGTGGCGCGGGCGGTCGGTGTGCGTGGACACCCTCATCGACCATGTGCGCGGCATGGCCATCAGCGAGATAGCGGAGCAGCGCGGCCTCCCCTCCTCCACCGTCCGGCGGCGCATACACGAGGCGCGGAAGCTGCTGAAAAAGTTGGTCAACGTTAATTAGGCAGGAACATAGGTTTTGTCAACGTTAAATAGAGTTGGACGGAGGAAAAAACGGCGCCAAACGATTGCATATATCGTAATTATTGGCTATCTTTACAGTGTAAAATACAAGTCAAACATTCAATTCTTTACGATTATGAGAACCAACAGCAGTTTCCGCGTCAGAGTGATGAACTTCGCTCACCACATCTTCAAGTCACAAACCTCCGTGTCCTGGACCGCAGCCCTCAGGAAGGCATGGACGCTCTACCGTCTTGCCAAGGCCATGAGAAAGGGCACCGTCAAGTTCTTCTACGAGAAGGTTGACGGCTCCGCCCGCGTCGCCTACGGCACCCTGTGCGACCTCCCTGCCGGTGTGACCTCGCGCCGCAGCGCGTCCAAGGCGCCCTCCTACGGCACCATGTGCTACTGGGACACCAAGAAGAACGCCTTCCGCTCCTTCCGTGTGGAGAACTTCATCGCCATGGCGGTGTGAGTGCCTACGAAGAGCGGAAAATCCCGCCCCCGAAAATATCCGTGAACCCCTATAAATACGGATGTTTCGGGGGTTTTCCGTATTGTTCAAGATTTCCGCATTTCGGAAAAGGTGCCTTCCTTTTCCCTATCTTTGCGGCATGCTCACGAAATTCACGCTGAAGATAGGCAGCACCGTGCACGATGTGCCCGAGTGGTGCCTGAAGAACTGGGACGAGATTGCGTTCACGCTTAAACGTTCCGACTACTCCGGCGTGATGCGCTCGTTCTCGACGGAGTTCGTGTTCTGCGGCGCGGCGAAAGACCTGCTCTACGCCGAGTACGTGTACCACGGATTCAGCTCGTCGGCCACGGTGGCCGTCTATACGCTGACCGACACCCACGGCTGGGAGAAGCAGTACGAGGCGGCGCTGGACTTCTCCACCGTGGAGATGGAGAACGGCTGCATGAGCCTCAACGCCCTGGACGACGCCCTCGCCTCCAAGCTCAAGTCGAAGAAGTCGCAGAAGTACGAGTTCTCCCTCGACGACCTGCCCACCGTGAACGTGAACGTGGAGCGCATGAGGATATCCAATGTCGCGGTATGGGATTTCGACGACGGCATCAACCCTGCGGGCTACACTTCATCCGATGTCGTGAACGCATGGAGGAACACCAGCGCGTCTCAGGTCATCTCCGAAGAGTATGTGGAGATAGCGGACGAGGTGCGCAACGGCCAGCAGCAAGCGGCCAATTCGTTCTTCGCGCAGACGAGGGAAGTACTGTCCTCATGCAGGATAGAAGTTGCCGGTCAGATACGGCTGCCCTTCTGGCCGAAGGCGTATGACGACTCACAGGCGAACAACGCCGTGCTGCCCACGTTCGAGCTGAACTTGTACAAAATGATAGTGGATCCGAACGACCAGAACGTGGAGACGCTCGTCAGCACGCTCGCCACCGCAGACCTCCTGCACATGACCACCCATAACGGGGTTGTGGAGACGATGGTAGGAGGCATCAATACCGTCTATCCGACCCTCTACCAGTTGACGGTGGCGCAGCCTACCGTCTATAACGGCAATTTCGGCGTGGTCGGCAGATACACTGACCGTTCGTCGAACGACTACTGGAACAACAACACCGTCTATGAGTATCAGGACGGCGAGTGGCTTGACATGGGCACGCCGAGGACCTATGCGCAGCACAGGCCGGTAAACATGTGGGCGACTCCTCAGAACCTGCTCAGCGGCACCTACCTCCGTCTGAGGATTCAGAGGATGACGAGCGAAGTCAACTACGGCGGCATCATCTTCGAGGACTCCCGGCTGATCATGCACTGGAGCGACGCGCAGCGTCCCTCGTTCCTCTGCCGGGCGGTCAGGCCTGCCGACCTTATCGCGAAGGTGGTTGGCGAGATTGCACCGGGTACGGCCGTCACCGTCGCCCCAGACGCTGCCGGACTGCTTGCCGACACGCTCATCATCGCCGGCGAGGAGCTGCGCCGCATGACCGGAGCGAAGATATACACCACGTTCTCCGACTTCGCAGGGTGGATGGAGGCCGTCTTCGGCTACACCTACCTCGTTGACGGGGACACCATGATGTTCGCCCACCGCTCGGTTGTGTTCCAGGGCACCACGCCCGTCAAGACCTTCGAGTCGGTGCGCGACGTGAAATACAGCGTCAACGACGACCTCATCTACTCGCAGGTGGAGGCCGGGTACTCGAAGAAGGATTACGGCGAGATTGACGGAAGGCTGGAGACGAACTTTACGAATTACTACTCCACCCCGTTCATGCTGACCGACAAGAAGCTGAGCCTCGTCAGCAAGTACCGCAGCGACGGCTACGGTGTCGAGTTCACCGCCCGCAAGAGCGAGAGCGACACCACCGACGACAAGGCCGACGAGGATGTGTTCTTCGTGAAGGTGACGAGCGGCGGTTTCCGCTATGAGGTGGGCAACAACGAGGCGTACCTGCCCTCGCTGTGCGTCGAGAACAACAAGGGCTTCATCGCGGCGATGAACAATAACGCTGCGTACATCGGAGGCCAGTACGCGAGGGCGAAGCTGACGATGACCTCATCGAACGGCAACAACGAGCTGGAGGACATCTATATCCTCAACTCCGACGAGCTGTTCACCTGCGGCGAGGTGGAGTTCTCCACGGATGACATGGAACTTCCATCCGATGTCAACGGCCTCATCGGCATTTCCGCGGACGGCATGACGTACATCGGCTTCATCAAGGAGGCGAAGGCACGCTTCGGCAAGCGCAACGGCATGGAGTACACCATGATAGTGAAATATATTAGTAACGTATGAAGATAAGCCCCTTTACCCCCCTGCATTTCCCTGAGGGCAACGTGTCCGACGGGCTGGCATCGAGGACGCTCCAGCTGTTCTCGACCGATGACCGCATCATGGTGCAGGTGAGCGTTCCCGACGGAGGCGAAGAGCCTGACGGCTGTATCATCAACGCCGTCACGGAGTCGTCCGTGGCCGACATCGAGTGGCAGGAGTGGCAGATGACCGGGAAGACGATGTATTTCTCCGTGCTCATCGGCATGACGCCCGGCCTGTACAGGATGAGCATCGACGACGTGGCGAGCGACGTGTTCCGCGTCACCGACGATGCCGCGCTGCTGGAGAACACGACACTCATCAAGTACAGGTTCCGTGACAACAAGAGCCGTGACGACGTGGTGAGCGTCATCGACGGTGTCCCCTTCTTCTTCGACTTCCGCGTTCCGGGCGGTTTCAAGGACAGCGGATGGCAGTTCGGCGTGGATAACGAGCAGTTCGCCACGCAGCGGCAGGACCTCATCGAGCTGTACGCCTATGATTACACGAACAAGACGTTCACCATGGGCGGCCCCCTCGGTGTCCCCGTGTGGTTCGGCGAGCTGCTGAACCGCCTGCTTACGTGCGACTACGTCTATTTCAACGGTGAGCGTTATGTCCGCGCCGACAGCGAGGTGCCACAGATGAACGTCCTCGTGGACGGCCTCGACTCGTTCGTGTTCACCCAGCTGCTCCGGAAGACGCAGGTGGTCGAAGAGGAAATCGAGGAGCTGAACATGACGGCCATCCGGCGCGTCGAGGACACCATGGACGAGCTCAACCGCATCACCGACAATGAACAGGTACGAACATTAAGCGAATAGAGACATGACAGACGAACAGATAATCCAGGAGGCTGTGACGCGCGTGCTCGCCACGCTGAGGACGAACGGCCGGACGGTGAACCAGCTGACGGCAGTGACGACCTTCGGCTCCAGTGACTACATCGAGCTCAACGGCGGCAGGCGCATCGCCGTCAGCACGTTGGTGGATACCGTGCTGGAATCCCTCGAGAGCACCTTCGATGACCTTGAGACGGACATCGGCGGCATGGTTGTGCAGGCCTTCTCGAAGTCGGCCGGAGCCTCATCCATCGTGGTGACGCTCAAGCAGCAGGGCTACTCGCCGATGACGGTAACGCTGCCGCTGGCGACGATCACTGAAGCAGGACTGCTGTCCCCGTCAGAGAAAGACAAGCTCAATTTCGACTCGACACCTCATGAGGGCTCGACGAAGGGTGTGACCTCTGGAGGCGTGTTCAACGCCATCGCCACGGCGAAGCAGCAGGCCATCGACGCGGCCAAGGCCTCCGAGGCCGAGCTGACCCGGGTGATAGACATCAGCGAGATAGACAATATCAAGACGGCCGCGCAGCAGCTGTCATCGGCTCCGAGCCGGTACACCGTGAAGACGCAGAGGGGAAACGCGGAGGTTATCGTCGGCGTCCTCGACGTGTTCTCCGACAGCATGCGCCACGTGCTCACGGAGGTGCTTACCACCCACTACGCCCTGAACGATGACGGGACGCTCGACACGGAGACTCACGTCGATAACGAGATATTCATCTACTACCGCTCATACAAGCTCACCGACTGCCCCCTCGACACCGAGACGGGCACGTGGACGAAGGGGCAGCTGATTAACAAGCCCCTGCCCTATGTCGTGCTGTCGCAGGAAGCCTACGACGACCTCGCCGACCGCGGACTGGTGGAGGACGGCATTTTTTATTGCACATACGAATAGACCATGGCTATATACAACGGACTCCGGCGCATGACAATCCAGTTCGGTGCGCGCGCCATCTCGCGGATATACTACGGCCTGAGGCTGGTGTACACGGGCATCCGCTCGTGTTTCGGCTCCGGCACGTGGATTGACGACCGCCCATGGCTCAACGAAGACAGCTGGAAGAACAGTAACAGATAATCATCAATATTATGGCAGACATACAGAACATGACCGAGGACTGGCAGGACCATTCCGGAGCGGAAGTCCAAACGTTCCTCAAGCAGCAGATAGCGGCCGCTCAGGCTGCCGCTGGAGAGAAGATAGGCTACGTGGAGTACACGGGCAACGCCTTCTACTTCTACGAGGACGACACGAAGCAGCACCTCATCTCGACGGTGACGCTCTCCGGTTACGTCTATCGCATCGACATCGCCACGAGCGAGGAGTCGCCCATCAACGTCCTCTCGTCCGACACGTCGAAGAGCATCACGTTCTCGGCGCAGTCGTACCGGGGCACCGTGGGCTCCGAGATGACGCCCTACGACGAGGACCACACCTACTCCGTCGGCATCGACAACGGCTCCGGCATGTTCACGACGATACAGACGGGCACGCTCATCGGGGGCGCCGAGGGCACGGTGAACTTCCGCCGTTACCTCACGACGGGCGCCAACCGCCTGCGCATCACCATGACGGGCGTGGAGTCGAACCAGCAGACGTCGAAAATCATGCAGGTGAACCTCACCACGCTGACCCTCGACGTCAACTTCTCCTGGTACAAGGCGTGGATACAGGACGAGGATTTCGTGCTCAACGGCATCTACTTCTCCGGCAACCTGCAGAAGACGCTGTACATCGCCATGGACGACGTGTCGAACATCATCGCGCAGCCCCAGTTCCCCAGCGGCACGAACTACACCACCAGCGACTACCGCTTCAACCTCACGGAGTATTTCCCCGACGATGACGAGACGAGCGGCATCCATACGCTGTATGTGTGGATGGAGGGAGGCGGCGTGAGCACGTCCGTGTTCGAGTTCAACGTCATGTGCGTGCTGGCCGCGGAGAAGACCACGGCGCAGCTGATAGCCGTGAACAACGTCGCCCCGAAGGTGGAGAACTACGTCGAGGGAAAGCTGTTCGAGTACTCGCTCTACGGCGTGACCACCGTCACGGTGGAGCAGACCGTCACCGACGGCGTGAGCACCGTCACCTCGTCGAAGACCGTCACGGGCGTGCAGACGCAGGTGAAGAACGACTGGATGGCGCTCGTGGAGTTCGAGACGGAGTCGGCCTCGGCCGGCGTGACGCTCGACATCACCGCCGGCAGCGCCGAGGAGCAACTGGTGTATCCACTGGACAACTCCACGGCGTACCTGCCGACGCCCGGAGCCAAGTTCTACATGAACGCGGCCAACCGCTCGAACGGATCCGCGGACAGGGAGTATATCAACAACATCGCGCAGAACGCCGCCGTGGAGCAGTACAAGGGCGTCTGGAGCAATTTCTCGTGGGGCTCGTCCGACGGCTGGACGTCCGACGGAGACAACCACTCCGCGCTCGTCGTCAAGGCGGGCAGCAAGGTGTCGTTCGGCGAGTGGTCGGGCGGCGGCACGACGCATCCCGCGCTCGAGCTGACCTCACAAGCCTCGTCGAAGAGCATCTCCATCGAAATCAAGTTCAGGGTGAGCAACATCGCCGACTACGAGAAGCCCGTGCTCATCCTCGCGCCCGAGACCGACGGCACGCACAACGTGGGCTATACCGAGCCGGGCATCTACATCTACCCGACGAAACTGACGGTGCTCAACAGCGCGGGCGGCAGCAGCACCGTGAAGACGCTGCAGAGCATCGGTCTGAAAGAGGGCACGATACACCACATCGTCATCGTCCTCCAGCGTGACTACGCCGGCACGGGCAACTGCCTCTGCTCGATATACATGAACGGCAACCGCAACATCCATTTCGAGTACTCCACCTCGTCGGAGTTCGGCAGCAGTCCGCTGGTCATCGGCCAGACCTCCACAGACATGTGCGTCTATATGATGCGTTACTACGAGGAGGCGCTGCAGGACCAGCAGGTGCTCGCGAACTTCATCAACACCATCATCGACGGTGACGAGTTCACGCGGTCGGGCGTGCGCGAGGGCAACGACATCGTGGACGGCGGCATCAGCTACGACATGGCGAAGAAGGCGGGCTACGCCTGCATGGTCGTCGAGTGTAACGACCCCATCCCCGACCTGCTGCATCAGACCGACCGCACCTGCAACCTCCGCCTCGAGTACGGAGAGAGGGACGGCAGGAACCTGAAGGTGACGAACGTGCGCCTCAGCGGCCAGGGAACGACGAGTATGCAGTACTACAGGTGGAACCTGCGGTTCAGGGTGAAGAACAAAATCAACAACGTGTCTGCCGTGAACGTGTGGACCTACGGCGACGGATCGTCGGAGTCGGGCGTGGCGCAGCCGGGATGGATTGACGGCAAGAACGCTCACCCGAAGGTCGTTGACATCGTCGCCAAGAAAAACTATGCCTCGGCCATGCAAGGTCACAAGATGGGCGCCGTGGGCTTGTACGACGAGCTCTACAAACGTGTGCTCGACGCCTCCGCGCTGCCGGAGGGCGCGAGGGTGTCCGTCTATCAGTACCCGTTCCTCGGCTTCCAGAAGTTCAACGACGGCACCTACCAGTACATCGGCCTCTACACCGTCGGTCCGCACAAGGGAGACGTGGGCACCTTCGGTTACGACAAGAACGCATACCCCAACCTCATGTCGTTGGAAGGCCCGAACCATGCGCCGCTCGGAACGCGTTTCCTCCATCCGTGGATGCACGTCGATTACGACTACACGCAGGAGACGCTGACCTTCGGCGGTGAGGAAGGCTGGGACGCCGATTTCATGGCCGGGCTGACCACCGACGACCAGGAAGACAAGGCCGCCATCCTCGCACGTTACACCGCTGAGTGGGCACCTGCCTACGAGATAGTGTTCTTCTGTTCTCCTTACCTCAAATCCTTCACGGAGCTGGGCTCGTCATATAACACCTTGGCGAAACTCAACGCCGCCATAGATGATTTCCGTCAGGGCACTACTGGAGGTGTCAAGAATGAGCTGCTGCAGGTGTATGACTCGATCAATTATAAGTTATATTCCTACGACAACCAGGAGGGCGAGTACGTGGAGGTCAAGGACCACACGGGTGCGACGCATGACATGCTCGACTACCTTGAGGACTACCTCGACGGATCGGCGAGCACATCGACGGAGACCATCACGCCAGCTGCCGACCCGACGGCACCCACCACGGCCGAGCTGATATACGCAAGGCACAGGAAGTTCCGCATGGAGGCTGGCGACACATGGCAGACGAAGGCCATCCTGTTCCATTTCTGCTTCTGCGTGCTCATCGCCGCGACCGACAACTACGCGAAGAACATGTACCCGTTCAAGTTCCAGCCCCTGGCCAGCGGCGGCAAGTGGTCGTTCCGTCAGGATGACCTCGACAGTATCTTGGATACCGACAACAACGGTATGCAGACCAAGCCGTACTACGTGCTGCCGGGTGACAAGAACGCGGGCAACGTGGAGATATACCAGGGCGGCGACAGTGCCTTGTACGCCGTGACCGAGCTGGCCTTCACGCAGGAGATTATCGACACCATGCGCGACATCGTGGCGGCATGCAACACCCTCGCCGGAGACCTCGGCATAGCCGGAGACAACCTCCATGACTCGCTGTTCAACGTCTTCGCCTATTACTTCTGGAACAGGTCGGCGAAATACTTCCCGGCTGAGGCTTACAACAAGGACACCGAGTGGTCGTACATCACCCCGTGGGTGGCCGACCATACGATGGCTCCGAACGGCGTTAAGCCGCTGACACAGGCGCGAGGCGACGCGCAATACTCCGAGCGTGAGTGGGTGACCAAACACATCGCCTTCATCTTCTCACGTTATCAGATCGGCGGCTTCACGGGCGGCTCGGCCACTTACGGCTCGTTCTCGTTCACCCCGGTGCAGGCGTTTGTTTTCGCCGTGGTTCCGGCCATCGAGCTGTACCCGTCGGCCAACGTCGGCGGTAACGGCACCACCTCGTCGGGTACTGACATACAGGGAGCGAGGACGCACGCTGGCGACGCCTGTCAGTTGCAGGTGCCGGGCACGGGTGCGACGAACGTCTATCTGCAGGGCACCGACTGGCTGAGTTACTACGGTGACATCTGCGGCTTGCAGCTGACCGACCGCGGCGGCTCGGGAAGCGACCCGAGCAACATCGCCTTCACGGGCAAGCGTCTGCGTAAGATTAAGATAGGCGACGCCACGGCCTCGAACGTGAAGTTCAACGCCGTGGGCATCACCATCGCCGACACACCTCTGCTGGAGGAGATAGACGCGCGTAACAACACCACGCTCGAGTCTCCCGTTGACCTTACTGGATGCCCGAGGCTCCGCAAGGCATTGTTCGCCGGCAGCGAGGCCACCGACCTCTACCTGCCCGAGGGTGCGCAGCTGACGGAGGTGTCGCTGCCTGACGGCTTGCAGACGCTGTTCCTTCGCAGTCTGCCTACCATCAACGATGAGATACTGAGCATGAGCGCTACGTGTAAGGCAAGCATCAGCAGCCTGTATGTCTATCAGTGCCCCGAGATTAACCCCATAGAGCTGCTCATCGACCTGTACGAGAGCGCCGACACACTCCAGTACATCACCCTGATATGGGACAACGTGCTGACGGGCGACGCCGACTACTTCGCCACGCTGTACAACATCGCACAGAACATTGCGTACAGCGGAGCGTCGAAGGTGTACCACGATGTGGTGATTGCGTCCAACGGTCGTCCCGACCATGGCACGGGCATCCCCGTGATCGAGGGAGCGATTTTCGTCGATGATTACATTAACGCGACGCAGCTGGCACTGGTCCAGGCCACATGGCCTAACCTGACCGTCAACTGCCTCGGTGCCACCATCGACTTCGAAGACCAGGCGGTGAAGACGATTTGCGTCAACAACTGGGGCGGTGCCACTGGCGGCTCGACGGGCATACCGGGCAAGGCCGGAGAAATCACGACGGCACAGGCGGCCGCGGTTAGTTCCGTGGGGACTCGTTTCGCTGGAAGTACGGCAATCGTTGATGTCGATTTACGGGCATTCACCAGCGTCACGTCTATTGTCGCGGATGCTATCAAGAACAGCACGAACATTTCCGTGGTACGCCTGCCGTACAGCGTCAGGGCGTTGCCGTCGTATGCTATCCAAATAAATAACAACTACCAGGGTATCACCTGCGTCCTCGGTGATGAAGAACACGGCAGCGACATCAGATGGTTCCAGAATTACTTCCCGATGCGTGCCGTCGGCAAGCTGGTCATCTTCTCGGCGACTCCTCCGTATTGGAGCAACAATTCAAGCGGCACGAAGAGCACGCCGAACAATAACTGCCTGAATGCCGCCTGCAAAATCTATGTGCCCGATGACGCTGTGAGTGCATGGAAGACCAGCGGCGCGGACATGTGGGGAAATTATGCCAGCCGCATTTATCCCATCAGTGAGTTTGAGGGGGAGCTGTAACCTTCCCCCTCATTCTTCACCACACCGGGCTGACTATACTCCCGTCATAGTCCGAAAGCGGGTAGATTTTGCTGGCAATAGCAGACCAATTCGTCGCCGCCTTGTATGCTGCCACGCTTTCATCCGGCACATAGACGGACGTAATACGTACCGTATCGCCGATTGTCGGCGGTGTCTCAGCCTTGCAGATAATGATATACGAGCCGCTGTACAGGGCACCGCCTGCGATGCTCTTCAGTGTTGAAGGCAGCACGATGGTGGTGTTCGTGCAGTTGTTGAAGGACGCATAGGCCATAGACAGGAGACCTTCAGCACAATAGACCTTCAAGTTCGAGCAGCCGTTGAACGGAGCCGTGCCGCCGACTGTTGCGGTCATCTTTTTGGGGAGTGAAATTTCCCTTAATGACGGCACCTGGTAGAAACTCCTGCCAGGTGTCGTGGCTTTCTCGAAAAAGTATAACTCGTTGAACTTCGTGATGGCGGTATTTTGGAAATATGTCCCCACGGGATTTGATTCTTATACTTCATCCCACGGCTTCTCGGCGTATTGCGAAAGTGGAGCCAATTTGCTCAGGTTTCCATTTCCTGACAAATACGTCTGATAGTTCGAGAGGTATGCGTCAGGGACATATATCTTCGTGACAAGCCCCGTGTTCTTAATCGGGTCGAAAGTACCAACGTTCCCTCGCAGTACGAATGTGACCTTCGGGATTGGTGAACTTCGGAAAGTCGTTCCATTCATCGACGTGAGTGTCGATGGTAAGTCGAGGACGAGATTTCCGCCAACAAACTCAAACAGACAGTACGTCGTAGTCTTGTATCCTTCGTGGAATGTCACCTTCTTCAATTTACTGATACTCTGGAACACTTCACCTGTGCTCGTCAGGTTCGGAGGCATGTTCACGAACTCGAGATTAGTGCATCCCTGGAACGTGTCGCCCGTCATACTCTTGACATTGGTGAAGAATGTGAAATCCACCTTCACTATGGACGTGTTCGATTTGAAAGCAGTCCCCACGG
>JAEEGL013218450.1_pt1 | contig 14298 bp, 12 predicted proteins | sample 9134231 | NCBI WGS metagenome assembly JAEEGL01 (sample SAMN16246548, study PRJNA631951) | gut metagenome | biome: gut microbiome; feature: rumen; material: fiber-attached | host: Bos | place: Iran: Karaj | collected 2018-10 | reverse complement strand
CGTCGATGAGGATGTCTTTGGACGCGCCGAACGCCACCAGCTGGTGCAGCACCTCGCGTATGTCGCCGCGCTTGGAGGAGCGGGGGTAGAGTTTTCCGTCGGAGAATGCACCTGCGCCGCCTTCGCCGTAGCAGTAGTTGGAGTCGGGATCGACCACGCCTTCGCGGGACAGGCGCGCCATGTCGAACTTGCGCGCGTGCACGTCCTTTCCGCGTTCGAGCACCACCGGCTTGAGGCCCAGGGTGAGCAGCTTGAGGGCTGCGAACATGCCCGCCGGGCCGGCGCCGACGACCAACACCGCAGGGGCACCGCTTACGTCGAGATAAGGGGCCTGCACATATTCCTGCAGCTCTTCGCCGGGGCCGTAAGCCTCATACTGATAGCGCCATACAGGTTCTTTGCGGGCGTCGACGGACCGCTTGCGTAGCACCCATTTGAGGCCGCCCGCCTTGGCTTCTATCTCCTTCAGGCGCGGCTCGCGGGTGAGCGGGCAAGTGATCTCGAACTCCTTCATCCCTATTTCTTAGGCTGCGGTTTAGCCGAGTACCGGCCGGCGAACAGCACGGCTCCGGTATCGTGTTCGGTTATGAGGTATATGAACGGCCTGTCGGCGTGGAAGACGACGTATTTGAAAGGATCCGGCGGGCCGGCGGAATTCTTTTCCATTCCGGCGCTGGATACCGCGGCGGCCTCGGCGCCTTCTTCATCCACCTTTATGACGGCGTCCTGCTGAACGAAGCTCAGGCGGGCTGCATCTGGCGACATTGCGGAGAAATCGGCACCGAGTGAGAATGAACGCGGCATTCCCATCTCCGAGAGGAGGCCGTTGAGATTGATATGGAAGCTGGTTTCGAACTTGGGGATCCAGAGATCGACATTGCAGCTGTCCATGGACGCGCGGAGGGTGTTCCAGTCGCTGTTTTCCAGCTCTTTGACCACGTCGGAGAGCTTATATCCCTGCTGGGGAAGCAGAGCGGTCATGGAGTAGGCCCCGTTGCCGTAAGGCATGTCCACGGCGCGGAGCACCTTGGTCTCGGTAAAGAGGAAATGGGCCATGTTCCGCATCATGCTGACCGTGGATTTGCTTCCGTCCTCGCCGGTGAAATAGGTCTCTTTGGTCATCTCTTTCTTGAACTTGCGTGTCCACTCGCTCTTGAAATACAATGCGTCCAGAAGATAGGCCAGCATATCGGGGCTGACCTCGTCCAGAACCTTGGGAATCATGCCGTTGGTGTTCTTGGAGCACCAGTTGTTGATATGGTCGGTGGATTCCTTGGTCTTGCTGAAGTCCAGATTTGACACCTCCGCCAGGTAATGCTTGCTTACCGTCGATTTGTACGGGGCGTTCAGTTGATATCCCGCATCGACGAAAATGGCGTTGGCGATGCTCAGCTTGGTCTTTTTGTCAAGTTTAGGAAGCTGCTGAAGCATTGACAGGCAGAAACTGTTCACGGCATCCACTTCGCCTGCACCGTAGCCCAGCACGTTGCAGATTTCAGTGGCGGTCTCGCCTTTGGCGCCGTTGAGTATCATTCCCAGCAGGAACTGCATGCTCAGGGGCGAGATGACGTAGTCGGTATTCGCCGAATCGTTCACCGCGCTTAGGAACTTGAACGAAAAACCGTTGCCCTTCTCGAGCAATTCTCCGGATTTGGTAGAGAGTTGCAGAGCCTTGCGGGGGTTGCCCTGTTCCGTTATCAGCATATCGCACGACGACAGCAAAACCATCGCCGCCGCGACTGCCATAAACACTTTTGTTTTCATAACAGTTACAAATTTAACAATTTCTGTTATATAATAAACGCAGGAAATCCCAAATCCTTGCATGCCAGGGCCGGATGTCGCTTCCCAGTCACAAAACAAGCCGTTTTTGAGGACGGCTTATGCCTGGAGGCGGAGTTCGCGGTCGGCGTAGGAGGTGGCGGCGGGGCGGTGGGTGATGCAGATGATGGTTTTGGTGCCGCGGAAGCGGGCGCCGATGCGCTCGAGGAGCTCGAACTCGGTGTCGGCGTCGAGGGCGGAAGTGGCCTCGTCGAGCACGAGGATGCCGCCGGGCCGCAGCAGCGCCCTCGCAATGGCGATCCGCTGCGCCTGCCCCTCGCTGAGGCCGGCACCGATTTCGGCGCAGACGGTGTCGAGGCCTTCCGGAAGGTCGTAGACGAAATCGGCCGCCGCCAGATGCAGGGCGTCGCGAATCTCATCTTCCGTCGCGTCGGGCTTGGCCAGCAGGAGGTTTTCCCGTAAGCTTCCGCTCATCAGCGAGTTACCCTGGGGCACGTACATGAAATTGCATCTGGTGCGCACTCCGGATGCGACCTCGCTGCCAGCTGCGTCGTACAGGGTTACGCTGCCGGAATCGGGCTGCAGCAGCGCCATGATCACTCTTATGAGGGTGGATTTGCCGGCGCCGGTGGAACCCGTGACGGCGGTCATCGAGCCGGGGGCGAAATCGAAGCTCAGGCCCTTCACCACGGCGTCGCGCCCGCCTTCGTAGGTGAAGCAAAGGTCTTCCACGCGCACTCCGGGAGCCCCCTTGAGCACGATGTCGGAGCCCTCCTCCTCCTGCGGGGCGTCTTCGAGGTCGAGCAGACGGTCCTCCGAAGCGAGGGCTCGGATGAACGAAGGTATCTGCAGGGCGATGTTGGCCACGGGCCTCTGAACCTGGCCCACCAGCTGCAGGAAGGCCACCATGGTGCCGTATCCGAGCGTGCCGTTCTTGAGCCCGAACACGCCCCAGAGGAACACCAGGGCATATCCGGAGGCAAACCCGAGCTGCATGAACCCGCGCGACACGGCGTTGTAGCCGAGGCGCGTGACGGTCTTGTCGTGAACGGTCTTTTGCAGCGAGCCGAGCTTGCCGAGCACCGCGGCGGTGGCCTCCATCATCCGCAGGAGCACCCGGTGCTGGGTGTTCTCCTGGATGTGCCCCTGCACCTTGGCGTCGGCGGCGCGGATCTCGTTGGTGAGGGCGCGCAACTTCCTGAAAAACAGGCGGCTGAACAGCACCGCAACGGGCATTATCAGCAGCAGTATCCAGGCCAGGTTGGGCGACAGTACGAACAGGTATGCCGAAGCGGCGAGCAGCTGCAGGAGTGTTATCAGGCATGCCGGCAGCGTGACGCAGATAAAATCGACCACCAGGCGTATGTCTTCTTCCAGCCGGCTGACGGTATCGCCGCTGTGCAGCTTGTCCTTTCCAGTCCAGGTGCTGTACAGAACCTTGCGGAACACCGACTCGCGCATGGCGTTCTGCGCCTTCACCACAATAAGACCCTCCCAGAAATTGGCCCCCACGCGCGCCAGCACCTGCAGCAGCATGATGCCGAGCAGGAGCAGCACGAAGCTGCGGAGGTCGCCCTGGGAGGCGCCGGTGGCTATGTCAACCACTTTTTTGGAACTCCATACGAAGCCGAGTGACGCAGCTACGCCCGTGATGCCTATGAGCACGCTCACAAGCACACGGGAACGCTGCGGGCGCGCCGCCCGCATAAGGCCCCTCAGGCATGTACGGAAAGGACGCATGGTCAGTCGATCGCTATTCCGGCTTCCTTCCACTTGACCATGATGGCCTCGGAATCGCGCAGGGCCGTCTCACGGTCTATCTCGTAACGCTCCACCAGCAGGTCGGCCAGGGTGTCGGCGGTGAATTCCTTGCCGTTCACCGACTGCCACAGGTATGCGGCCGACTCGTTGAGCGAGATCATCTTGTTGAAATTGATCTGCTTGATGTTCTCGGCGGTAATGATGTATTCCTTTGCCAGAGAGCGGAGAGTGAATCCTTCAACTGTTTTCATAAAAAATTTATCCTTCTGTAAAATCCTAATACATATCTGCGTACGAGCCTCGGCGCCGATACCCAGCGGCGGCTGGCGCGCATGAAGCACGGTTTGCTGCAGTCGATGCGCCGGCGGCCCTTGCGGATTATCGCCGTGACCGTGCCGCATACGTCTGCCAGGGTGCAGGTCTCGGTCGAATCCAGGTTGCCGTCGCCCTTCAGACGCACTGCATCGCCGTTTATGGCGTTCACCCGGTGCAGCACGTAATGGTCCGGGGCTATGGTGCAGAGCACGATGTCGCCCACTTTCACCTCCGGCCTCTTCTCCAGCTCCACGCTGTCGCGCTCGCCGCGGATGAAGGGGGACATGCTGGCTCCTTTGGTCATGATCACCACCGAATGCCCGTCGTCGAGCATGCGGGACACCTCGCCGAGCATGAGCGCATTGGGCAGTATGACCTTCTTCGCGTTCATTTCAGCAGTTCTGCGGAACATACGAGCGCCGCTTCCTCGTCGGGACGGCAGTCCAGCACGTAGCACGGAACTGTGGTAACGGCCTTTTCGATGGCGGCGTGCAGCCCGTCGGCGATGTTCCTGTCGGCCTTGAAGCCGGAGCACGACGAATATACGAGGGCGTACGACTCCAGCAGTGTGAGCGGAGTTATCTTGTTTTCCTGGCATCGGCGGATGCGGACGAACGCGCCCACCGGGGCCTCTATGTTGCGGTAGCACGGAGTTTTGCCGCTCCAGGGGGTGCCGTAGGCGATTATCCGTCCGTCGGGCCACACCCGCACCACGGGGTTGTCGTCGTTCATCAGTTCGGTGCCGGGCACGTGCTTGAGCCACAGGCTGCTGTGGGTGCTCTTGCCGGTGCCGCTGCGGGCCATGAAAAGGAAGGCCTTTCCGGAATTGCCCACCATCGAGGCGTGCAGTTCGAGGGTGTTCAGGGGCGCCGCCCTGAAGGCGAAAAGCAGCATCATCGAATTGTTGATGCCGAACACGGCGTCGCTCACCTTGCGGGTGTCGAGATACAGTTTTCCATGGCGGAAATCAGGAGTGGACACCATATGGGAGCGGCAGGGGATGCTCCTTTCGGGGGACATGTCGAACGACCAGCCGTCGCTCTGGCGGTAGAGCCTGACCACCGTCTCGCCGGGCTCCACGGGAGGGTCGTACACCGATTCCCGCGCGGCGTCCGGAACGAAGGCGTCGGGGACCAGTTCCACGTCGAAAAGCGGCTCCCCGTCATATCCGGGCAGCTCGAACGGGTCGTACTGGGTCAGCCGGGGCCACAGCGTGCAGCTGTCCGGAATCGTCAGCGAAAATACGTGTCCCGCTACCCTGAAATGCCTGGTCATCTGAATACTTTTTCGATTTACAAAGATAATGATTATATTTGCTTCTTGACAAAAAATGATTAAAAATGGAGGAAACGATTAACAATATCGGTTTGGACTACAACACTGAACGTGAAAAGCTTGAAATGCCCGAATATGGCCGCAACCTGTTGAAAATGGTGGAGAAGATGAAGGCCATTCCGGACCGCGAAAAACGCACGGAACAGGCCCGTTCCATCATAAAGGTCATGGAACTTCTGAATCCTCAGGTCCGCCAGCTCGACAATTTCGAGCACAAACTTTGGGACCATCTCTATATGATAGCCGGCTTCGACCTCGACGTCGATTCGCCCTGGCCCTGCCCCGTCGAGGAGGAACTCAGGACCCGCCCGGTTCCCATTCCCATGAAGGGCGAGAAAATCAAGGCCACCCATTACGGGCGCAACATAGAGAAGATCATCAACCTGCTGTGCGACGAGCCCGACGGCGAACTGAAGACGGAAATGATACGCTCCCTGGCCATCTACATGAGGCAGCAGTACCTCATCTGGAACAAGGACAGCGTATCCGACGAAACCATATTCAAGGACATCGAGAAGCTTTCCGAGTACAGGCTCAAGGTGCCTGACGGCATCCGCCTGCACCAGATAAGCGCCGACGCCAGCTATGCCAGGCCCGGCCTTAACATCAACGTCGGAGGCGGCGGCAAGAACAAAGGATTCCGCAAGAAAAACGGCAAGAGAAGATAATGAAAGCACCCGCATTCATCCGTAACTGGGACGAAAACCAGAGAGCGTCCGCCGTCAAGCTGCTAGGGCTTGTGGTGGCCGCGCTGGCACTGTTCATCCTGATCGCTACGGTATCGTACCTGCTGCACTGGAAGCAGGACATGAGCTTTGTGCCCGGGCAGCAGGTGGCCAACGCCGCCGGCTCGCTGGGATACCGCACCGGCAAGTTCTTCGTGTGCGATTTCCTCGGGCTCGGCAGCTTCGCGCTGCTGATAATCCTCGTGGCAATAGCCGTCAAGTTGCTTACCGGGCGCTGGATCGGCTCATTCGCCAAAACCGTGCTCCTCACGCTCACCGGCGCGTTCGTGGCGTCGCTTCTGCTGGCATTCATAGGCCAGCTGGCAGGCCTCGGCAACGCCTTTGGCGGCGGGCTGGGCGGTGCCCTGGGCGCTCAGATTACAGGATGGGGCATGAGGGTGCTCGGTCCCATCATCACAGGCGTGGCAATCCTGCTTCTGGTGGGCCTCTGGCTGTTCTTTACCTCTTCGCGCTTCAACGGCTGGCTGGCCGGACTCTGGACGCGTACGCCCAGGGAGCGCCGCAGCAAACCAATCGAGGAAGAGCCCGTGCGTGAGCCTGTCGTCGCAACCCTGAAGGAAGAACCCAAGCCCGTGCCCGTGGTCGTCAAGCCAAAGGTCAGGCCGAAGCCGGAAGTGACGGAAGAAGCTGAGGGCGAGGAGGAAACCTCCAATCCCGACGACGCACCCATGACCCTCGAGCAGGCCGGAAACGAGCTGGATACCGAAGTCAAGAAGGAGCTAAAGCCCATCGACAACAGGCTTGACCCTCCCGACGGACTGCCCAAGTTCCATTTCCCTCCTTCGCTGGAACTCCTTAAGTCACACGACAGCAACCGGCATGAGGTGTCCACCGAAGAGCTGGTCCGCAACCGCAACAAGATACGCGCGGCGCTCGCCAATTACAAGATACAGGTGAACGACGTCACCGCGATCGTAGGCCCCACCGTCACCCTGTACAAGGTTTATCCCGCTCCCGGAGTCAAGATCTCCGACATCAAGAAGCTCCAGGAAGACATAGCCATGTCGCTGAGGGCCAAGGGCGTGCGCGTGGTCACGCTGGAGGATTCCGTGGGCATAGAGGTGGCCAACGACTTCGCTTCCATAGTGCCCCTGAAGGCCCTGCTCAACGACGACGAGTTCCGCAACAGCAAGGCCGAGCTGCCTGTGGCGATAGGCTACACCATCACCCAGAAGGTGAAGGTGTTCGACCTCGCCGACGCCCCGCACCTGCTGATAGCCGGTGCCACCAAGCAGGGCAAGTCCGTGGGCCTCAACGTGATAGTGAGCTCGCTGCTGTACAGCCGCCACCCTTCGGAGCTGAAGTTCATCTTCATCGACCCGAAGATGGTGGAATTCTCCTCATACGCCCAGCTGCTGCACCACTACCTCGCCGTACTGCCCACCGCCGCCAGCGAGGAGGACGAGCTTGGCAGCGCCATCGTCAAGAAGCCCAAGGATGCCGAGAAGATACTCCGCAGCGTGTGCCTGGAGATGGACGAGCGCTACGAGCTGCTCTCCAAGGCAGGCGTGAACAAGGTTACCCTGTATAACGAGAAATACCGCCAGCACCATCTGCGCAGCGACCAGGGGCACCGCTTCCTGCCGTATCTGGTAGTGGTGGTGGACGAGTACGCCGACCTTACTATGACCAGCGGCGGCGGCCCCGAGGCCAAGGCTGCGGGCCGCAGCATCACCAGCTCCATCATCCGCCTGGCGCAGAAGGGCCGCGCCGCCGGTATCCACGTGATCCTGGCCACCCAGCGCCCGTCGGTGGATGTGATTTCCGGCCTCATCAAGAGCAACTTCCCTATGCGCATCGCATTCCGCGTGGCGTCCAGGGTCGACTCCATGACCATACTCGACGCCCCCGGAGCTGAAAAACTCATAGGAAAGGGCGACATGCTGTTCTCGGCCGGAATCGACACCGAGCGTATCCAGTGCGGCTATGTCTCCGGCGACGAAATCGACAGCATTACGGAGTACATCAGCGGCCAGAGCGGATACGCAAAGAGCTATAACACACCGTATTACCTGCCTGACGTGGAAGAATCCGGCGAGGGCGGCGGAGGCGGTGGCGCCGGCGACATGAGCGACGTGGACGAGCGCTTCCGCGAGGCCGCGGAACTGGTAGTCACCACACAAAAAGCATCGACTTCGTATCTTCAGACCCGTCTCGGTATGGGTTTTGCGAAAGCTGCTCGTGTAATGGGACAACTTGAGACGGCGGGAGTCGTCGGACCGCAGGAAGGCGCAAAGCCCAGACAGGTCCTCGTACCCGACCTCAACAGTCTCCAGAGCATACTTGACGCTTTTGTAAAATGAAAAAGGCCCTTCTGGTTATGATTCTCGCGCTGGCGGTTCTGCCGCTGGCCGCCCAGAGTCGCGCCGATCAACTCCGGCAGCGGCTCGAGAGCGGGCGCGTGAGTTTCGACTACAGCCTCACGGTGGAAGGAAACGTTCCAGTGAAGCAGAGCGGCAGCGTCGTCATCGACGGCGACTGCTACTTCATCAAGGGCAACGGCACCGAGGTGCGCTGCGACGGCACCACCCTCTGGACGGTGGACACCGAGGCGCGCGAGGTCTATATCGAGAACTCCGCCGGCGTGCGCGAGTTCCTCGCCGATCCTGCCGCTTACCTGGACAAGGTCAGCGAACTCAAGGTCGGCGAAACCACCGCCAGCGGCGTATATTCCGACGACGGCAACCGCGTCAAGTTCAACCTCAGCTCGATCCGCAGCTCCGAATCAGGGGGCGACGGCGCCGTGTTCTCTTTCGACGTATCGGCGCTTGGTGAGGATTGGGTGGTCACCGACCTGCGATGAAGGTCTGCGTGGGACTCTCCGGAGGCGTGGACTCCAGCGTTGCGGCCCTCCTGCTGAAGCGGCAGGGCTACGACGTGTTTGCCATGTTCATGCAGAACTGGCACGACACGGAGGGCACGCTGCACGGCGACTGCGAGTGGGAGGAAGACAAGTTCGTGGCGGAGCTGGTGGCCCGCAAGATAGGCATTCCTTTTTATTTCGTCGACCTTTCGAAGGAGTACAGGCAGCGCGTGGTCGACTATATGTTCGACGAATACGCCCGCGGCCGCACTCCCAATCCCGACGTGCTGTGCAACCGGGAGATCAAGTTCGACGCTTTCCTGGAGAAGGCGAGGGCGCTCGGCGCCGACATGGTTGCCACCGGGCACTACTGCCGCAAGGAGCAGGCTCCGGACGGGAGCTGGAAGCTGCTGGAAGGCATAGATCCGGGCAAGGACCAGAGTTATTTCCTTTGCCAGCTCAATCAGGAGCAGCTCTCCCGGGCGCTTTTCCCGATAGGGGGGATGCTGAAGTCGGAGGTCCGTGTGCTTGCGGCCAAGGCCGATCTGCCGTCCGCCGACAAGAAGGACTCGCAGGGTATCTGCTTCGTGGGCAAGGTGGACCTGCCGGTGTTCCTGCAGCAGAAGCTCAAGTCCGTTGAGGGCGATGTGGTGGAGGTGTACGACGCATGGTATTCGGATTCGGCAAAATATGCCGCCGACGCCGCTCTGCTGGCATCCCGCAAGCCTTCTGAGCTTACGGACGCGGAGCTGGAGGAGCTGGCCACGCCGCTGGATTATTCGGATATCGTGTTCCAGACCGAAACTTACCGTTCGGGCAAGAAGCATATCAAGAAGACGCGATACAGGGAGAATCCGTGGGGCAAGATCGTTGGCCGCCATGAGGGCGCGCAGTTCTATACCATCGGGCAGCGCAAGGGGCTGGCGATAGGCGGGCATGCGAGTCCGCTGTTCGTGCTGGCCACCGACATTGCGGCAAACAGGATCTACGTGGGTGAGGGCGAAGAGCACAAGGGGCTGTTCCGCAGCGTGTTGCGTATAGCCGCCGGGGATGTCCACTGGATTCGTCCGGAGCTGGCCATGGCCGTTGGCTCCGAACGCCGGTGCCGGGTGCGCATCCGTTACCGCCAGCCGCTTCAGGACGCCGTGCTGCTTATGCGTGACGCCGGTCTTTTCGTGGTCTTCGACCAGCCGCAGCGAAGTATCACTCCCGGTCAGTTCGCGGCATTTTACGAACTCCCAGACCCTTCCGACAAGTGGGACGCCCCCGAACTCCTCGGCAGCGGAGTTATTTAGTATGAGAAAGTTATTATTGTTACTGCTGATTGTATCTTTCCCGGCTGCAGGGCAGGGGATGTACCGGCCGCAGGAGGAGACGGGGCATCCGGCGCCGCCGCAGGTGCCGGCGTACGTGGTTTTCTGCGGCGACACCATATGGTTCGATACTACGGAGAAGTACGAGCGGATGGACCGCGAGCTGATGACATTCACCTACATGCATACCACCAGCACGCTGATGCTGAAGCGTTCGCTGCGGTTTTTCTCGCAGGTGGTGCCCATTCTGAAAAAGTACGGAGTGCCGGAGGACTTCAAGTATCTGATGGTCATCGAGAGCAACCTGGAGCCCAAGGCGCTGTCGCCGGCGGGTGCGGCGGGACTGTGGCAGTTCACCAAGGCGACGGCCCGCGAATTCGGCCTGGAAGTGACGCCGGAGGTGGATGAGCGGTATCATATAGCAAAGGAAACGGAAGCCGCCTGCAAGTACCTGCTGCGCGGATGGGAGAGGTTCCACGACTGGATTACGGTGGCGGCGAGCTATAACTGCGGCATGCCGGGCATGGTGAGGCGGGTGAGCGAGCAGAACCGCAGTTCTGCATTCGACCTCTGGATGCCGGAAGAGACCAACCGCTATATCTATCGCATACTTGCGGCCAAGATGCTGATCGAGCATCCGCTGGCGTTCGGTTTCGACGTGACCGAGCGCTATCCGTACATAGCCCCGCGCAAGACGGTTACCGTGTCGGAGCCCATTCCGAGCCTGGTGGAATTTGCCGGGAAGTACGGAGTCAGCTACGCGGAACTCAAGCGCGCGAACCTCTGGTTGCGCGACGATCATCTGACAAACAAGGAGAAGCGTACCTACAGTATCGCCATACCTTAAGCTCAGAACCCCTCTGATTTCCAGATTCCGGAGGCGCTGATGAGGCAGGCCTCGATGCCTTCGTTTGCCTCCACGTAGGCTCTGGCGGGTTCGGTGCCGATTACCATGAAGTAAGTTGCCAGCGCATCGGCTTCGGTGGCAGTGGGGGCTATCACGGTGGCGCTCAGGAGGTCGTGCTCCACAGGCCGTCCGGTGCGGGGGTCGATGGTGTGCGCGTATTTCTTTCCGTCGTGCACGTAGAACTTGCGGTAGTTGCCTGAGGTTACTACGCCGTAGGCGCCGCCGTCGGAGTGCCAGATGCCAGAAAGATCCGCCCCCGGAGTCTCGTTGCCGTCGGCGGGCGTGTCGATGCCGATGCTCCATCCGCGCCCTTCTGGGTTCAGCCCTTCGCAGTAGATTTCGCCTATGTCGACCAGCATGTCGGTGACGCCTATGGAGTGGAGGTAGGCGGCTACTTTGTCGCAGCTGTAGCCCTGGGCTATCGCGTTGAAATTCAGCACTTCGCGCCTGCGGGAACGCTCCATCGCCGCGGCTATCGCGCTCTCGGAGGGAAGGCTGTCGCGGGTGAATCCGAAGCCCCAGATGTCGAAGAGGGGACCGGCGGCCACGTCGAACGCACCGCCGCTCAGTTCGCGGTAGTGCTCGGAGAGGGCCTCCACCTCGCGGAACATGTCGTTCCGTTCCACCTCCTCGCCGGCATTCCGTCTGCTGAGCAGCGACTTGCGGTTGTAGCCCGACAGCGTGGTGTCGATGGCTTCGAGTATGCCGTCGACGGCTTTCTGTACCTCGGCGCGGGACGCCTTTACGCCGCGGGTGTTGTATTTGACGCTGTACACTCCTCCCTGGGCGTATCCTCCGATGACCGCATAGCGGTCGGAACATGACGCCAGGGCCAGTGCAAGGGCGGCGAGAAGAATGATCCGTACTTTCATTTTTCGGCAAAGTATTTGCACAAAGTTAGCGGAAATTCGCGTAAAAATATTCATATTTGCAATTTGTAACTTACAAAAAATGAAATTCCGCATATCCTGCATATTGTTCGCGGCGCTTGCGCTCGCCGCATTGGTCTCGTCCTGCAAGGAGAAGGAGACAACCAAGGAGTATCTTGACGGCAGTCTCGACGTGGTGCACAAACTGCGTCCGTATGTGAAGCCCGGCGAGAAATACACCTTCACCGTTTCCGGCGTAACCGCCCCCGACGGTTCTGCAGTGGGCTATTATTACACCGCCCCCGTCACCGGCATCAAGGACACCCTGAAGAACAACACCGACGTTTATACGCTTGAGATTCCCGATACCGTGGGCACTTTCTCGCTCACCTGCACCGCATATCCCAAAGAATCCTCCGACAAATATTACGCTTCTTCCGCTTCCGTTTCGTTCGTCATAGTGCGCGACGGCCTTACCAACGGATCCATCACCAACGTTGGCAAGAGGGCTACCGACAAGGTGGCAACGCTTTATGGCAGAGACTATTATGTGACGTCTACCGGCGGAAGGGAATGGATCCGGCAGAACTTGTCGTACATACAGTATGATGCTGCCGGCAATCCGGAATTCGGTTTCCCTTTCGCATCCAGTCCTGCAATGCAGAATGTGTTCGGCGCATATTACACCTGGAGCGAGGCCGTAAAGGCATGTCCGGACGGATGGCATCTGCCGACAGGGGAGGAGTGGGCCGCGATGCTGGTGGCAAACGGCGCCCCGTCGGGCCTGAAGCCACTGGAGGATTCGCCCAGCGGCGCCGGCAACCTGATGGTGAAGGCCTGTTTCAACGGCGAGGTGATGTGGGATTACTACCGCAGCGTGAACATCAGCGACAAGTCCATCAGCGCGCTTCCCGTAGGTTATGCCAGGTGCTCCGACGGCACCTACTATTTCCAGGGTTATGCGAATTACGCGGCATTCTGGACGGCCGACGAGTTTGACGGCTTCGGTGTTTACCGCTACATTTACAAGGAGAACGACAGCGTATACGTCGGCACCGCCGACAAGAGCGGATTTGCCGCCAGCGTGCGCTGCGTCCGGTAAGTATGGAAGAGAACGACAAGATACAGAAAGCGGCCCAGCACGTGTTCGACGTGTGCGCGGCGCGGATGAGCCCGGAGGACGTGGCCCGCATCAAGGATGCCTATGCCATGGCGTCCGTGGCCCACGAAGGCCAGAAGCGCAACACCGGCGAGCCCTACATCATACATCCCATAGCGGTTGCGGCAATCGCCGCCGAGGAACTCGAGCTTGACGCCAACACCGTCATCGCCGCCTTTCTGCACGACGTCGCAGAAGACACCGAATACACCATAGAAGACATCCGCGCCCGCTTCGGCGACGACGTGGCCTTCCTGGTGGACGTGGTGACCAAACGCAAGAAGCACAACTACGAGCATACCAAGCAGGTCGACAACTACAAGCAGATCCTGGAGTCGGTGCACTACGACATCCGCGCCCTCCTCGTGAAGCTCAGCGACCGTCTGCACAACATGCGCACGCTGGACAGCATGCGTCCCGACAAGCAGATGAAGATAGCCGGCGAGACCGACTTCTTCTACGCTCCGCTGGCCGGCCGCCTGGGCCTGTATCACGTCAAGACCGAGCTGGAGAATCTCTCCTTCCGCTTCCGCTGCCCCCGCGAGTTCGAGAACCTGGAGCATCTGCTGGAGGAGGACCGCATCCGCACGGCCGATTCCCTCAAGGAGTTCACCGACAAGATAAACGACATCTTCAAGACCGTCGGCATCCCGGCACGCACGCAGATCCGCTACCGCAGGCCCTACAGCATATGGCGCACCATGCGCGAGGAGGGCTGTGATTTCGCCCACGTGGATTTCAAGCATTTCGTGCGGGTGATCTACACCCCCATGACGGAATGGAAACGTTCCATCTCGCCGGAAAAGGACACAACGCTCTTCATATATTCCTGCCTCACCAGCCGCTTCAAGGAGCGTCCCGGAAGCGTCTCCAACTATATCGACAATCCCAAGGACAACGGTTACCAGAGCTTCCACGTGCAGCTTCTGAACGACAAGGGTTCGTGGGAGGAGCTGCACATCGCATCCGAGCGCATGCACCGCAACGCCCGCCTGGGATGCATCGTGGAGCGCGACGAAAGCTGGCTGGAGCGGTTCAAGGAGGTTCTCCAGAACATCGCCCAGAGCGGCGACGGCTACGTTTTCATGGACAGCGTGAGTTCGTCGCTGTACAACGAAGATATCCTGGCGTTCACGCCAAACGGCAAGGGCATCATCCTTCCCAAGGGAGCCACTGCGCTGGACTTCGCCTTCGAGGTTCATACCGAGATCGGCGAGCATGCAAAGTTCGCACGTATCAACGGGGCCCTGAGCCCGATCAAGACCGTGCTGCACCGCGGCGACTGCGTGGAGATAGGCACCTCCGAGG
>JAEEGL010929247.1_pt1 | contig 14298 bp, 9 predicted proteins | sample 9134231 | NCBI WGS metagenome assembly JAEEGL01 (sample SAMN16246548, study PRJNA631951) | gut metagenome | biome: gut microbiome; feature: rumen; material: fiber-attached | host: Bos | place: Iran: Karaj | collected 2018-10 | reverse complement strand
GGAACATTCTTGCCCTCACTGAAAACGGATGTCATTCCGATTTTTTTTCCAATCAATCCTGGCATTTCAGTTTTTGAATTAATGTAATAATATAAAATAATGTGTAATGGTTTGCTTTTTAAGTGACATCTTGCAAAGCGCAGACAACAAACACACTTAAAAAGAGATGCAGTCTAGTCCTTCGTCAGGGTGTTTCGCTTCATCGGTGCAAAACCTTAAACCGCTCTTTTTCAGCATATTGATAGCCTTTGGCCAGCGCAATACCACTTTTGCGGCTGCAAAGGTACAAATAAATAATGAGTCAAGCATCACCCTATAAGTGAATTATAACATCATTTAACTATTTTAAGAAGGCATTAAGAGTTTGTGCAGGTTATAACCATTCTTTTCTTTATATGAAGCTACAGAACAAAAGACACCGCTATGCAGAGATAATAGCAAATACCGACGTGATTTTATCAAATACCGACGCGATTTAAACAAATACCGACGGGATTTTAACAAGTACCGACGGGATTTTAACTTTGCCCCTACCGCTTGAGAGAGACAAGCCTACCCTCCATCCCCTTTTACACGTAGCCCTCTATTTCACGAAAGTGCAAGAACTTGCAAAGATAGTACAAGGCTGAGTGTGCAGAAATGATTACTTTTGCAGCCATGAAGATTAATTGAAAAAAGTTATGAAGAAAACAATGATTGGAATGGCCGTAGCAGTTATAGTGCTGACGGCATGTGGTGGACAGAAAGAAACCGCCGAAATGGAGAAGACACCAGCTCAACTGTTGGTGGACCGATTGGACAGCCTGAGGCAGAAGGGCTACATGTTCGGACATCAGGACGACCCGATGTACGGACTGACATGGGAGTATGAGCAGGACAGCAGTGATGTCAGGAACACCTGTGGCGACTATCCTGCCGTGATGGGATTCGAGCTGGGCGGCATTGAGATGGACGATGCCCTGAGTCTCGACAGTGTCCCTTTCAGCCGCATCACCGAGGAGGTCATCAAGCACTACGAGCGCGGTGGCATCATCACCCTAAGCTGGCATCCACGAAACCCCGTGACTACAACAGAGCAAGGAGGCACATGGCCTGAGGGCACTGCCTGGGACGTTAGCGACTCTACCGTGGTAAAGAACATCCTGCCCGGTGGCACACAACATGAGAAGTTCCAACTGTGGATGCAGCGAATGAGCGACTTCCTCTCCACGCTAAAGACCAAGGAGGGAGAACCCATTCCCATCATCTTCCGCCCTTGGCATGAGAACACCGGGTCGTGGTTCTGGTGGGGCGAGAAGCTCTGCACGGCCGAAGAATACAAGGCACTGTGGAACATGCTGCAGGACAAGCTGACAGCCGACGGCTTTAGCAACCTGCTCTGGGCCTACTCGCCTGGCATGGCTGCCGACATGACGGAAGAGAAATACCTAGAACGCTATCCTGGTGACGACCGTGTGCAGCTCGTCGGCATAGACGGTTACCAGTGGGGAGCGAAGGAAGACTTCATGACGCAGCTAGATGAGAACCTGCAAATGCTCTGCGCCTTTGCTGAAAGCCATGGGAAGATAGCGGCCCTCACTGAGTGTGGCCTGAAAAACCTCACCGACCCCACATGGTGGGTCTCATCGCTACAACCCGTCGTAGACAAGCATCCCATCAGCTACCTCTTGGTATGGCGCAATTACAAGGAGGAGTGGTTCGGTCCGTCGCCAGCTCAGCCCGATGCTCCGTACTTCAGGGAATTCTACGATGCAGAGAATACTTTGTTCCTGAAGGATATTGAAAAATGAGGTGTGAGGTGTGAAGAGTGAAGAGTGAAAAGTGAAAAGTGAAGAATGATGAACGAAACGATAAAAAGCATGAGAAGTGAGATGCGGGATGTGCTGGAAAACAACATCCTGCGCTTCTGGCTCGACAAGATGCAGGACAAGGAGAACGGTGGCTTCTACGGCCGCATGGACGGACATCATCAGCTGCATCCCGAAGCACAGAAGGGTGCCATCCTCAATGCCCGCATACTATGGTCATTCTCGGCGGCATATAAAGTGCTTGATCAATGTTACCTTGATGCTGCCACCCGTGCGAAAGACTACTTCATAGAGCATTTCATCGACCCGGAATATGGCGGTGTCTATTGGAGTCTCGACTACAAGGGGCAGCCCCTTGATACCAAGAAACAGTTCTATGCCATCGGCTTTGCCATCTATGGCCTCTCGGAGTATGCCCGTGCCACAGGCGACCGCGAGGCCCTGGACTACGCCTTGCAGCTATACGACTGCATAGAGGAACATGCCTTTGACAAGGAACACAATGGTTACATAGAGGCCTGCACCCGAGAGTGGTGTGAGATTGCCGACATGCGACTATCGGAGCTGGACGCCAACTACCCCAAATCGCAGAACACGCACCTGCATATCATCGAGCCATACACAAACCTTTACCGCTGCCTCAAAGAGTTCCAAGAGGCTGAATATAAAGTAGGTCACGCTTCCCAGCGTGACAATGAGAAAAAAAGGAAGGTGGAGGCATCGCTATGCAACCTTATCAACATCTTCACCGACCGCATCCTTAACCCTGACACCCACCACCTCGACCTCTTCTTCAATATGGACTGGACACGCGGTGGCGGACAGATGGAAAGCTACGGTCACGACATAGAATGTTCGTGGCTGCTACATGAGGCCGCCCTGGTGCTGGGCGACAAGAAAGTGCTGGAGAAGGTAGAGCCGATTGTACGGATGGTAGCAAAGGCTTCAGCAAAGGGTCTGCGCCCTGACGGTTCGATGATTCACGAAATGAAATGGTCAATCGACAATGGTCAATGGTCCATCGACGATGACCTCCACTGGTGGGTACAGGCCGAGAACGTGGTGGGATGGCTGAACATCTATCAGTACTTCGGCGACGAGGAGGCATTGCAGAGAGCCTATGCCTGCTGGCAATACATCAAACAGAACCTCATCGACTACGAACATGGAGAATGGTACTGGAGCCGCCGCCATGACGGTACACTGAACCTCGACGATGACCATGCCGGCTTCTGGAAATGCCCATATCACAACAGCCGTATGTGTATTGAAACCATAGAGCGCTTTAGCTTGCACCGATGACACTACCATACTACCGATACAAACCAGAAAGGCACACCCCCAAACAACCAAACAACCAATCCCCCAAATGACCAACCTACCCTCCCATCGTTCAAGAAAAGCTCAACAACATATCCCCCTATTGATTTTGAGGGGTGACAGCGACAATCTTGTTGGAATAGACGAACCAGAGGAAGCCCTTTACGCGGGGCATCCCCATCTGGGTGAGCAACGACATGTAGGCGCGTACTTGGTCGTGATAGCCATCGCGCTCTTTGCCGAACTTGAAGTCTACGACGATGGTATCTTGTCCGTCAGTCATCACGCGGTCTGGACGGAAGGTCTGGCCGTCGGGGGTGATGATAGTACACTCGTTGTAGAGCGTCCAACGAGAGGAGAACCAGTCGGCTACACGTGGGTCGGCAAGGCGCTTGCGAATGAGCAGCTCTAAGCGTTGTCGGGTGATTTCCTGATTGTAGATGATGCCCTCCTGCTCCAGCATGAGCAGTGCCTGGTCGATGTCGGCCTGGGTGCGAATGGAAGAAAAAACATTGTGCAAGATGTTGCCCAGTTGTATGTAGCTGGTGCCCTTCGACTCGTCGTCTTCACCTGTGGCGAAGCGTGCGCTCTGGTTACTCTGTCCTAGTGGTGTCTTATTACTGTAAACCGCCATCTGCACCGTCAGGGGGACACTCTTCTGGAGAAAGGGATTGGCTTTTGACCATTGACCATTGACCGTTGACCACTGACCATTGTCTTGGTGGGCTGGCACGGAGTCTGCCCCTACAGACGTGATGGAAAGGGAACCATAATCGAAGCGGAGAATACCATCAGTCTCTTGGAGAATGGGAGTAGACAAACTTGATTCCTTTGCATTTAATGCTTTGTTGAAGTCGGACGACTGAATAACTTGCTCAATAAGTGCAGAGCGTGATGCCTTGCTGCCTCGCCGTCCAAATACGAAGAGGTTTCGTGAGGCACGGGTGAAGGCGACGTAGAGCAGGTTGAGGTTGTCGACAAGCGTCTGCTGGTGCTCTTCGTTGTAGTCTGTCTCATAGATTGTGCCCTTCATGCCCTTGGCACTATAGTCGATGGGAGCGAGTGGTAGTTGGCTGAAGGGCTCCTCCTTGGGATGACACCACAGGATGTCGCTATGCTCCAGCCGCCAGTCGCAGAAAGGAATGATGACATTTGGGAACTCTAAGCCTTTCGACTTATGGATGGAGATGATACGCAGCCCGTCCGTTTCCGTACTTTGAATGGTCGTGCCGCATAACGTCTCGTCCCAGTAGCGTAGGAAATCATCAATGCCTCCGCTGCTCTCTCCCACGTATTCTGCCACTTTGTCATAGAAGGCATAGAGGTAGGCGGAGGACCATTGACCATTGACCATTGGCTTTTGACAAAGTTGAGAGTCCTTGCTCCGACAGGCTCCGCTAGCGTCCTGGTGGGCCGAGCGGGCGAAGATGGAGTATAGCTGTTCCGTCAGTTCGTAAAGGGGTAGCCGTGACAACTCTTCGAGGTGGTCTGCGAAGGCAGGAGGTAGTGGGCCGTCAATTCTTCCGCTGGTGGCCTTTGCCAAAAAGGCACGGACGATGACATCGTTAGGATGCGTGAGGTAGCGAAGTGCTGCGACGATGAGCTGTACGGCGGGAGAGGCATCAAGACGGAAAGCCTCGTCGCTCACTACGTCAATGTCTGGCAGCATAGCCAGAAGGTGGTTTGCCAACAGGGGAATGTGGGCGTTGTTACGAACAAGTATGGCAATGTCACGAGGTTTGGCCCCGGCATCGATGAGCCTTCTTATACAGTCGGCGGCATTGTTTAGCATCGCCTTGGCGTAGTCTTCGGAAGGCAATAATGTCACCTCCACATGTCCGTTCATTTCTTTTCCCTTGGGCCAATGCTGGCACACATCATCGTAGGCGGAAACCTCTTCCAGACGGGCTGCCTCGGTGAAGAAGGCGTTATTGAAATTGATGATACGAGGCTCGGAGCGATAGTTGGTGTCGAGCTTTTTAGTTGAGAGCTGAGAGGTGAGAGGTGAGAGGTGTGCAAACTCATCTTGGATGCCTGCCAGCAGACGCCAGTCACCGCTTCGCCAACGGTAGATGCTCTGCTTCACGTCGCCTACGATGAGTCCGCTGCCACCTTGGTGACTGAGAGCCTCGAGCAGCAACACCTTGAAGTTCTTCCATTGTACGGTGGAAGTGTCCTGGAATTCGTCAATCATGATGTGTTCCAGCCGAGTGCCAATCTTCTCGAAGATGAATGGCGTGTCGCTTCCGTCGATGATGTCGTGTAGCAGTTGCTGGGTGTCGCTGAGCAGGAAGCAGTTGGCCTCTTCGTTCATCTGACGGACGTGCGTCTCAATGCTGTTCAGCAATCGCAGCTGGCTAAGGTGGCGTAGGGTGAGGTCGGCACTCTTGAAGAGCCGCCATTGGCGGGGTTGCTCTTCTATGGCTTGGCTTAGCAGACTGCCCAGGTGACCGTCGGCCAGGGCATGAATGACTTCCCTACGTGTACTGATCTTGGCATACCACTTTGAGGGTTCGCCCACGGCTTCAGCCACAGTCTTGGTGATGATGCTCTCGTCCATCTCGCCGCGCTGCAACTTGATAAAGATGCTGCATACCCCACGGCTCTTGCCCGAGAAATCATCTATGGTCAGGCCCTCCTGGGCGATGGTCTCGAAGAAGTCGTCGGCGATGGCCTTCATCCGTACCTTTGCCTTGGAGCGTATGGCTTGCAGCATACGGACATAGTCGTCGATGAAACCCTCCTTGGCGATGACTGCGTTCAGCTTACTGCTCTCTTGCTTGTAATAGTCGCGAAAGATGGTTCGTCCGAACAGTTTTATCTGTCCGATAACATTCCACGAACGGTCGTCGCTGATGGAGTCCATGATGTAGCGCAACAGCCAGGTGAGCATCTTGTCGCTCTTCTGAAGACTGTCAATCATCTGATCTACAGCCTGTTCCTCTACCTGCACATCGTTGAGTCCTACACGTAGGTTGGCTGTCAGCTCCAGCTCGCGGGCAAGGTTACGGAGTACGCTCTGGAAAAACGAGTCGATGGTCTCGACGCGGAAGTAGCTATAGTTGTGGAGCAGTTGTGTGAGTGCCTTGCCAGCCTGTTCTGCTGCGTACTCAGGAGTGACATTCAACTCGGTGCAAACCTTATCTATGTAGTCGTGCGAGTCAGGTAGCAGCTGCCATATACCATAAAGCTGGCTCAGAATCCTCATCTTCATCTCCTCCGTGGCCTTGTTGGTGAAGGTCACGGCGAGTGTCTGGCGGTATGCCATAGGATTCTGAACCAGCAGCTTGATATACTCTACTGCCAGCGTAAACGTCTTGCCGCTGCCGGCACTGGCACGATAGACGGTCAGCACCTATTCAATTTACGATTTACTGGTTTACGATTTGTTACTTTTCTTGGCGGGCTTCTTCTTGGGTGCCTCGTCCTCAGCGGGTTTCTCTTCAGCAGCAGGAGCTTCCTCAGCGGGTTTCTCCTCTTCAGCGGGCTTCTCGTCTACGAAATCCGTGATTCCGTTTTCTATAAGGATGTTGTACCACTGGATGAGTTTCTTGATGTCGCTTGTGTGAACACGGTCACGGTCGAAGTCAGGCAGCACCTTTGAGAAGTATTCGCGCAGTTGGTCACCGTTGGCGGTTTTCACATTGAGTGAAGATTTCTTACCGTCCTCCAGTGTCCTCAAGTTCTCGAGTACCTGTGTGAGGGCCACATCGTCGCCATTGGTGAACATTGCGATGTCGCCAAGCGACGTTATACGATCGTTGGCAAAGGTGGGCTGACGCTTGTGGGCAGCGTCGAGCGACTCCACGATGAGGCTGTTCTTTCCACGTGTAAGCAGTTTGTAAAGGCCGGGTCTACCGGCGATGGCTAGGATTGTCTGTTTCATAGTTTTGTTATTTAGAGTTTATGTTTATTGTTGTGAAGAGGAAGAAGTGAAGGGGAATGCCTCTAGCTGTGGCAACAGCGGTGTCTGTTCGTCGTTGACAATGACGATGTCTGCATGTCTGACGAGGTAGTCCTGAGGCAGCTGGTGGTCTATCCATTCCAAAGCCTTCTCCCTAGTGATGCCGTCGCGCTCCATGATGCGGGCTATGCGTACCGCTTCTGGGGCGGTGACCACCACTATGCGGTCTACATAACGGTCCAGCCCCGACTCAAAAAGTATTGCACTCTCTACCCACTCGATGCCGCTACTTAGGTAGTCGTCGATAACGGCAGGATGGACGATAGCCTCCAGGGCTTTGGAGTTCTCTGACGATGACATCAGGAAACGGGCTATCACGGGCTTGTTCAGCAGATATTCCGTCTTTCTCGTGCCCACCACTTTCTTCTTGATGTAAGCCTCCGGGCCGATGAGCTTTGTGAGTTGACGGCGCAGGTTCGGGGAGGAAACCATGAGTCGTTTGGCCTCCGAGTCGCAGTCATAGACACTGATGCCTCGCTCCTTCAGCAGACGGCAAACGTAGCTCTTGCCGCTACCTATTCCTCCTGTGATGCCTGTTCTCATAAGTTGAGGTTATTTCTCCTCGATGAGATAGTCCACCTGTGTCACGTTGAGGCGTGGGTTGGAGATGCCATCGGGAATCTTGTCGAGATAGATGTTGCACTTCGTCGAAGGGTCTTGGCTAAACTCATTATAGTCAGCCACGATGCGGAAGTTCTCGGTCTTGAGACTCTGGTACTTCTTCATCCCTGTGACGAAACGCACGGCAACACGGGCAGGGAAAGTACGTAGTACACGGCCTTCGGGCATGTTGATGCCTTCTATTGGAATGTCTTCTAGTCGCACCTCTGCCAGCACGTCGGTGACGAATCTCACATTCACCCTGTCAGGTACAGCCTTAGCTCCCTGTATGGCTGCCAGTTGCGTGGTAACGAGGAGCGTGTCGTGCACGTTGTTGTAGGTGTGCTCTTCCGTGTAGACAGCGGTTATGCTGTCCAGCTTTTCTCGCGAGGCATAGACAGTAACGCTGTCGGGCATGAGTTCCCTTTCGGAAACGAAATAGAGTGTCTGAGGATTGACCGTGCCCTTGAAGAGCACTGGCACCTGCTTCGACTCACCATTATTATAGTAGAACTGTAGCTTGTCAGGCTTTATGCTGATGACCTTCGATGATGCCGGCAACTCGTCGGCCACCATTTTCTTGATGTCTGAGCTTCCTACGGTTCCTGTACCGTCGTTGTTGACATAGCGATCAAAGTCTATTTCCAGAGGACGGTGTGTCTGCCCGTATAGATAGCTGATGATGTTGAATCCCTTGTCGGTAATGGTCACACGCAGGGTGTCGGTCTCACCCGAGGTGAGCACGGCGTTCTTGCGCAAATTTACGAAGCGCACCGCGATGTGTATTTCCTTTTCCTTAGTCTCGTTGAGCTGCATCATCAGCCAGAATATCCCTGACAGGGCGAGGAAGAACAAAAAAACAATGAACTCCCTGTTCGTTTTACTGAACAGGAAATTCACTATCGAATGGTATATGGATGTAGCGCTATACACCTATCACTTGTTCTGCATCGGTGTGTTAGCCATGTCCTTGAACACGTAGCTCTTGTCTACGGTGACGACCACGTCTCGGGCAATCTTCACCTCGACGGTGTTCTTCGCCAGGTCGATGCTTTTCACCGTACCGTAAATACCGCCGCCGGTGACCACCTGAGTGCCCTCGGTCAGTTCGTTCTGGAACTTCTGTATCTCTTTCTGCTTCTTCTGCTGCGGGCGAATCATGAAGAACCACATGATGGCAAAGATGGCCACCATCATCAGAATCATTGTCATGCCGCCACCTGCGGGCTGAGCCTGTAAGATAATGCTTGTCATATTGTCTGTTGTTTAATGTTTATTGTTTATCATCTGTTTATTGTTCTCCCTTTTCTTCTATCTGCTTCATCAGTTTTCCACTGTTCACAAGGTGGCGTGCGATGGCATCAAGCATACCGTTGACGTAGCCGTAGCTGCGTGGTGTGGAATAGATTTTCGACAGTTCGACAAACTCGTTGATAGTCACCGATAGGGGAATAGAGGGGAAGGTGAGCATCTCAGCGATGGCTATCTGCATGATGATGACATCCATGAAGGCCAGTCGTGAGAAGTCCCAGTTGTGTGATGCCTCGCTCATGAAGCGCTGGTACTCATCGGCGTTGAGGATGGTAGCCCGGAAAAGCTTACGGGCGTAGTCTTTCTCCTCCTCAGAGTCATATTCAGGCAGCAAGTCCTGCCTTGGTCCGTTTTTTTCTTCAAAGCGCTTGATAGTCTTGAGTACAAAGGAGTCAACGACCTGCTTGTCATCGTTCCAGTAGAGACTCTTTTCTTCGAGCAACGTATCGAGGTCGTCGTTGTCCTGTACGAGCAGTCGGTAGAGTCTTCTCCACAACTCCCTGTCGCTGTCGTAGTCATCCACTTTGGAAGCCATGTACTCTTGATAGAACTGCGTCTGCTCCATTTGTGTGAGCAGCTTTTCCACGAACTCCGGCTCCTCGTCCCATGCGTGTTTCTGTTCGGCAATGAATTCCTGCAGCTGTTTGTTTTCTGCCAGCTGAAGTGCAAAGCGGTTCAGCGCGAACTTTGCCGACGGCTCAGGCTTGTGCTCACGACGTGCACGGGCCTTGGCAACCTCCAGACGGCGGTTGGCAGCCTTCGAAACAGCAACGATGAGTGCCAGGAGCATGTTGTAGAGGTCGTAAGCTTTTGAGAGGCTGAAGAACAGCTCCTTCTCAGCCGTGTCGATGTTCTTGTTGCCATTCTGATAGTAAGCATAGGTCAGCTGTACTATCTTTATTCGTATAAGCTCCCTGTTTATCATCTTCTTATAATCTACAATTCGGATGCAAATTTATGAAAATTTCCTCTACCACACAAATTTTATTACATCTTTTTGTAATTATCCCATCTTACACCAGTCCTTTTCCGTGACAGTTCTTGAATTTCTTGCCTGAGCCGCAAGGACATGGGTCGTTACGTCCAGGCAGTTTGTCCCTGACGATGGGGGTCTGCGGCTGGCGTGCACGGGTATCGTGGCGGGCTGCTGCCTGTTGGTTCTGGTCCACCAGCTCCTCGTTTCTGGCGGGAGAACCGCCAGACGCACTGCCAGAGCCGTCGGCGCTGGCTTTCTGTTCCTGATACTGACGGCGGTCGGTATGTTGTTCAGGGGCAGCCTCGCGCACATCCTGCTGCTGCATCTCAGGAATCTGACCACGATTCAGGACAGACATCGTGCGGTTATTCATCTCGTTGATCATTGTGTCCCAAATCTTTGCACTCTCCAGCTTGAAGATAAGCAGCGGGTCTTTCTGTTCGTAGCTGGCGTTCTGCACCGAGTGGCGCAACTCGTCGAGTTCGCGCAGGTTCTCCTTCCAAGCCTCGTCGATGATGTGGAGCAACATCTGCTTCTCAAATTCCTTGACGACGCTCTTACCCTCCGTCTCGTATGCCTCGCGCAGGTTACAGCCGATGTTGTAAACACGGCGACCGTCGGTGATGGGCACCATAATCCGCTCGTACATCATGCCCTGATTCTCAAACACCTGCTTGATGACGGGCCATGCCACCTCTTGTATGTGGTCGGTCTTGCGGTTGAAGTTTGCAAGTGCTGCCTGGAAGGCTTCCTCTGCTAAGTCTTCACGTTTGCCCTCGATGAGACGTTCTTCTGAGAAGGGAACTTCCATAGCAAACAGACGGAGGAACTGCTCCTTGCAGCCTTGGTAGTCGTTCTGCTCGACGATGGTCGATACACGGTCCCAGATGACGTTGGCTATATCCATGCCGATACGCTCACCCATCAGGGCGTGGCGGCGTTTCTCGTAGATGACGGTACGCTGCTTGTTCATCACGTCATCGTACTCCAGAAGGCGCTTACGCACGCCGAAGTGGTTCTCCTCCACCTTACGCTGTGCACGCTCTATGCTCTTGGATATCATCGGGTGCTCAATCATCTCACCCTCCTTGAATCCCATGCGGTCCATGATGCTGGCGATGCGCTCGGAGGCGAACAGACGCATGAGCTTATCTTCCAGCGATACGAAGAATACTGACGAGCCCGGATCTCCCTGACGACCGGCACGACCACGCAACTGACGGTCTACACGGCGGCTCTCATGACGCTCTGTGCCGATGATGGCAAGACCTCCAGCGGCCTTCACCTCTGGCGACAGCTTGATGTCGGTACCACGACCGGCCATGTTCGTAGCAATAGTTACGGCACCCCGACCCTGTGAGTCTTGCTGACCTGCGAGTGCCACAATGTCAGCCTCCTTCTGGTGCAGCTTGGCATTCAGCACCTGATGAGGAATGCCCTCGCGCTTGCCCGTCTCAGGATTCACATACATGTCAAGCATACGAGAGAGCAGCTCGGATATTTCAACTGATGTTGTACCGATAAGGGTGGGTCGTCCAGAGTTGCGCATCTTCACCACCTCCTCGATGACGGCGCGGTATTTCTCGCGTGCAGTCTTATACACGCGGTCGTCCATGTCCTTACGGGCCACGGGCTTGTTGGTGGGAATCTCCACCACGTCGAGCTTGTAGATGTTCCAGAACTCACCAGCCTCGGTACTGGCCGTACCGGTCATACCGGCCAGCTTGTGGTACATGCGGAAGTAGTTCTGCAGGGTGATGGTGGCGAAGGTCTGCGTGGCGGCCTCCACCTTCACGTGCTCCTTGGCCTCCACGGCCTGGTGCAGTCCGTCGCTCCAGCGACGTCCCTCCATGATACGGCCTGTCTGCTCATCGACGATCTTCACCTCGCCGTCGATGACCACATACTCGTCATCCTTGTTGAACATGGTGTATGCCTTGAGCAGCTGCTGCAGAGTGTGTACGCGCTCGCTCTGCACGGCGTAGTGTGCCATCAGCTCGTCCTTCTTGTTCAGGCGGTCTTCGTCGGTAAGTCCTTCCTCTACCTCGAGGGCAGAGAGCTGACCGGCGATATCGGGCAATACGAAGAGATCCTTGTCGTTCACCTGGTTAGCCAGCCATGCCGTACCCTTGTCGGTAAGGTCGCAGGAGTTAAGCTTCTCATCAACAACGAAGTAAAGCGGCTCCACGGCCTCTGGCATCTTGCGGTTGTTATTCTCCATGTATTTCTCCTCCGTGCGGAGCATACCGGCCTTGATACCTTCTTCCGAGAGGTACTTGATGAGGGCCTTGTTCTTGGGTAGCGACTTATGCGAGCGGAACAGCGAGAGGAATCCCTCTTCCTGCAGCTGTTCGCCCTCCTTCTTCTGTCCTTGGTCAATCATCTCCTGTCCCTTGCCAATCTTCTGCTTGGCATCGGCGAGGAACTGTGTGGCCAGCTGACGTTGCACACCGAAGAGTTTCTCCACCAGGGGCTGGTACTCCTCAAACATCTGGTCGTCACCCTTGGGCACCGGGCCACTGATAATAAGAGGTGTACGGGCATCGTCGATGAGCACGGAGTCCACCTCGTCGACGATAGCGTAGTTATGTGCACGCTGCACGAGGTCGGCGGGCGATATGGCCATGTTGTCGCGCAGGTAGTCGAAACCGAACTCATGGTTTGTTCCGAAGGTAATATCTGCCAAATAGGCACGGCGACGTGCATCGCTATTGGGCTGATGCTTGTCAATACAGTCAACGCTCAGACCATGGAACATATAAAGCGGCCCCATCCATTCGGAGTCACGCTTGGCCAGGTAGTCGTTCACCGTCACCACGTGTACGCCGTTGCCTGTCAAGGCATTAAGGAATACAGGCAGGGTCGCCACAAGCGTCTTACCCTCACCAGTAGCCATCTCGGCAATCTTGCCCTGATGGAGCACCACGCCACCGAAGAGCTGTACGTCATAGTGTACCATCTCCCACTTCAGGTCATTGCCTCCGGCTGTCCAGTGGTTGTGATAGATGGCCTTGTCGCCGTCTATCGTGATAAAGTCCTTTCGTGGGTCGCCAGCCAGCTCGCGGTCGAAGTCATTGGCCGTGACGATGGTTTCCTCGTTCTCGGCGAAGCGTCGGGCTGTCTCCTTGACGATAGCATAGACTTCGGGCATTACCTCGTCGAGGGCCTTCTCATACACCTCCAGGGCATCCTTCTCTATCTTGTCAATCTGGGCAAAGATGTCGGCACGCTCATCCAAGGGGGTGCCCTCGATGGTGGCCTTTAGCTTCTCTACCTCTTCTTTCTGTGCTGTTGCTGCTGCCTGCACGTATTTGCGAATTTCCTGCGTACGGGCACGCAGGCCGTCATTGTCCAGGGCTTCAATCTTTGGCGACTCGGCCTTCACTTTCTCCACGAAGGGCTGAATCTTCTTCATGTCACGCGACGACTTGTCGCCGAACAGAGCTTTCAGAATACTGTTAAAGTTCATCTTTTGTATTTATGAATTTACTTTTTACGATTTGGGGTGCAAAGGTAATGTTTTTTTGCCAAACACATGCATAAACCGCCTAATATTTTAGTTTTCTTTCGCTATTTTCCTTACAGTTTCCCCTTTTCTCTTCAATAAACAGCAAATATGATGCCAAAAACCAGAGACCGAAGACAACGGACAAAGAAAAGAGGGTGTTTTGAGCACCCTCTTCTGTTAGTTGAATGACAGATTACCTTCTGGGAGCACCAGCTCCACCAGGACCGCCGAAGGGGAATCCCTGTGGCTGGGGAGCAATCTCAGGCTCGCCAAAGAACGATGCCTCGGCATCCTTGTCGTCCAGCTTGAACACCATGAACTTAGGAGTCTTCTCTGTGCAAGGTTTCCACTCGCCACCCTTCGGACCGTTGGGGTCGCTGTACTTGGCAAAGTTGGTCCAGGCGGTAAGCATCTTCTCGGAGAGATCCCAGTCGCCCTTGGTCCAAGGACGCCAGCAATGCTTCAGGCTCTTGAACACAAACCAGAGGTCGGAGGAGTGGAAGGCACCACGCAGGCGCTGGGTTACCTCAGGATGACTGCCGTCGTCGGGCAGCGGACGGGCAAACTCGTAAGCCCAGGCCTTGCCGCCCTTTTCGGCGCGCACCTTGCAGAACTCGGCAATGTTGGGCGACATGTTGCCCATATCGTTGAGAGTAAAGCCAATCATATAGGGAACATCGGCCAGCGTGCCGCCACGAGTAGCATCGTCGAAACTCTTCTCGCTGACATAGCCGTCAATCATCGGCATGAAGGGCAGACCACGACGCATGAAGGCCATAGGGCCGGTTGGCTGCTGCCCGTCGTCATTGAT
>JAEEGL010473505.1_pt1 | contig 14298 bp, 10 predicted proteins | sample 9134231 | NCBI WGS metagenome assembly JAEEGL01 (sample SAMN16246548, study PRJNA631951) | gut metagenome | biome: gut microbiome; feature: rumen; material: fiber-attached | host: Bos | place: Iran: Karaj | collected 2018-10 | reverse complement strand
CGATATATTGTATTCAAAAATTGATCAACTTCTAAATCTGTTTCCATTAATGAATAAAGACGATATGGAATAGATGCTGCCTTGTCGGCATGGATTGTTGATAAAATGTTGTGTCCTGATGAAATTGAGTTACGTACTGCAGAAACAGCTTCTGCTGAACGAACTTCTGATAGTAAAATCCATTTTGGATTTTGACGCATACATGTAACAAGAACGTCTGTATATGAAGCTACATTATTAGTCTTCATAGCAACTATATCTCTTTGTGGAAATATCTTGTCTAAGTGAAGTTCTAATGTATCTTCAATAGTTATTATTTTTTCTTTTGTTTCTGTATGTGATGCAAGATATTTTACAAATTCTGTTTTACCTGAACCAGTTTCTCCAGCAACAATTATATTGCAATGACCTAGTACACATTTTAATAAGAAATCATGAATACTAGCATTAAAATAATCTTCTTTTATTAACTTATCTTTATTAAGTCTTATTTTAGCTGGAGTTTTACGTATAACCAACGCTATTCCATTAGTCGCTATAGACTGGTGTACGAAGTTAAGACGCAATTCAGAACTTTCTGCATCTAGAAAAGGTTTTGCATTATTAAATGTTGTACCCATAACATTTGAACATTGAAAAGCAAGGCGTTCAACAAATTCTGGAGTAGCGCCTTGTATTTCAACGTGCATTGAACCCTGTTGTAACGAGCGGATCCAAATTTGTCCGCCGTTACAATAGGAAATATCTGTTATGTCATCATTTTCTAATAGTGGTTTGAATGGACCAAAGTCTAATTTATCAAATATATTTTCATTCATTTTTCCACTTCCCTTTTTATCTTTTTTATTTTATTGTCCTGTACCTTCAACAACAGTGATTTCATTAATGTAATTAACTAGTTCTTCAGATGAGATTGCAACCTCTCCTGGATTTTCTTTTAATGATTCATTTGTTGGTACTGGAATTAATTCAGCAGAGTAAGAACCTAAGTTTTCAGTTTTTGTTAGTAAGATAAACATGTCACTAGGTACTGCAAATACTACCATTGATGGAGTTCTTTGCTCATCTAGATTAGCAAATACTGCTTGTCCAGATGCATCTTTTACAGCTAACACTTTAACATTTTCTAACAATTTTGAAACTCTGATGAAGTTTGATTGTTGTTGACCTTCTGCTCTTCTTTCAACAATTTTTACATAAATATCAATATAGTTTCCTGGATATACTGAGTTACCATATGTAGTTTGAGTATTAACTGACATGTTATATAGAACATATCCATTTGGATAACTTAATATGATATTTGCAGGTAATTGTTCTTTTTCTACGACTTGTCTTTCGTAGAATAAACTTCCTGCAGGTATTAATGTATCTGCATTTGAATATTTATCTATAACTGCAGATGCACTTCTAACTACATCTCCTTGTAACATTGAAGGAGGTACTTGTCTTGTTCCTACCATACTCTCAGTTATTTGTGTACCTGGAGAAATTTGTTGTCTAGCATATGGTACAGTTACTGGATTAGTTGCTTGATTAACACGCCAGTTGTATGCAAAGTATAGTACAAATATTGCTACTACGATACCTACAACGGTTACTGTGTTCTTATTTGATAAGAATTTTTTTAATCCGCTTGATATATTTCCCATTTTTATCCCCTTTCAATGTTTAATCTACTCTATTAATTATTTCTTCATTTCTTACAACTTTGTATACTCCATCTTGTTTTACCAAACTAATTGGTTTTCCTATAGATGAATTTTTGTTTTGAAATTGTTTCTTTAAATAATCATTTGTAGTAGTGTTACTTTGAACTAACTCACTAATAGATGTTGTTATTTCTGCTGCTTGACCATCAAAACTTAAAGTTGTAAGAGAATCAACTTTTATTGTTACTTTTGGAGGTACTTCATTCAATGCATAGAATGTAATTTTGTACTCTCTTGTATCATTTATATTATTAGCAAATCTTCTAATAAATGATTCTACAAATTTCTCTTTATCCATTCTTACAATACCATTCATTGCTTGAAAGTTTGTATCAAGAGAATCTTGCATTGCTGCTTCTGTAGTTTCTTTTACTAAATAATAGTCTAGTTCTCCACCAGTAGCATAATTATTTAATACATTTATTAGTAGGAGGGCCAAAACGGCCAAGAATATAATTCCTACTGATAACATCGCTTTGTTCATATAATTTTACCCTCCTATCTAATCTAATGAGCCTTGTGCTCTATAGTTTTTAGCTCTCATTGTTGCTCTATCTTGTGATCTTGGTGTTACTACTCTTGTTCCATCTTTTAAAGTTAGAGTTTCAAGTTGATCTAAGAATTTACTTTCGTAGTATTGAACTCCTGTTTCTAGTGATACTTGAGGATCATCTACTTTTGCATCGAATGCATAATTTCTATGATCTCTATTATATTGTCTAATATAGTTAATAACATCAGTATCCATTATGAATTCGTAGTCTATTTGTGCTTCACTGAATGTTTGTCCACTTTCAGCGTTATTTATTATTTCTTGTAATAATCTTTCTGGGTTATTGTTATAACCACCTGCTGCAAAGTATTTCATTGTAGCATCTTCTGACCAGTTGAATGGTAAGTTTTCTAAATTAGATACTAGTGTACCATCTTCTAGAATTACTCTTGTTTGAGTTGAATTTACAATTGGATTCTTGTCATCAAAACTTCTTGTTGTATAGTTTGTTGTGTCGTTATCACATGGTGGAGTTTCACATTCACGAGTTGTATCTGGACATTCATCTCCAACACAACATGGTTGTGTTTTACAATTAGTTGATTCATTACTTATTGCATAGAAGCATGATACTGAGAATTTCCATCCGAAGTATCCGAATCCTCCAGATGCTCCTTCACCAGTTGCTTCTCCATAAATATTATATCCTTCTAATTTAGATTCACTATTTACAGTGTTTTCACTGTATTTTTTCTTACTAAATTTACCTGAGAATGATGGTGAATAGTCATCAGATACAAATGATTTTAGATATTCATTTGCCCATGCTTTATTTGTTTCATATACATATGGTGATAAACAAACTTGTCCTTCTAAATATGTCCATCCAGTTTGACCAGCTGTTGGTTTTTCATAAGATGCATATTGATGTTTATTTTCTTGCCATGTTCCTGGTGTTGTCCATTCAGTTTGATACCATCTCTTACCATCGACATTACCATAACATCCACCATAACTTAATATAGTTCCTGGTTTAATATCATTTTTAACTACTTTATTAATATGACTTGTTTTATTGTTTGTATTTGTATCAACTTCTATTATCTTCTTGCTTGTTCCTTTTGTTCCATCTTCTTGATATTTAAATTTAATTGTATAAATTGCTTCAGAATTTGCACATGTTGTTGCTGCTTTACATGCTCTAACTGCAGCTTGATATCTCTTTTCATTATATTCACAATCTTTTGCTTGTAAATCATCAGCTGTACATATATCTACTTCATCTACTTTTCCTGTTTCAGGATTTGTATATTTTAATTTAATTTTAGCCTCTGGATATTCATTACAATTGAAATCTAGATATGTATTATTCTCTTGACATCCAGTCCAATGACAATCGTCTCCACAACTTGGTTGTCTTACAATACCATTTGTATTAACCATATAAGTGTGAGTATCGCCATGGCTTACACGGTAATTAGCTCTAGATGGAGCATACCATAATCCTAAAGATGTTCCAAATGTATCCCAAGCACGACCAACGTGTGATGCACTGTGTCCTTGGCTCTTAAATTTAACATAACCAGTTGTTCTATAGTAATGATGTTTGTATCCATCTGGTATAGAACTATATGCTGTATCTGCTAATTGAACAGCATTTACTTTATCTGAATAAGTTAATTTGATTTGATTTTCTATTGTGTTAGTTGAGTTTCCATATACTTCGTTATAGCATTTTTCACTACATTGATCAGTATATTTTCCTCCATCACATTCATTTATACATGCTTCAAAGTCTTCATTTGGTCCACCTTGATGTAATACATATTGTAGTTCTCCATTACTACCATAACCATAACATTTTGGTACAGGTAAACAAATATCTTGTTCACAATTAGGTGTTTTGATATGAGAAGTATCTGCTTCACAATTTACAATAGAACTTACTTTAATTCTATATTCAAAACACATACCACCTCTTGAATAAACTGGAGGACCATAATCCACTTTTACTATTTCATTACATGTTCTTAAACAGTAACCAGCATCTTCTGTTACTTGTTTATTACTATAATTATATATATATTTTCCAATTTTATATTTGAATACTTGAACACCTTTGAAATATGTTGTGTTTGATTCATCATAATAATATTGTGTTAATTCTGCTGTATGTTGATCTTCATGATATTTCTTTGCTGTTTGTCTATTATATTGTTCTATTAGTTTAATTTCATCTTTTGTTAAGTTTTCATCACAATATAGTGATATTTTGTCTTTAATCTTGTCTGGTTGAATAGCATCAGCAGATACTACTTCTTTTTGTTCAAATTTATATGAGTACGCACGATCGTTGATTTTCTTTAATTTTCCAACTTCACCAAAACAAGAATCTCCACTGCATCCTGCTTTTGCTTCAAATGCACTATTATATTCATTATAAGAATATGAAATTGATGTTAAATCAGTTCCTTCACTTACTGCATAGTTTGTAGTTGTAGAATCTCTTGAAACTTCTGTAGGAACTCCTTCTTGTGCAGATTTTTTAGCTATTGTTGTATTGATTTGAGCTAAATTTTCTGGATATAATCCATCAATTTTATAACCATCCATATGTTCATTAGGATCGTCAATTGATGTTTCACTAATTGGTGTTATTGTTCTTGTACCAGATGCTCTTCTTACATGTGGTTCTGTTAGAGAATATCCACTATCAGATACTCCAATTTGAATTTCTCCATATTTTGTTTTCCATGTAGCATTACTACAATAAGCTTTTCCATCCTCTTTTGTAGCTGGAACATAGAAGTTTATTTTTAATTCTATATTTGATTCTTTTCCAGAATCCTTTGGAGTTACCTCTTTCTTTGTTGCGCTACCATCATTCTTACATGTTATTTTTGTAGTATCAAAGTTATCTCCGCCAATAGTTACATCTAAAGAATCACCATTAGATATTTCTTTAACTGTTCCTTTTTTAGGTTTGCATTCTACAGTTGCTTTAATAACTTTTGAGTTGTTATCTTTATCTTTTGTGTAAGTAACAGTAAGATTTAAGTCTTTTAACTGACTCTCGCACTTATTTTTAGTTGCTTGTTCAGTTTCTGCACTAACACTTCCTTGATGTACTACTGAAATGTTTTCAAATGCACTTAAACTAATTGTTGCTGATTCTGTTTCTTTTTCTTCTTTTTTGTTTACTGCCTTTTCTTCATTTTCAATAATTCTTTCTTCTCTTGATGCATTATTGCTTTTTTCATTAAATATAAGTCCAATACCAACTACTATAAACAATATAACAATTAATATAGGAAATAATTTAAGATTGCCTTTCTTTTTACGCATTTTGTTCATCGCCTTTCATTAATTTTTCAATTTTTTTATAATTATCTGTTTTTGAAACAGTATAATCCGTTACTTTTTCCCCATCTCTTTGCATTCTTCCTTCTATTGTAAATGATGAATGATATTCGTCTCCATACATTCTAGTACAAGTTATCAAAGTGATAAGGTTGTCATCTCCATTTACATCTACATCTAGTTTGTAAATACTTTCTTCTTTAACTTTTTTTATATATTCATTTCTTTCTTCTTGTGAGAAATCATGTGATATAGCTTCAGTTGCACTCACATAATCTATATTTGATGTAACAGCATATATTTTATATAAATAGTTTTTATTTCCAATTGTATATTGAATATATTTATTTTCTTTTATGAAATCATAATATATATATGCCATTAAATCATCAAATCTTGTGTATATTTTTTTGTTTACTCCAGGTGTTGCTGATAAATTTAATAGATTATGTCCTATTATTATAGTTCTATTTTCTAGTTCTTTAGAATCACTCAAATTCCAAACATAATTTTTATTAATAAAACTATCATCATATTTATTTGAATAATGTATTACTTGACTGTCTATATTTGTTCCTTGTACTCTTAACCATCCTATTGTATTGTACATTTCTGTATCATTTTTTTGTTCTTCTTTAATATTGTTTGTTCTATCTTCTATTTTATATATCTCAGGTTTATTACTATTTATATATATTAAAGATGATATTATAAATATTATGATTAATATTGGTATTATTATTTCTTCTTTATTTACTGATGACATATGGATCTGTATATATTCCATTTCCACTTACTATTGTAGCATTCTTTGATAAAAACGCTTCAACTCTTATTGCTTTTTCTACTGCACTTGAGTAAGTATCTGTAATAATACTTCCTTGATCAGCCATATATGTGTAATTATATATATTTTTAGAATAATTCATAACCCAATATTCTCTCATCAATTCATCTTTATGTTCTAATACATTATATAAATCAAATATATCTGGAGCAAATAGTTTTGTTTTATATTCTTTAGTTTCAATTTCTTTCCCATAAGCAATGTTGTCCTTATATACTGGGACTTTTATTGTAGAAGATACTAAATCTTTTGTTGTTATGTATTCACTTGCTTTATTCTTAATATAGTATCCTATATTTCCACTTTCTTTCGGATTATAAGTATAGCTTACATCAGATTTTCCATCATTTTCAACAGTTACTTCTATTCCTTCGCCATCTCTTAGAATATCAGATGAAATAATTCTAGTTGGTTCATCTTTTTTAGTTTCAACTATTCTCCATTTATAATTATTTATTTGAATATATTCTCCTGCAAATCTTTCGCTTATTAAATCCCCTGGTTTCCCAACTTTGACATCATCCGATAGAATATATGGATTTTCTGCAGTTCCATCACCAGATTTTAATAATGCATTTCCATCTATTGTTAATGTAGGTCTAACTCCATTTATATTCTTTACAGGTTCAGTAAATATTTGTGAATCATTAAATACATTAAACATTCTTGCAACATATGCATTATCATCATCTAATCTATTCCCTAACCAATCCATTATTCCAGTTAACATCCACGTTGTATCCTCTTTTGTTCTATTATAATCAATAACTGAATTTATATATACATTCTTATTATCTGTATAACTCGAACATTCTGTCGTATCTAGATTTTCTACACTTAAGACATCTTTACAATACTTTGTTTTTACAATTAATTTTCTTGTTTCTGGTGCTAGTGACTTGTAATATTTTTCTAAATAACTATCTAAGCCTTCATAATTTACATGTCCTATTGTATCCTCTGTAGTTACTCTAACATTACCATCACTATCTAATCCTATTATTCTAAACATATTTCCAGATAGTTGAATATAGTTGTTATTTACTTCTCTACCTTTGTACATTCCTGTTTCTGTGTTTTCTTTTATTGTAGATTTTATAACTTCAACTACTTTAATTGTTCTTTTTACGTCTGTTTGATTACTCATACTATCAAATGCTGTATAAGTTATAGTATATGTTCCAACTCTTGATGTATCAACCTCTCCTTTTATTGAAACATCTTCTACCTTTAATTTTCCATCTGCGTTATCAACTACAGCTTTTACGCCAGGATCTTTGAAATTCTCATTTTTGTTTATTCTCATTGTTTCTTCACCATTTAGCACTATTGTAGGGCCTTCATGGTCTATGTTTGATTTTAATGCTCCACAATCTAAATAAACATAATATTTATAATTTGTTCCATCTTTTCTAACTTTTACCCAACTCTTTGTTGTAGAACAATACTTGCCATTTAAAGGTGATTTAAAATCATCTTGAATGTATTTTTCATTGTATAAAGTTGACAATTTGACAACTGATATTCTTTTTCCTGTAGGAAGCCTTGTCTCATTTATTTGAAAATATCTTTCTGCTGCTTTCTTCATTGTACTTTCATACGTCTTAAACTTTACATAAGGTCTAATTAGCAAGAAATAAGCTGCTCCTACTATAATAGCAACAATTATTATAGTTCGAATTGTTTTTTTATAGTTTTTTTTCTCTCCCATAATATTCTTACCTCTTATTTAATCTTGTAAATATACCTTCTATTTCTAATAGTAAATTGGATGTACAATTCATTAGATTGTTCTACTTCTCTTGGAACAAGCGTGTAATAATATTTTCCACTGTACGTCTCTCTAGTCATAGATTTCATGTTTATTGCCTGTTTCTTACCATTACTATCTATATAAATAATTTTACCATAATCAGTTGAAAAGTCAATTATATCTTTAGCCTCATAATCATCTGTTCCGTAAGATAATATCATTATTTTTTTGTCCTCCGTAGAAGCTAAATCTCTATTAATATTTTCGCATCCTGTGTTCTCATTACATTTCGTTAAAATATAGTAAGAATTTTCATAAAAATCAACACCATCTAAGATAATATTTTCATCTTTTCCTTTTATTGTTATAGTGAAATCATCGCCTAATGCCATATCCTTTTGTGTTTTTATTTTACTTAGATTATTTACTTTTAATTTTATTTTTCTTAGATAAGTATTAGAACCGTGATATTCTTGATAAAATAATACGAATCTATTTGGTCTTAAATCTTTTTTAACTTTAAATATCATAAGGAATGTTTTAGATTTGCCTCTTCCTATTTCAGAACCATCATATATTGGACCCATATCTTTGAAATATTTTTCATTTGTTTTTGAAGATTCTGTATAATCAGACACTCCATTGAATAAGTGAAAATGGTCAATATTTACAACCCTCATAGTAGCGTTATTTGTTATTGTTACATCTACTATTACATAAGCATTAGTATCTGAAATGATATCACCATTAAAAGATTTATCAGTATAATATACATTATTTACTTTTATAGTATAGCCGTTAGCTGTATAAGTATCTCCTTGTGAGTAAGATTTATGAGATGCTATTGTAGTTATTGTATTTCTAACTAAAATTATTGAAAAAACTATTATAACTACATAGACAATTATTTTATGTTCCATGTAGAAATAATTTAAGTTTCTTAGTATCTTTCTTCCAAAACGTTCAATAGAATGTTTGTCAAAATCGATGTTTATTTCAAATTCGCCCTGATCTTCTTGACTTAATTCTAAATATTCTTTATCTAGTTGGAAATTAAATTTCTTTAAGTCTACTCCTAATATCCTCACAATAAATAGAATGAGTGAAGGAAATTCTAAAACATTTATAAATATTGCTATATCTCTATACAGAGTTATTTGACTTCTTTCGTATGCTCCTGAAAAGCTATTGAAATATATACTAATCAAGGCATTTATAAGAAACATTACAAAATATGTAATAAATGGTACTAAATATAATTTCCATGGCTTATTTTTTCTTTTTAATAATAAGATAAAAATAAAACACGTTATTGCTACAAGAAGAATGATTATTTGCAAGTAAAAAGGAATATAATGAGATATTGGGTCATTTGTTTTATCATATACACCAAGATCCATGTATTCATTTAAGAAGCTCATTATTCTTGAATAACGAAAATATATGAATATTGATACGATTAGCAAAGCTATATGTATACGTTTAAAATACTTAATAAAAAAAGTATATGGCTTTCTTATTATCATAAATATTCTCCTATTCTCTATAAGTATACAATAAAATTATATTAAATTAAAGCATTTATTTACAAAAAAAATATAGCTTTTTTAATTAGCTATATTTTTTTTATTTAATTTCAGTTATTACTAAATCATAAGTTCCGTTAGGTGACTCTACTGTTACTGTATCTCCTACTTTATGATCTAATAAAGCTTGAGCAATTGGGCTTTCATTTGAAATTTTTCCTTCAAATGGGTCTGCTTCTTGTGAACCAACTATTCTATATTCATCTTCATCATCTTCATCTACATACTTTACAGATACAACATTTCCTATTCCAACGCTATCTGTTTTTATTTCTTTGATGATTGAAACATTTTCTAACATTCTTTCTAGTTCTTTTACTCTTGCTTCTATTTGAGCTTGTTCATTACGAGCAGCATCATATTCAGCATTTTCAGATAAATCTCCATAAGATCTAGCTTCTTTTATTGCTTGAATGTTTGCTGGACGCTTTACATTTATTAATTCATCTAATTCTCTCTTTAAATCATTTAACCCTTCTTCAGTTAAATATACTTCTTTGTTATTTGCCATGGTTTTCACCTCATTTTAATAATATTTTTTTGTGTTAAATTTTAACCTTAACATGTGGTAATATATCATATTTAATTCTTCTAATCAAGAAAATTTTTCTAGATAATTATTAATATATGATACCCCTCTCACAAACAGGTATAATTATAGCACAATTCACTAAAATTATCAAGTATTTTGTTAATCTTTTATACGTTTAATTTCATTATTGAAATATGTATCTGTCATACCAGCTATATAATCAATTACTATTCTTTTGTTATTAGTATTTTCTTTATATTCTTCTGATTGATCTTTTAAAAATTCACTTACTATTTTTGAGTCTTCATTGTTGTTTTCTAAATCATTTAAGTATTCTTTATATATTCTATTCATTCCTGATTCGTAATAATCAAGTTCTTCTTTTGTAAGACTTTTATTATATATATTATTGTAATTAAATCTCTTTAATTCTAATAATGCTTTATATACTTCATCACTTAATTTTATATATGGCTTATTCATACTATTTTGAATTATATCAAGAATTATTTTATTTATTATATCTTTATTTGTTTCTCCTAGTACTTCTGATATTTCTTTAGGAATTGATTTTTCCTTTATTACTCCTAATCTTACAGCATCTTCTATATCTCTTCCAACATAAGCTATAATATCTGATATTCTAACAACACATCCTTCTAGTGTCATTGCTGAATACTTTTTAGATGCGTCTAAATCTTTATATGCAAGATTATACATATCCAAAAATTCTTCTTTTGTTTTTTTCATTGGTTTATAGATAGGTTCTAATATTTCTCCATTATGTGTGAATATTCCATCTAGTACTTGAACTGATAGATTTAGTCCTTTACCAGCTTTTTCTATATACATTAGATTTCTCACACTTTGAACATTATGTGCAAAGTATTCATTTAATTCACGAAGAGATATTCTATTTAACATAGCTTCTCCTGCATGACCTAGAGGCGTATGACCTATATCATGTCCTAGTGCTATAGCTTCAATTAAATCTTCATTTAAGTTTAAGGCTCTACCTATTGTTCTTGCTATTTTAGATACAAATTGTACATGAATCATTCTATGAGATACATGATCATTTTCTCTAAATGGAAATACCTGAGTCTTATTTTGATATCTTAAGAAACTTAATGAATATATGATTCTATCTATGTCACGATAAAATGATGGTCTTATATCTGATTGTTCTTCTTCATTAAATCTTACTGATTCACTAGACAATGTTGCATATTTACTTAAATCTTTTTCTTTATTAAAAAAATTATTTTTAGCTTCTTCTAAGTAATCCATATTAAGCACCTCTTATTAATCTAATCATTGAATATTCTTCTACTTCTTTATCGAAAGGTAATTTTAATACTTCTTCTGGATGACGAGCTACATCTAATTCATTCATATCTTCATCGTAGATGTTTTCTATTTTATATTCATATGTAGTTCCTGTCGGAGTAAATATTTCTACCAAATCACCCTTTTTGAAATAATTTCTTTCTACTAAAGTAATACATTTATTTTCTTTATCATATCCTGTTATTAATCCAAGATAATCTTGATTAGATAATTCTTGTCTTCCTGTAAAATATTGATCTTTTTCATCAGCTTCATGCATAAAGTAGTGAGATGTAGTTTCTCTATTAGCTACTCTATTTAGTCTTTCTTCATATACTTCCATTTTTTCTGGTGTTAGAGTATTATCATATAATTCATCTACTATCTTCCTATATGTTCCTATTACAGTTGCTAGATAATAGATACTTCTCATTCTTCCTTCAACTTTCATTGAAGTTACTCCTATATCAATTAAGTCTTTAATATACTTAGACATATTCATATCTTTAGTAGCTAATGTGAAATCTTCACCTTCTGTTTTGAATGCAAATCTACATATTTGAGCACAGCCTCCACGATTAGCGTCTCTATTAGTTACATAATTTGATAGAGCACATCTTCCTGAAAAGCATGTACACATAGCTCCGTGAATAAATACTTCTATATCGGTATTAGTCTTATCAATTATTTCTTTTATTTCTTTTTTAGATAATTCACGCGCAAGTACTACTCTATCTACTCCATTCTTTTCAAAGAATAATACTGTTTCGTAATTTGTAGTAGAGTTTTGTGTTGATAAATGAACTTCTACTTTTGGAAAGTTTTTCTTTATATAAGAAATAATAAACGGATCACTTACAATAAAAGCATCTATTCCACAGGCTACTACATCTTTAATATATTCTTCTACTCCTGCCATATCACTATTATGGAATACAATGTTTAATGTTAGATGAACTCTTTTTCCTAGTTTATGAGCAAAATCACAAGCTTCTTTTATTTCTTCTAAACTAAAATTAGTTGCGTTTGCACGTAGTGAATATTTTTGTCCACCTATATATACTGCATCTGCTCCATAAAGAAGAGTCACTTTTAATCTTTCTAGATCTCCTGCTGGAGATAATAATTCTATTTTTTTCATATTACTTCACTTTATACATAGTTTCTTTAAAGAAGAAATTAGTATTATCTCCTAACTTTTTATATTTTTCTATATAATCATTATCTTTGCATTCATTTTCGATATATGTGTATGTATCATTTACTAATTCATCGAAATCAGGCACTCCTTCTTCTCTCATAATAATATATGGAATGTTCACTGAATATAAATCTTTGATAATAGAAGTACCATTCATTATATCTTTAGTATAGAAGCTTGTACCATTATTAGATTCTTTAACTATATAGTATTTATTAGATACTTTTTCTAATATTTCTAGAGTATCCTTCTTATCTTTATTAATAGATTTGTAATAATTAGTTAATAATTTTCTTTTTGAATATGCAATTGCTGGAGTTGATACTACTTCTACCATAGATGTTATTTTTGATTTTTCTACTATTTCTTTTATTTCTTCTAGAGTTATTTCTTTTCCAAGTAATGCATACTTAACGCCTTCGTTATAGTAGTAATCACAAGTACGATAATTATTAACCATATGGGATTGGTCCCATACTAGATCTACATCTAAGTTTAGTTCTTGTTTTATATTTAGAATAGCTAAATCATAAAAGAAAATTCCTTTAATATTAATTTTATTTAATTCAATTAACATTTCTTTTAATTTATCTATTTCATCATTGAATATATTTTTATTCATTTTAATAAATACTTCTAATTTTGGGGATTTTTTTATAATATCTTTTATTTCATCTAAATCATAATAAATAGTTGATTGTACTGAATAATCTTTTAAAGATAGAATTATTCCATCAGTTTTTAAATTTTCAAAATTAGATGTATTTTTTTCTATTAATAATTTCATAGGTCCTCCTAAATATACAATATTATACTATAAAAAAATAAAGTTTAATAACTTTATTTTATTTTTCTTATGCTGGAATTCTCCATGCATGTAGAAATCTTCCACTACAATCATCTGAATATGGGCTATCTCTTTGAATAGCTGATGTACTTCCTGCGTTATACCATGTTCCATTTCCTGCGTATAATTGAACATGTCCTGGCATAATAACAATATCACCAGCTTGTAAATCTGAATAATTATTTATTCTTATCCAGTTATGACTTTCTAAATAACTATCAAATGATGGAACATAATTGTAATTAAAACTATTTAATTCTTGTTCTGATAATACTCCACCTACATATAGAGCTGAACCGATTAAAGTAGCACAGCATGATACTTTATTAGGATTATTAGTAGATCTTTCAATATCATTCCAGAATAAATCTCCTCCCACTGAATATGTCCATCCTTGTTGTTCATACATTGTGTGTACTTTTTCTGCCCCATCTATAATTCCTTGAGCTGAACCTGATGCTAGACCTCCAGCTGATGATCCTCTATTTTTATATTTCGTTTCTCTATCATTTGGATTTACTCCATCTGATCCATCTGCTACATCTTTTCCATCAAATGTTACTTTGACAGGCTCTTTATTTTTAGTTTCTTTTTTGATGTATCTTGTTCTTGTTCTATTCATTACCTCAACTGTGCTT
>JAEEGL010377175.1_pt1 | contig 14298 bp, 33 predicted proteins | sample 9134231 | NCBI WGS metagenome assembly JAEEGL01 (sample SAMN16246548, study PRJNA631951) | gut metagenome | biome: gut microbiome; feature: rumen; material: fiber-attached | host: Bos | place: Iran: Karaj | collected 2018-10 | reverse complement strand
CTTCTTTATATATTTGATTTTTTTCATCTTGTTTTAAACTTTTTGTTAAATATTTTAACAAATAAACTGCTTCTTCTATATCCAATTCTTACACCTCTTTCTTTAACTTATGCTTTTCTACAATAATTCTGATTTTTCTCCAACAATCTTTGCATAAGTCATATTTTTTTAATTTATTCCTGTCTATTACTACTCGATTTTCTCTTTCTAACACTTTTTCACAACTATCACAAATGTATTTGCTCTTTTTGTTTTTGTGTGTAGATTTATCTAATATCATTGTTATTCCTCCTCTATAACAATTGCAAACTTTCTTTTCTTTTCTTTGTTGTAATATTTTGTTTTTCCTGATGCTATCTTACAATTAGCAGGCGACTTCCACCAATAGATTGTTTCAACTTTTACTCCTAAATAATCAGCACATTCTTTTGCTGTTCCTTCGCATAAAAACTCTTCGCCTTTATATACTGCATAAATCACTTTTTGCATTTTCACACTTCCTTTATCTCTAAAATAACTTTACTTTCTTTGCCATATTCAAATGTATCCGTAAATCCTGTTACACAATTTCTATTATCATCTTTTAGCTTTCTTGCTTTTACCATAGCATCTAATATAAACTTTTTAGCAAAGCATACATTGTCTAAATCTCTTTTTTTGTTTTCTTCTATCCAATGAAAATGTATTTGTATAGGATTATTATATCTAGGCAACTTATTTATGTACCACATTATATCTTCTTCAACTTGCTTTTTCATGTTTGCTCCTGCATATCTGTTCTTTCTACATTCATTGATATAATTGTTTAAACTCGGTAATCTTAAAGGTATTTCTATTTTATCTACATATTCTTTAGCTATTACTTTGTTTTCCATATTTCCTCCTCCAGTATAAATTCTCTTATAAATCTGTTTGCATATTCTGGTGCTATTAAGCTTCTTTCTGTTTTATTGTTTGTTTTTTCAATGCTTTTCTTTTTATCTGCATTCCAAGTATATGCTTCTAATATCATATTTTGTTTGGGTTCACAATTTATAAACCATTATTGAGTTGGTTTTTCAAAATAATCTCCTCTTTGTGTTCTATCTTTATCTACAACTTTACTTTTTATTCCCCAAAACTTAACTAAATAATGTTGTTCACTATAAGGATTTTCTATAATTAACTTCAAACCCCTTTTTAAACAAACTATTGCTAATTTAGATATTAATTCATATAATTGTGATAATTCTTTATGTAATTCAATGTCCTTTTCTAATTTTTGAATGTCATTCCATTTTTTCATTTGAAAAGCCACTCCCCTAAAGTGCATTTGTATCTGGTCTTCAAATCTTATACAAAGAAAAAATGCAATAATTAAATCATCTTTTGAAATATCATCAAATATAGATTTTTCATATTCGTATGCTTTTTCTATCTCTTTATATAAATCTATTATATTGTCTGTTTCATTAAATTCATTTAATATATCATAGTCTATTGCTTCTATTCCTAACTTCTTAAATTCATTTTTAAAAGTTCCACTTTGTTCAAAAAAACAATGCACTTTCATATCTTTATCCTTTCCTGTTTCCAATTTCCTTTTTCTACATACTTGCAATTTTTATCGCCTGTAAACGATATTTCTTCTACTCTACCGACATTTATATATACAACTTCGGCAAGGTTCTTCTAGTTTTGGATATTTCATAAGCTACTCCTAAAAAATTGGCATTTCAAATACTGCTGTTTCTTCTAATACATTCGTATATCCATCACATTCAGCAGTTCTATAATTTCTATAGCTTTTTATTATTTCTTGTAATACTTCTTTTGCTCTCTCTTCTTTTTTGTAATTACCTAATATATTCGAACAATCATCTTCTGCTTTATATGTATTTTCATATGACACTATAAAACCCGTTTTTGTTGCTCGTAATGTGTTTACATTATCAAAATTTATAATTTCTGTTTTATCTTGACTTACTATAATCATCTTTCTTCTCCTTCCTTTGCTTTTTTATATTTTCCCCAATCAACTACATTAGCTCCTACTATTCGCCAATCAGTATCTAGTCCATCAACATAAACTACTTTACATTCTTTACTATAACATCCTCCTGCTATTATTACATCAGCTCTATTTTCTAATGACTTTATTACTAAATATCTTTCATAGTCATCATTTAATCCTCTTTGTAATAGCTTTCTTACTTCTTTTGATGTCTTTACATCTGTTCTTTCCCAACCTCCATCAAGAGGTTTTAAATATACTTTAAAATAGTTAGTCATTTGCACCCTCCAAGCTATATCTTTTAAAACTTACATTCTCTCCGTATCTATTCTTTTTATGCTCCCATTCAGTTTTAAACTTATAACCATCTTTTTGAAGTTGATCTATTCTAGCTCCTAGTTGCATTATTCCTAAATCTTGATATGCTTGCCAACTTGTTATATATCCAAATTCTTTTATGTATTTTAGTATTCGTTCTTTTTGTGTCATTTGTACTCACTCTCCTTTATTTGCATATAAATAGCTTAAATCTTCATATTCTCTTTGTTCAAAATTTTCTTCTTTTTTATTGCCTTTAGCTTTAAATTTTTCTTGCTCATTTTCTACATCTAATAACGTTTTTATTCCTTTTTTATTCCAGTCATTTAAAATGCCTTGTACATATCTTCCTGTTCGCTTATTATTAATACTTGCTATTTTTATTGCTTTTATTATTAAGTCTTTATCCATATCTTTTAAATAATCAAATAATAATTCTGCTGTTGCTGGTGTCAATAAACCAATATTTTCTTCATAACATTTTGTTATTTCTGCAATTACAGAATCAGTTTCAGAAACAGTATCAGATACAGATGCAGTAACAGTTGTATCCATAGGGTATACATACGGTATAGATACCGTATCTCTTTTATTATATTCATCAGCAACAATCCTTTTAAATTCAATCGTTTTGATATCTTCTATTTCTTTCAATAAGGGTTTATCTAATTTCTCTGATTTTGTCCAATTATATTTATACCAATTCTTTATTAATAATTCTTTATTTTCTTTGTTATAAAATATAACTTTATGTATATTTTTAAATCTTTCTAATAATTTTTCTATTGTTTCTTCATTATATCCAGTATCTCTTGACATTTGTTTTATGCTTATCTCATAGCAACCACATAAATTAGTATAATTATTTGTTAAACAATACAGCATAAAATATTTATCTTCTGGAGAAAAATCATCAGAAACTTTTGTGTCTGTCCAAAATGTTATATTTACATTTCTATATATAGCCATTTTATACTTCCTCCGAATAATAATCTTCTAAAAATTCTTTTAATTCACTCCAGTTCCTAGTTGTTGTGAATAATTCTTTTAAATAATCAAAATCTTCCATTTTAAAATTCTTAACCAAATAAGCCTTTGCTTTTAAACTATTAAAATAATATAATCTATTTTCCCCTATCTTACATAAATAATTTATTTTATATAAATTAGGATTATCTTTTTGCTTTATTCTATTATTGCAAATTCTTGGTATCATATTAAAAACTTTTGTTACTGAATCTTCATTTATATTATAATATTGTCTTATAGATATTTCAGCTGATTCATAAACTTCTTTAAATCCAAAACTTTTTATCCACTTTTTACAATTGCTTCGACCAACATCTGAAAAAACATTCCCTGTTGCTTCCTGTAATAATTCTTCAACTTTGTTTACTTCTTCATCAGCAAAATTTTCTAATTCTTCTTTCCATTTTATTAATAATTTTAATTGTTCTCTTTTTTGGTTTATTTCTTTTAATTGTTCTTGTTGTTTTTTCAATATGTCATTTTCACTTAATTTTCTTGCTCCCTTTCCTCTATTACAATCTTTACAAGATGTAATTAAATTCAAAATATCATTTGTTCCTTTATTTTTCACAGGATTTATATGGTCTATTTCAAGTATTACATCTGGAGCCATTCTTCCGCAATATTGGCAAGTAAAATTATCTCTCTTAAAAACTTCAAATCTCAACTTCTTTGATATCGCTTTTCTTTCTGCCATTTTCTATCTCCTTTCATCTAAATTTGACAAATTTCAAATTCTATGATATTTTATATAAAAAGGTTTTGATAATCTTTTTATTCTAAATTCATATATAATAGTTAGGACTTGTCATACCACTAACTATTATTTTTTTGCATTTCATCGAATTGTTTTGCTAATTCATCAACTAATTCTCTAACTGCTTTTGTTAAATCTTTTCCTTTGCAACTTAATACATACATTGCCTTGTTTTTCTTTTCTTCATCTAAATTTTTAATATATATATTTGACATTTTATTCCCTCCTTTCATTACTTAATATATATCATATTTATTATATTGTCAATAGATTTTTCAAAATAAAATATTACATTTTTGTTACAATTCGCAACTAATTATGTAAAACGAAAAAGAGGCTATTTAACCCCTTTTTCGTGGGCATACTTTTCTACTGCTCTACTTAAAGATACAGCCATAGGTACACCATCTCTTTCTTTTATTTTTTTTAATAAATCGTATATATTAGCATCTATTTTAATTGATAATTGCATTGCTTTCTCCTTTCTTAAAATGGCAAATCTGAACTTTGATATACATCTTCTTGTACTTCTTGTTTAGGTTCATCTTGTTTTATTTCTAATACTACTATTTTTGGTACTTGTTTTCCATCTTTTGTTCTGTAAAAGCTTAAAAATCCTCTTGTTATTTCTATAATTGTTCTATCTACTGGTTCTATTCCTTTTGGTAATTGTAATTGTATAAACATATTATCATAATCTCCATCTTGATTTTTATTAGATATAGAACAACTATATCCATACATTCCTTTATAAATTTTTGTTTTTCCTGTTATATTCATTTAATTTTCCTCCTTATTTATTTCTCCATTTTAATAAACTCTCATCAACATTGTTATTTTCAGATATATCTTGTATATATTTTTCAAAGCTTTCATCAATACTATTAATTAATTGTTTATAGCTTTCTTTTATGGTTTTCTTTGCTTTTCTAATTGCTATTAAATATCCTCTTGTTCTTTCCTCATCAATATCAAACTTTTCATCTGTACTAACTCTTAACCATTCTTGTTCTAAATTATCAATTATTTGTTCTTCTTGTTTATGTAATGTGTCTAGCAAAAATTTATTACTATTATTTATCCTAATTGAAGCTTGCCACATTTTATTATCTGCTTCTCTTATTTTTGTCATATTTTCGCTTCTTATTTGCAATTCTATTTCCTTTTTTGCCTCTTTAAAAATCTCATCTTTTTTTTCTTTAATTATCTCTTGTTTTATTTTGTGCTTTTCACAATTTAATTTACTTGTAGCAGAATGAAATTTTGTTTTATAATCATTTAATTTTTCTGCAATCTCTTCTAAAAATGCGATTATTTCTTCTTTATCATTATCTTTTGTATCAAACAAATAATCATAAAATTTTTCTCTATAAGATTTTAATCCTGACATTTTATTTAATCAAAATAGTTCTACTGACCATTTCATTTATTTATCATCTCCTTTAATATAGGTTGCCAATAATGTTTATTTGAATGCACTTGCTTATGGTGTTTTAAACAAAGCATTATACAGTTTGTTGGTTCATTTATTAAATTTTTTGCTTCACTCCTATATTGAATATGATGAAGCTCTAATTTGCCATAACAAGTACAATCTAACAACCTGCATTTATATTTATCTCTTTGCATAACTTTGTTATATGTTTCTTTTGTTACTGTTATTCTTTTATTGCTTACTTTTTTTATAGGCTTATTTGCTTTGTAAATCAATTTTGAGCAATTCTTACATTCAAGTAATGAAATTATATTCTTTTTATAATATCGGCACTTAATTTTGCCATTTAAACATTTTGATAAATATTTGCAATACATTTTAACTTTCCTCTAATTCTTTTAATCTTTTTTGTAATTTGTCTATATTATTTTTTATTGTCTGAATCTTCTTTTCTTTTAATCTTTTATCTTCATTGATATCTTTTATTAAAACATTATCTTTAATTAAATCATATACAATATCTTGACATTGTTTTGATAAACTATAACCTTGTACACTTCCTGAATATTTATGATTATAAGAATATATTGTTAAGCATTTTTTGTAATTGTAAAATACACTTTTATCTATAGTATATTGCTTTTCAAAGCCATATTTGTCTACTAATAAATTTTCCTTTTCTTTATTTAACCTTAACATATTAAATCATCTCCAATCCTTTTAACATTCTTTCTTCCTCTTTAGCCAGTCTGTACCAACTCCTGCAAGTTATGTGCATTTCTTGTAATTGTCTATATTTTTGATAGCAATAATCTTTAAAGTCTGTTTTATTTATGTCAAAATCTATTGCCATTTTGCTTGCATTGCTTTGTATCTCACTCCATCTTGTTGCTAATAACCAACTGTCTATACTCAATTGATATAATGTATCTGCATCTGTTGGCTCTACTTTCATAAATGTTTTACTTATTTCTCTAAATTGGTTAAAATCTTCTTGTACTATTCTTTCAAATTGACTTTTTACTTCTTTCATATATTACTCCTTTTTAGATTTAAAATCGTTTACTATTGAATTATAATCTTTTACTTTTATTTCACTTGTGCTTGAATAACCATATCCACTTAATACTAATTCTACAACTTCATCTTTTATTCCTGCATTTTTAATTGATTTATCTAATGCCTGTGCTTTTGTTTTATCTATTACTTTTTCATCATCTATTTGTTGTTGTTTCGTAAATTCGTCTGTATCTGCATCTTTTGTATCATCTATATTAAATAATCCATTTAAGGCATATTTTCTTGCATAACTACTAGCAGTTCCTGTAATTTGGCTTCCATCCATTCCTTTTTTGTTTTCTTCTTCTCTTGCATAGGCTGTGTTACAAATACTTGTATTTTCTCCCTCGACATCTATTAACTCTGCCAATGCTTTTATATAATATCTTTCTCCTATATTTTCCAACTTATCCGCTAAAACTAAAGTTGTTTTATATTTTCTACATATAGGTTTTACTGCTTCTAATATGTCCTCACAACTTCTATACTTATATCCTCCAAATTTATTAAATTGTCCTTTCGGTGCTTTTAATTCATTTTGTATATTTGATAATTTTTCATATATATTCATATTAAACATTCTCCTTTTCTTTTAAATATTTTAATTGTTTATCTTCTCTTTTACATTCTGCTCTAAACTCATTTTCTGCTACTATATCTTCATAAGCATCTAACATTTCTTTATAACTATTTCTCCATCCTACAAAGTCTAATAATTCATGTAAGTCCAATATGTCCAAATAATCCATTACTGATTCTCCTCTCTTTCATTTATTAATAAATATGCTTGCTGTCTTATTCTTAAGTATTCATTTTCTGGTATTCCTATCTCAACCATTGTAGTTAAAACATCTAATTCTTCAATCATTAAATTGAATAATTCTTCTAAATTCTTAATTTGTTTTTTATACCTATCAATTTCTAAATCTTTAAAATCTTCCAACTTTTACACTCCTTTTTAAATCAATTAATAATTCAATCATTTCATTAATAAACATTTCATTTGGCAATAAATCATATTCAATTTCTTTTTGAATATAATCTGAATAATCTTTTACTTTTTTTATTTTAAAAAGATTTATTTGTTTGTCTGACATTTCTACTTCTGATCTTGCTTCCATTTTTTAATCCTCCTTAATCAAAATATCCTATTGTGCTAAAAAATTCTATGCCTTTCGTTTTAAAAGTATAAATTAAAACAGCAACAACTACTATATTTAAAATTATAAATAAGTTTCTTGCTACTGTTCTCCAATTTATTCTCCATTTTTTCATAATACATTACCTCCCTCTATTTAATTTATATTTGTATTATATACTACTTTTTACTACTTGTCAATACTTTTTTATAATTTTTTTAAAAATTTTTATGCTTACTCTTGCAACGGTTTTGCCTATAAAAAGGAAGAAGTCCGCAACAAAAGTCACGGACTTATCAGTAATGTATTGATGTATTTTTATTATATATTTAATTTTAATTTTTGTCAAATTATTTCTTTTTTAATAATTCATTTACCTTTTTTTGTACTTCTTTATAATTATATCCTGCTTTTTCTAATTTCCTTTTTCTTGTATCTCCATTTCCCCATTTTCCATTAATAACTTCTTTTGCTATTTCATCTATACTTTTCTTTTTGTCTTTTTTTTCTTCTTCATACTTAATAAATGCACATTTTCCCCAATTAGTCCATCCTCTTGTTTTAGCAACTGTTTTTAATATTTTAAAACTTCCTCCTGATACTGTACATTCATAAGTATATTTCTCTCCATCATATACTCCAATATGTCCATCCATCCAAACAAGTAAGCCTTTTATATTAGGAATATTTTTTATCTTGCCTTTTTCTGTGCATTTATTATACATTCCATTTGCTGATAGATCATATTTACTATTATACTTAACATTTCCAAATCCACCAAATAAATAGCATTTAATTAAACCTACACAATCATAAGCATATTTGTATCGACCTACTGCATTTCTTGCATTGTTTATTCTTGCTTGTGTTCTATAAAATTTTGGATATTGCTTTATTTTACTATTTACCAAAGCTAATGTTAATTTTTGTCCAAATGTTCCATATATATAATAATTTGAATTTTTATAACATTTTATGGTATTTTCTAGTAAACCAATATTTGTTAGTGCCATAATTATTCCTCCTCTTCTACTATTTCTATTTCTTCATCTTCCATTTCATTCTGTTTTAATTGTGCTTGTTCATTATTATAATTAATTGTACTTATTCCTAAACATACACCTAAAAAAGTATCTATTGCTGTTATTGTTCCAACTATTTGCTCTCCATAAGGAAAATTCCATATTCCTGCTAACGCAAAATATAAAGTTCCACAAGCTGGTAATAATATTTGTGCAATCCATTTTAAAATATCATACATTTTATTACTCATTTTTTCTCCTCCTTTATTGGTGATAATTTTAATGTTTCATCTACTAAAACATTTACACCATGATTTCCTCCAAGTGCTGTATATTGTGCAAACAAATCTGTTAAACAACTTCTCGCATAATCTGGCAAATATCCCTCTTTATTATATGTTTCACATTTACTAACAATTTGAGAACGTAACAAAATCATCATAGAATTTTGCATTGCCTTATTATTCAAATCATTTTCATCTAATTTTTTATTTGTCATTTTATTTTGTTGATTTTGCTTACGTGTAGCATACATATTAGGTATAGCTGCACATAAGCCTGCGATTAACGCAACTATAACTGATTCACTCATTTTTCTTTTCCTTTCTTATTAATATCCAGTAGTCCAACCTGCAGCTTCTGCTGCTGCCCAATTACTTAAACCTGTACAAGTATTAGCTAGTGATTGTGATAAACCTAAATATTTTAATGTTTTTGTTCCTGTATAACTTGTCGCATTTATACACATTGTGAGTATATTATTTAAACTTTCATTAGTTAATCTTCCGCAACCTGAAAATGGATAATACAGATTTGTTACTTTACTTGTATCAAACACTGGTATGGTTGTTAATAAAGAACAATTTTTGAACATACTTCCCATTAATTGTAAAGAACTTGTATTAAATTCTGGAATGCTAGTTATTGCATAACAGTTGTTAAACATAGAAGCCATATTAGTAACGCTACTAGTATCAAATAATGGTACACTTGTTAATACATTACAATTATTGAACATATAATACATATTTGTTACTTTACTGGTATTGTATAAAGGAACACTTTTTAATTTAGTACAACCTGAAAACACACTACTCATACTTGTTACATTGCTAGTATCAAATAATGGTGCATTTACTAAATTAGAATTACTCATAAATCCATTAGTAAAATTAATAAGATTACTGGTATCAACATTTTCTAACCAATCCATATTTTGAGCTTGTGAACCCTCAAATATTACACCATCTGGTAATACTACTTGTCCTCCACCACTTACATTAGTAGTAACTTCTACTTCATCTAATCCATCATAACCTGAATCTGGAGTTATTGTTGTTGTTCCATTTTCTGTTATTGTAACTGATTTACTTTGTAGATTTGGTTGCTGTCCTTCATAAGTTCCTGTTATTCCTAAAACTCTTTCATTTTTCTTTAACTTGTTTGCAGTTAATCCTACACTAGATGCAACTTGCCTAGATGGAACTACTACGGTTACTTCCCCTGTATCATCAATAACGTACTTAGTCCCAACTTCCCAATCTTCATCTTCAATTGGTGCATTTATTTCCAATACTTGCATACCATAATCTGCTGAACTATAATCACTTATCGTTGCATTTCCTTCCACAGCTCCTGTATAAATTCCAGAAGTTGTTTCTAATGTTCCTGTTATTTTTTGTCCGTTTACATAAGCTGTTTCGTTTTCTATTATATCAGAAGCTGTTGCAGTTGCATCAGATGTGTCTATTCCTGTTGTTATACTTGCTATTTCTGTTGGGAAGTTGGAAGCTATTATTGTTCCGCTTGTTCCCTTTTTAGTTCTTATAGCATTTGCTATTGCAGTAAATAATTGAGTTAGTGTCATTAATACTCGCCTCCAATCGCTTGTGTTATATGAGTGTCTATATAATTATCACAATAAGACTCTATTGTTGCTATATCAGAAGATGTCCAATAATCAGTACCTCTTACTGGTGTATATCCATCTTGTCCATTAATTCCATTAGTTCCGTTAGTTCCATCTTTGCCATCTTTTCCGTCTTTACCATTAGTTCCATTAGCACCGTCTTTACCTGGTGTTCCTTGTTGTCCTTGTAAACTATTTATAAAATCTTGCTTTGTTCCTATGTTTCCCAAATCAAGCCATATTTCATAAGCACTTTTCCCTGTTACTCTACCTAAATTTATTATCCTTGACATAAACTCGCCTCCTTAACATATTTCCAATGATAACCACCACAAGTTTTTCTTAAACCTTTGCATACATCAAATACATGGTGGGATATATTTAAACTTCTTTCAGCTTCTATAATGCTATTATAAACTTTATTTGTTTCAACACATAAAACTTTACGCATTACAAAATTATGAGCTTTGTTTATTTGATTTTTCTTAAATTCTGTTTTTTTAGAATAATGTTTTCCTTTATGTATATTATGTAATTTAATCCTTGTTTCTTCTTCAACCTTATATGCTGTTGCTTTATATCCACCACTTTGCTTATTATACCCATTTTCTATAGTATCAAACTTTTTTATAAAATATTTTTCTTTTTCTTCGGCATCTTCTTTATTTTTTGTTGTAAATAATATATTAACTTCAAAATTGTTCCATCCATATTTCTGTATTGACTTATAAATTTTAGTCATTGGTTTATAACCTTTGCCTTTCTTAATTCGTTCATTTATTCCTTGACTTGTCAATCCGATGTATTCTTTGTTGTTAATATTATTAGTTATAGAATAAACTTTATACTCTTTATCCAATAGTAATCACCAACTCTCCGTTATTGTTTATTTGAGCATTAGTTATACTATCTCCGATTATCACCGTTTATCTCCCTTGTCACCTTTAAATTCATTATTATCTAATTTTGTCTGTACTTCATCAATTAAATCTGTCATAGTATCTATTGTTCCTGATACTTCACTTAATCCATCCTGCAATGCTTGTTGATATTGTTCTAGCTCGCTTGGTGTTATTGGCTCACTATTTTCTGTTTGTTCATCTGGTATATATGAACCTGCTGATACAAATAAAGTAATTGGTGATGGTGAATATCTTAATATTAGTTCATCATTTTGTGTTTCATAAGCATACACTCCTAATACAAATGTACTTTTCTTTTGTAAAATTTCTGTTGGAATATCACATTTATTGTTAGCAATTATTACTTTATAAGTATTTTCTTTATTAGAAAATAAAGCAACTTTAACTAAATTGTCTGTGTATTCCTCTGCAAAATCAAAATCAACCTCGTGTATATTGTACTCGTTCTCGTTAATATAATCTCTTGATTTTGCGACTAATTTGTTTGTGTTAACTTGTACTTGCACAATTTATACCTCCTTCTCTTTATTTTATAACTACATTATAGCACGATTTTAAAAATCTGTAAAATAAGAAAAAAGAGCTATTTAAAGCCCTTTTCATCTAAATATAATTTTACTATTCTATTAATTGAATCATTACTTAAAGCAACCAATTCGCACATATCTTCATAATCAAAAACTTCTTTTCCATCTTGATTTTTATGTCCATTTTCATATAACCATACGTGCATTAATTCATGTTTTAATGTCAACATCATTTGTTTGAAGTTCCCTTTTTCTATATAAATAGTTCTGTCATCATAATGGGATCTACCTACATAAGTATTTTTACCTTCTATTTTGTCAACATCATAAATTGTATATATATTATTATTAATTGTAAATTTACATATTTCTTCCATTTTATTTCTCAACTAATTGTTTTATATATTTATAATTTTCTTTTTCTTTTTGTGCAATTTTCATAAGCATATTTTTGTCCTGTGGATTTTCTGCCATATCAGCAACATCTTCTAATTTTCTTGTTTGTTCTTTCATATCGTGCATTGCCATTTCTAATTCTTCATAATAATCTTGTTCTCTATAATTTCTATAATTTCTTCTATTTATTTTTCCACCTCTTCTATCATAATCTCTTGTTCTATAATCTTCTCTATAATTTCTATAATCGCGATAATCATCTCTATTATCATAATCCCTATAATCTCTATAATCCATATAATCACGATAGTCACGATAATCTCTATAATCATCTCTATTTGAACTCATTTCATTCATTTTTATTTCTCCTTTCTATTCAGGTATTTCAGTATAATATATGAAAACTTTATCTGTTTTTGCATCTTCATCTTCTATAAAATCTAATGTAAATCTTATATAACTTTCTACATCTTCACCAAAAATGTTATTATAATCATTATATGCACTATTCATTACTATGTAAAAATCAACATTTGAAATGTTATTTAATCCTCTTTCCATTTGCAACTTTTTTGTTTGTTCTATATCCCACTTTTTTCCATAAGGTCGCATTTTAGATATAATTTCATCTGCCATTTCTTTATTTAATGTATTTCCATAGGCCATTTTATATAACTCCATCTCAAAATTTTTATAACAACTATTATCGTAATCTTTTATTATTTCCATTGTATCTTCCAATAATTCCGATAATTTTTCCATATCTTCTAATCTACCATTTTCAACTATTTTTTCAATATATTCTTCTATATCCATCAGCTTTCTCCTTTCAAAGCTTCTATAATTTGTTTATTCTGTTGAATTATTGTATTAAGTAAATCATCTTGATGTTCTAAATACTTCATTAAATCCGTATTGTTAAAATCCTCTATTAATATTAAAAAACTAAATATTTGTAACCAATTTGAAAAATTTTCTAAATTATTCATGCAAGTTTCTCAATACTTAATGATGGATTATTAAATGTTACTGGATTCTCTGAATTGTTTTTTACTGTAAATATATCACAACAGTTACAAGGAACTTGAACTAATATCTCACTTGCAATATTCTCAAAAGTATCTACTGTAGTTCCTGGTGTTTGCATTTCTCCGCCTATTATATTTTCTCCTGCATTTGTTAAATTTACTGTTATTTGTCCTGCTACTGTTGGAGATACATTTGCATTAAAATGTATTTCATATATACCAGGTTTTGTTATTTCAAATATTCCACTGTTTAAAGTACTAAAATTAAGCCATCCACCACTACATTTGCAAGAGTTTGTTCTTACATTAGTTCCATCAAATAGTACATTTGCCCCTGCATTTACTGTCTGAGTTGGATTGGTATTAATCGCATTTATCATTTTTATTCCTCCTTTACAAAAATAGAGATAGACTATATCTATCTCCTTAAAATAAATTAAAGCAAAAATCACATAAGTGAAAATAGAAAAATCTAAAATTGCTTATATTAAATTAAATTCCGTTGCATCCACATCCGCAACCATTGTTTGGACAAGTAAATATTGGTTGGTTTCCATATACTGGAACTGTTCCAACAGGGCAGTTCTTTAATTCGTTATAAATATTTTGAGTAATTGCCTGTGTTTGTGCTATTTGTGAAGCTCTTAAATCAGCCATTTGTAACTCTCTTTGTAAATCTGAGATTTTACTATCTTTTTCATCTAGTCTATCTCTAAAGATTTCATCAATTATTCTTTGAGTATTAGCTGTTTGGTTAGTGATT
>JAEEGL017465289.1_pt1 | contig 14299 bp, 9 predicted proteins | sample 9134231 | NCBI WGS metagenome assembly JAEEGL01 (sample SAMN16246548, study PRJNA631951) | gut metagenome | biome: gut microbiome; feature: rumen; material: fiber-attached | host: Bos | place: Iran: Karaj | collected 2018-10 | reverse complement strand
CGGAGTTGAAATCAAATGTTACAGAGTCATTTATGACTGCATAAACGAAATAGAAGCCGCTATCAAAGGTATGCTTGCGCCCAAGTTCAGGGATGTTGATATCGGTAAGGCGGAGGTCCGTCAGATTGTCAAGATTTCATCTGTCGGCAATATCGCGGGCTGCCATGTGACAAGCGGCAAGGTTACAAAGAACGCAAAGGTAAGAGTTGTCCGCGACGGAATAGTCGTTACCGAGGACGATATCGCATCTCTTCGCAGATTCAAGGACGATGTCAAGGAAGTCGCGTCGGGATTTGACTGCGGTATCGGTCTTGAAAAATTCAACGATATCAAGGAAGGCGATGTATTCGAATTCTTTGTAACCGAAGAATACAGAGATTGACAGAGGTTTTAAAATGGCCGGTTATAAAACAGACAGAGTGTCTGAAGACATCAGAAGAGAAATAGCCGCTATGATACGCGAACTCAAGGACCCGCGTATTCAGGGAATGCTGACTGTTGTCAATGTCGATGTCAGTTCCGACGCTTCATACGCGAAGGTTTATGTCAGCGCGATGGAGGGTATCGAAACGGCGAAAACGGCGGTCAAAGGCCTTACAAGCGCGACGGGATATATCCGCCGTGAAATAGGCAAGCGGCTTCATCTCAGAAAAACCCCCGAGCTGAAATTCATAGCCGATGATTCCATAGAAAAGGGAATGGAAATCACCGGCCTGCTGAACAGTATTGTTAAAACCGAGGAAGAAACGGATGAGAATTAACCTTCAGGAAACAGCTGAATATTTTTTGAATAATGATAATTTTCTTCTGCTGTGTCACGAGTCACCCGACGGTGATACGGTGGGCAGCGCAACCGCGCTTGCTCACGCGCTGAACGCAGGCGGCAAGAAGGTTAACATTCTGTGCTCAGACACGTTCACGAAAGATTTTGAGTTTATGTTTGAAGGGCTTGAGCTTTCGCAGGATGCCTGTGAGCACATTGTTGCCGTTGATGTGGCGGATCCGAGACTTCTCGGCCGTGAATATGAGGCGCTTTACGCGGACAAAGTTGAGGTCTGTATTGACCATCACGCTTCAAATGTGATTTATGCCGCGAAAACTTATCTTGAACCGGATTCCGCTTCGGCGGCGGAGATGGTGTATCTTCTCCTGGAAGAAATGAAAGCGGAAATAACTCCGGTGATTGCCTCGTGCCTTTTCACGGGCGTTTCAACCGATACGGGATGTTTCAGGTTTTCAAACACGACGGTGAGAACATTTCAGATTGCCGCGAAGCTTGTTGAATACGGCGCGGACAGTTATAATATTATTCAGACGTTTTTCGAAACGAAAACAAAGACCTACGCCGCGCTGGAGAAACTTGCCGTATCGGGCATGCAGTTTTTCTTTGACGACCGCTGCGCGATAATCTATGTTACTCAGGATATGTATAAAAAGAGCGGCTCAAACGAAACCGAAACCACGAAGCTCGCGAATATTCCGAGACAGATTGAGGGAGTCAGAGTCGGCGTTCTGATGAAAGAACTTTCCGACGGCAGTTTCAAGGCATCCGTCAGGACGCACGGTGAAATCGACGCGAGCGCAATCTGCAAACGCCTCGGAGGCGGAGGTCACGCGGGAGCGGCGGCATGCACAATCAACGCCGGCAAAAACAAGGCGACAAAACTGCTTCTTAAGGAAATCGGCGCCGAGCTCGGCGAGGAAGTAAACATATAAAAACGATAATAAAGCATACAGGGATAATCCGGCGGCTGCCGGATTATCCCTTTTTGTTTACACGGATTATTATATTATCGGGGTTGCGGCATATAACCCTATACTTCCGCCGCGGCGTTGAGCAAAAGCTCTCCGCCAAGTTTTCGGCAGCGCGTTTTTACAGTTAAAAACTGTAAGTGTGTGGTATGCTACTCTGTACAATAACTGATAACGGATAACATCAAGAATAACATAAGCACTTTTACGCTAAACACCTACTTATCAAAATCGATTAGGGGGTGCGCTGCCGGGAAAAATAATTATATTTCAATTTCAAATTCGACAGTGGTGTTTACCGTGTCAAGAGCAAGCTGGAGCTTAGCCAGAGTATCGGCCGCCTGAATATATTCCTGCGCGGCTTTATCAATATCATAATTCGCGTATTGATAGTCTATCAGCCCCACGTTTTGCCTGCCGTAAGACTCGACTCTCTCCTTTGGCAAAACAGACTTCATATTGCTCAGACGCGATACGGCTGCCGTCATTTGAGGAAGACATACCAGAACTTCATCTATGGTCATATCAAAACCGGGAACCTTGGTTGTAGTGTTGAAAATATTTATTTCATGCTTCAGCTTCCTTATTTTTTCGCTCAGTTCTTTTTCTTTTGCCCGTGTGTCTTCAAAACTGTAAGCCGGTCTTACGCTCTCGAGGTCTTCGCCAACAGCGGCGATAAAGGTGCACGCCTTGTTTTCAAGTCTGATAAGGTCATTCAGCTCGTTTGTAAGCGCTCTGAGAATTTTAGCTGCCTGTGATGAAGTAACTTTCATAGTGTTTCCTCCTGAAAATTTTGTCAGCATATAATATTTCGGTTAAATAATGAAATCTCCGCAGTGCTCCGCGCTGTCGGAATCATTTGACAAATTTGATTTTTTCGATTATTTTATCGAGAATCGGAAGCGGTCTCGGGTCGGCGTGGATAACTCTGACAATTCCCGTGATTGAAAGCACGAAAAGCAAAATGCATATAATACTGTACAGATACCTGAGCTTATCGTTGATATTAAGAATGAAAAGCGCGGACATTATTATTGATATCCAGAGGCCCTGATTCATGTGCAGCTTGTAAAAGTCATTGTGGTTTTTACATTTGAGCGCGGGAATCAGAATGAATATGCCGAAATATGCGCCTATGAGATAGTTCTTTTCGGCGGGGTCGGGAGTGAGGTCGCCGGCAGCGCCGTCCGCGTCAGCGGAATAATTGATTCTTACCGGAGCTCCGCAATTTGAGCAGTTTGTTTCATTTTTATAGACGGGAGCGCCGCACGATTCGCAGAAACCGGTCTGCTCGGGTTTTTGAACCTGCTGAACCGGAGCGGCATGCAGCGCGCTTCCGCAGACAGGGCAGAATTTTGCGCCGTCTTCCGCACGGTTGCCGCATTGTCCGCATATAATCATAAAGTAACCTCCGTATAAGTGATAATGAATAAGTTTGTCAGTTCGTTCAGTAAAACCGGGGAATCTTTAAAGGCAGTTTATCCGGACTGCCGACGGCTGTCAATGATTTGAACTTGCGGAAATTGCGCCTCCGGCGATACCGCCCGCGGCGGCTGACTCCGCGTCGTCCATAACCGCGTCAATGGCGAGAACAACGCCCAGAACGATAATCTCATCCTTTTCATCGGCGATGTCTATCTCAAATGTGTCGCCCCAGGTCATCCACTGCTTATGAATCACGGCGATTTCCTTTTCGCCGTCATTGATGGAGTAGTCGTGAGCGGTAAAGTTGCCCTGAATGGACCATCCGGGGCCTTCCACAACATATTTGGGCTTTAAAAGCGAAAACTTTTTCACGATTTGAGCCACCTGATTGCCGTTGATCTCAACGAAGAATTTAGGCATGATTGTCGCGACTTTCTGTCTTATGAACGCGACTTCATTCTGATTGGTGTCAAAAACCGTGAGTTTTTTGCCGACGGACAGAACCTTGCCCTCGACAAAATATTTGTCGTCACCGTTTTCATCCTTGATTGTGCTTTTGTCTTTCCAGGAAAATACTTTTTGTTTAAGATAAAGTTTCATTGTATAAACTCCTTTTGCCGCGTTATCATCGCGCGGCAGTTTCTTTATTATCATTATATCTCATTTATGTTACAAATTAAACACTTTTTTCAAAAAAGATCAGGATGAGTTTTCTTTTTTATTACCGGGATTCCGCACGGGAGGGGACACGAAGCGGTTATAAATAATATAGTTTAATTCATACTGTATATTCCTCATATACGGAGGCAGGTATAATACCTCCTCCGTTTTTATTATGCTGCCGCAATTATTTTCAGTCAATAGTTTTAGACATAAATACAGTAAAGATTAAAAAGAAACCTCCGAAATGATTTTTTAAAAAATCAAAAAAAACGAAAAAACATAAAACCTGTTTATATTCCGGTGCATCTAATAAGTGAAAGGACACAAAATCATATCGAAAAGGAGATAGTAAAATGTAATTTAAAAACAGTCAAGTAATCACCGGAATTATTCTTTGCACAGGATATGTTGTATCCGCTCTAACAAAGTAAAAAAAGGGGTTTTAAAAATGAAAAAAACAATATCTGTATTATGTTCTGTTTTGGTAATTATATCGATTGTTGTTCCGGCATTTTTCGCTGTTTCTGCAGCTTCTGAAAATATAAATGTGCAACCGGACATTCATTTTATGAATGTTGATAATCCCTATATGCCGATTATTGTTGATGATGAGGAGAGTGAAAAAATCCGCAGAGGAAACCGAGAATCTGATATAATCGGGAGAATAGACGCTCCTCTTACAAAAACGGTTGAATTGCCGTCTTCCTATGATTCCCGGAATTACGGTTATATTACTTCTGTAAAAAGCCAATCCCCCACCGGAACATGCTGGGCCCATGCGGCAGTAAGCGCATTTGAAACCTATGATATTATCAATGCCGGCGCCCCTATATCAACTGATTATTCGGAGGCTCAGATAGTCTGGTTTGCTTATAATACTGTAAGTTCAGACGGAACAGCAAATGATGGTTATAACCGCGACGTTGCAGCTTACAGTACGGGCGGCAGCTATTATTCTGTGGCTGCGGCTTTGGCAAACGGAAGCGGACTCAGTTATGAGGATTCGCAATGGGAAGGGCTTTCAAGGAATTCTCGTTATAATGCTGGTGTTTATTACTGTCCTGTTTTTTATGATGAAGACCGTCATCTTTGTTCATCCAATCGCCGTATTTTAGATATAAGTGAAATTATTTCAGACAAAGCCGGTTCCTTTGCTAATAATCCTGCTGCAATTTACACCATTAAACAAGCTATAATGGAACAAGGTTCTGTATGTTGTTCTTTGTATTATAATTCAACTAATTTGTGTACAACAAACTCTGCTTATGGTTATTATTGTTCTGATAATAATAAATCAGTTAATCATTCTGTAACTTTGGTTGGATGGGATGACAATTTCAGTGGATTTAAAACGATGCCAACAGATGCTAATGGAAATGAATTAACCGGTGCGTGGCTAGTTAAAGACAGCCAGGGCAAAACAAGCAAATTAAAGGGCTATTTTTGGCTTTCTTATTATGATAAAACCACTTTTATGTTCCATACGTGCAAAACCAAAGACGCGTCAAAAACGCTCAATATATACAGTTTGTCATCTGCGACACCTTATAATTTTCTTTCTTCTTCTACTTCAGGCAATACAGCTTCTGCTTACGAAAAAATGTCTGCTGCCAACGTCTATACATCAAAAGGAAATGAGATTATCAGCTCTGTCGGATATTTTACGTTAGAAAACGAATATATGCAAATCAGTATTTATAAAAATGTAACTGATAATTTCGACTTTAACAATGCTGTTCCGGCTTATCAAAGTGACGTATATTATGAAGATTATGAAGGGTATCATACTCATTTAATTCCGGATACACAAAAGGTCGGTATTTCTCCCGGCGAAAAATATGCGGTTGTTGTTTCTTATTCTTCTCCTTATGACAGATGTACTGTCAGGGTTCCTTTTGAGGTTGCTCCGGTAAATGATGACGGAACTATTAATACTGAATCTCCAAATCAAATATGTGTGCATCCCGGCGAATCATTTTACTGCTTTGACAATTGGTATAGAGGCAATTATGATTATTCCGGTATCTGGACAGATGTTACAACATCCTCAACCATAGGGAATGCTTATATATATGTAGAAACCGAATGCGGACATAATTATATTCCTGAAGTTGTTGCTCCCACATGTACTGAATCCGGCTACACTGATATGGTTTGTTCTCAGTGCGGCGACAAATATGTAACAAACGAGGTTGCTTCTCCCGGACATAATAACGTAACGGAAACTGTTGAGTCAACATGTACGGTTCCGGGATATACCAAAACATATTGTTCTGTCTGCGGCAGCTTTTATGAAGAAGAAATCCCCGCATCAGGTCATAATTACAGCTCTGAAATTGTCGAGCCTACGTGTGTCGACAGTGGCTATACCGTTTATATATGTACACGTTGCGGCAACAGTTATAGTTCTGACGAAACAGAGCCCTTAGGTCATAATTTTGAGGTATTTAAAACCGGCTCTGCTTCCTGTAATGAAGACGGCAATATAATTTATAAATGTTCCAGGTGTGATGTATTGTCTGAAGAGACAATAGTGACTACCGGACATTCACTTAAAACAACCGTTGTAGCTCCGACTTGCGAAGAAGACGGATACACTCTGGTGGAATGTGAAAAGTGTAACTTGTCATACAAAAAGAATGTTGTTCCGGCTTCAGGTCATAATTATGTTCTTTCTGAAACTCATGAACCGGATTGCGAAACTGCCGGTTATTATCATTATTGCTGCAGCAATTGTGACAGTACTAAAGATGTTCCGATTGAACCCGCCGGACATAGCTTTACAGAATCAATTGTTCCTGCTACCTGCACTGAAAAAGGTTATACATTACATACTTGTTCGGCTTGCGGTAAATCATATAAAGACAGTTTCACTGATATGACTGAGCATTCTTTCTATACAAAGTCAACAAAAGAAAGCTCCTGTTCAGAAAACGGTTATACTGTTCAGTGCTGTTCTGTTTGCGGTTACGAAGAAACAGTCAATGATATTTCGACATCGGGCCACAATTTTGAGGTTGTAAAAACTGTTCCCCCAACATGTGCATCCAAGGGGTACACGGTTTATAAATGTTCTTCATGTGGTATCACTTATAATGGTGATGAAACCGATATGCTGCCTCATTCATATTCTTCTGAGGTAACTTCGCCGACATGTACATCCGGCGGATATACAACTCATACATGTTCTGTTTGCGGCGATTCTTATACCGATGCCAAGACAGAGCCCGCAGGTCATAGTTATTCATCTTCTGTAACGGCTCCTACATGCACCGCGGAAGGTTATACTGATTTCACCTGTCAGAAATGCGGGCACAGTTACACAGGAGCTAAAGTTCCTGCTACCGGTCATCAATATAAAACCACAGTAGTTGCTCCGACTTGTACCACAGGTGGGTATACAACGTATAAATGCGCATCGTGCGGTCATTCATATAAGGGTTCGGAAACGGCTGCTTTAGGACATGATTTTGCAAATTACGTTTATAATAACGACGCAACTGTTTCTTCTGACGGTACTAAAACGGCAAAATGTTTCAGATGTTCCGCTGTTGACACCGTTCCTGCATCAGGAACAAAAATTGCTATGTCAAATATGTCAATTTCGGTGAAGGATGGCTCGGTAAGCTATAAATCTATTGTAACACTTACAGCTAAAGCTTCAGGCGTACCGTCCGGATATTTTGCAGCAATTTACGATGGTGATAAATTACTGACTAAAGGCAGCAACGAGTATGTTGAGTATGAATTGGGTCAAATGACATCAACCCACACTTATACTATCAGAATAATAGATTCTTCCGAAACTGTACAGAAAGATAAAAGCGGTAACCCGCTTGAAAAAACCTCAACTATTAATGTAGATACCGGACTGTTTTCAAAAATTACAGCGTTTTTCCAAAGCCTGTTTAATGCATTGCCTCGCGTAACCGTTTAATTTGTATCAATAATTTATGTATTAAGGACCGCCCGGTTCGGTCCTTTCTTTTTCTTGGTTGCGAGAAACCAAAAGGGCAAAAAAACTAAAATGAGAGGGGCAATTATCTCTCGGTTCAAAGAGTATGAAGAGCAGACAAACGTAGCGGAAACGGTTATATAATTCGTCCTTTGTATTGAAAAAATAATTTTTTGTGATATAATAGTTGAAAATATTTCCGCCGGTAGCATAGCCGGATAATGCACCGGATTCCGATTCCGGAGATCGGGGGTTCGAATCCCTTCCGGCGGGCCAAATCAGGAAGGCATCCTTTCGGATGCCTTCCTGATTTATCATTCGGGAGAGAACCCCCGATCTCAAAAGACAAGGGGTCCCCGAAAAGTCAACAGACTTTTTGGGGAGAGGAGGAGCAGCGGAGTGAATGAGACTTCGCGCGAAAGAGGATAACAAGGCGCGGAGGCGAACGATACACAGCCCGCGACGACGAGGTTCGAATCCCTTCCAGCGGGCCAGAAAAAAGGCTTACAATTTTGTAAGCCTTTTTTCAACGAAGTCGCCCCTTTGGGGCTAATGAAGACGCTTCGCTAATGAAGAAATGAAGACGCTCGCAGTGCTCGCTGATGTTTAGGGGCGGCTTCACTTCATTTTCTGCGAAGCAGAAAACTTCATTATGCCGAAGGCATAACTTCATTTGTGCGCAGCACAAACTTCATTTACAATCAATTCCATACAATTAACAGCCGGAGCGATAGCCCCGGCTGAAAATATTGAATATTATATTTTTACTGTTTCACATCATACTTGCCGGGGTTGAACAGATGAACGAAGAACCATATTATAATATCGAAGAAACCGTGCTTGATTGTTACCTGTTCCTCATCCATTGTCTGATTGCCGTCTATATCTGTTACAACAACCTTGACCGTATAATCTTTTGTCATGTCTTTAACGGTTAAAGTTTTGTCCTTGCCCGCAGGGCTTCCGTCAACATACCACTGAACGCTTCCGCCCTCGGGAACATTTGCCGTGAAGGTTACCGTCGTGCGGTAATCGTATGTCTTTTTGTTATCCGCGCTGTTGCCCTTGATTACATTCGCTTCGGGAATATCGGGATTATCGGGAGTTATCTTTGTTCCGGCTGCCTTTCTGGTATCGGTTGCGTCGCAACGGTCGCACTTTGCGGTTTCGGTTCCGTCTTTTTCAGTGGTGGCGTCGTTGTTATATTTGTAGTTTGTGAAGCTGTGACCGAGCGCAGGAATCTCTTCGGTGTAACTGTCACCGCAAGAGCAGGTGAAGGTCATCTCACCTTTATTCGTGCAGGTGGAGGTGACTGTTATCTCGGAAGCATAAGAGTGGGTGTGAATATCAGGAGTATAGTTAAAATGGATATTTGCGTTTAATAAGTCTTCATTATTTTCATCTATTGTAATTTCGTTCCACTCTTCCTCAGTACCTGTGAAATAAACATCCGTAAGGGCGCTTTCGCAGTTTCTGTCAATCCACTCTTTTATTATTTCAAGCGGGATACCGCTTACTTCGGTTAGTCCCTCAGCGATAGCCCGATTATATATATCAATCATCTCGCTGCTATCAGAATGCAGATAAAAAGCATTTTTACTTATCGTTCTGACCTTTTTACCGATAATAACGTTCTGCAAAGATAAGCAATTACGAAATGCATCTACACCTATGCTTGTAACGCTGTCGGGGATGTTTATGCTTGTAAGCATGGCACAACTGCGGAATGCATTATCACCTATGCTTGTAACGCTGTCGGGGATGTTTATGCTTGTAAGACCGAAGCAGGTGGCAAATGCGTAATTGCCTATGCTTGTGACACCGTTGCCGATAGTTACACTTGTAAGCCCGGTACAGTAGTAGAATGCGTAATCGCCTATGCTTGTGACACTGTCAGGGATGGTTATGCTTGTTAGCCTGATGCAATCAAAGAATGTACTATTGCCTATGCTTGTGACACTGTCGGAGAGGGTTATTCTTGTGAGCCCCGAGCAGTAGGCAAATGCGTAATCGCTTATGCTTGTGATACTATCCGGGATGGTTACGCTTGTAAGACCGGCGCAACTATGAAATGCAGAAAGGCCTATGCTTGTGACACCGTTGCCGATAATTATGCTTGTAAGTCCGGAGCAGTTTTTGAATGTAAAATCGCCTATGCTTGTGACACCGTTGCCGATAGTTACACTTTTAAGCCCGGTGCAGCCGGAAAATGCACTATCGCCTATGTATGTGACACTGCCGGGAATGGTTATGCTTGTAAGCCCGGTGCAGCCGTGAAATGCACTAACGCCTATGTATGTGACACTGTCGGGGATGGTTATACTTGTAAGATTGGTGCAATCGGAAAATGCACTACTTGCAACAGTTTTTGTATTTGCCTTGATTGAATAATTACCTGTTATTTTCGGTTTCGCTTCTATCAGATGATTACCGATATATAAAACATTATCTGTCCAGTTTGATTCACGGTTATAGTATCCTGTATTATAAAATGCACCACTATCTATGTTTGTTACACTGTCGGAGATGATTATGCTTGTAAGACCGGTGCAGCCCATGAATACTTCAATGCCTATGCTTGTAACACCGGTGCCGATTGTTATGCTTGGCAGCTTGATGCAGCCGCAAAAAGTACGATAACCTATGCTTGTAACATCATCGGGGATGTTTACGCTTGTAAGATTGGCGCAGCCCCGGAATGCGCTCCAACCTATGCTTGTGACACCGTTGCCGATAGTTACGCTTGTAAGCCCGGTACAACCTTCGAATGCACTACCGCCTATGCTTGTGACACTGTCGGGGATGGTTATCTCTGTAAGATCAACGCAACCGTCAAATGCACTTCCGGCAATGGTTCTTGTTCCGTCTTTTATCTCATAACTGCCGGCTATCTCTGGCTTTGCCTTGATTAAATGCTTTTCGATATATAGAACTCCATTTTTCCAGTTTGTTTCATTGTTGTAATATGCAGTGTTGTCAAATACAGAAGAACCTATACTTGTAACACTGTCGGGGATGATTATGTTTGTAAGTCCGGTGCATTTGTAGAATGCATCACTGCCTATGATTGTGACACTGTCGGGGATGGTTATGCTTGCAAGCTTGGTGCATTCGTAAAACGCCTGATAACCTATGCTTGTGACACTGTCTGAAATGGATATACTATTAATGCTGCAACTGATAAATGCGTTGTCGCCTATGCTTGTAACACCCTGTTCAATAACTACATCATAAATGGGCTCTGTTATCCATTGAAACCAGGGCTGGTCATCTGTATATTCAAAATCAATCATTTCTCCTTCGCCGGAGATTGTCAATGTCCCGTTTTCAAAGGTCCACGTAAGATTATCTCCGCAAGTTCCGTGTGTCGTACTATTCGCCGAGACGCTCAGCGCTCCAACCCCGATAACGCCCAAAAGCATTACCAGGCAAGAAATGACTGAAATTGTCCTTTTAAGTCCTGCTTTCATTTTGCTCCTCCTTAATTGTCAAGCATCGTAATAAAACTATATCATACGCACGTTGAAATATCAATATCATATTAAAAGTGAAATATAAATTATCTTAACTCCGAAGTCCATATTTACCGGTTATTATGAGCGTCCTGCGACCTGTTGAAACCTCCTGCGTATCATTCACGCGCCGGAACAGAATTCGCCGGGTTATATGTTTTGTACCGGGACACGCGTATAAATAACAGATTCCATCTTGAAAAACTTTCTGAGTTGCGATATAATATTTTTACAGCGTCTGCCTGAAATCGGGAGGCGCAGACTTCTTTGCCGTGATTCTCCTCGGGAGCGCCCGCTTTCCGTCAGAAAACGGAGCGTACCGACGGCAGTTACGGTTATTAAATTTCTATAAGAGGAAGGGAGTTCATAAATGAGCGACGGAACCTCCGCGGCAATTCAGAAGCCCGCAAACGCACTGCCCTCGGATTCGGGCAAAAACGTGACCAGATTTGAATATATCTGTCTTATGCTCGCGCGTATAGGCGGTATGTTCGGCACAACGCTTACCGGTACGCTTGCCACCGCTTTCCTGCATGAGCTGTATTACGGACCTGTCGGTGTAGAGGCGGATCAGATTGCGAAAATTCTCGCGCTCCAGACAACACTGACTACCGTGGCCGGTATTGTCTTCGGCCTTATTGCAGGTATTGTCGTTCAGAAATGGAAATCCCGCTGGGGCAGATACCGCCAGTGGTATATTATCTGCCTTATTCCCATTTTCACATTAACCGTTCTTTATTTCTGGGTTCCCAAGGGCTGGACTGTTCAGCAGATGACGCTGCTGAGATACTGCGTCGCTTGCTGTCAGACCGTATTCAACGCGTTCAACAACCTCGGTCAGAATGTGGCTCAGGTTATTTCACCCAACCATAAAGAGAAGAAAACCGTTGCCACTATCTGGCAGCTTTCCTACTACATCGGTTACGGCGGAGCATATCTCGGAACCTTTGTTTACGGCTTGTTCAGCGATGACAAGAATAAGATGTATATGACTCTCGCTATTGTAGCCGCCATTGTTACCGCGTTCGGAAACCTTATGTGCGGTCTCTTCTGCCATGAAAGAATCGAGCTTCCCAAGAAAGAGAAGGTCAAGCTTTCAAAGCAGATGCTTACTCTTTTCAAATACAGAAACTACCGCGCCTACCAGTATATCGGCTGGGTCAATGTGCTTGCGGCGCTCGGTAAATTCTCAACCCTGCTTGCCGCTATCACGGTCGGTTCGTCAAAGAACCTTCTGCTTACCATTCCCACGGCGGCGGGTACGGTTGTCGGCAATCTGATTACTGCGAAGATTTCCAAAAAATACGAGCCGACGAAGCTTCTTAAATTCTGCGGCCCCTACTCAATGATTTCGGCCGGACTGCTCTTCCTCATCTGCTTCGCCGAGGCGAAAATGGGCCTGCTCTTCTTTAAAGGATGGAACAGTATCTTCTTCTATGTATTCTATTTCATCTTCGGTGTCGGCATAGGTGTTCAGGAGCTTTCAAACTCACACTTCAATGTTGAATACTTTGACTATCTTGAGTGGCAGACCGGTGAAAGACTTGAGGCCGTTCAGGGCATTATTCCCGGATGGATCACAACCGGACTCAACTATCTCAAGGAACTCGCTATTCCCTTCCTTATCGCGTGGGTAGGCTATCAGTCATCCGCGGAAGGCGACCTTGTTAAAACAATGCAGGCGCAGCCGAATTATATGAAAACCTGTCTGTGGCTGCTGGCGTTCCTGCTCTTTGGCTACGCCCTCGCAAATCTGCTCAAGGCAATAATTCTCAAGACTCTGTATAATGTTGAAGGCGAAACAAAAGAGCAGATGTATAAGGAACTTGCCGAGATGCGCGCCGAGCGCCACGCCGAGAATATCGCCCTTGCAGGCAGCGAAGCGGTAAACGGTGGTTCATCCGATAATCCCGAAGCGTAATTAAGACGAGTTACAAGATTAATAATTAACCAAAAAAGAAGCAGGTCATTGCGACCTGCTTCTTTTATGATATCCGTTCCCTGCCGGGAGGGAAATATTTATGCGTTATCCGCAGTGAGAACAGCTCTGTCGAGATTGCCGGTTTTGTTTGTCTGAAGCAGAAGCTGAGTCTGAATAACCGCGTTATCAATGGTTGTGGCGATGAAATCGAAGAAAACGTCAATGGTGACGGCAATCGCGAGCCCGGACGCGGGAATGGCGAGCTGCGAGAAAATAAGCGTGTAGCAGGCGATTGAGCCGCCGGCAACGGGAGGAGATGCGATTGAGAGAATTATGCACATAAACACACTCGTGATAAGCCATATCGGTGAGATTTCAACATTGTTTTCAAGCGCGGAATAAATCGTTACAACAAGGAAATTCACAGCGGTTGAGGGAACGCAGATTACCATTCCCAGAGGAATGGCGAAGTCAACGATTCTGCTGTTGATGCCGTATTTTTTACAGCATGTATTTACGTTTTCACCGTGAATCGCGCTTGATGAAGCGGTGCTTAATCCGATAATAAGGACCGGGAACATTTTCTTGAGAAACAAAGCCGGGCTGATTTTTATTTTTATGCTTGTATAAATAATCGTAAGCGTAAAGAAAGTTATCATAAAGATGACATACACAACGAACGGCTTTACCGCGGAGAGCATATCTTTGATTGTGCCCTGCCAGAAACGGTTTATAATAAAGAGGAAAATGAAAAACGGAATTGTTTTATCAACGATACCGGCAAGATGAATAATGCCTTTGTCAAGGTCGTCAAAAAATCCTGCGGCGTTTTTTCCTTTTTCACCGAGCGCGAGCAGAGTAACCGCAATCACCGCCGCAATCAGAATAATCTGAAGAATATTGCCCTCGGAAAAGGGCTTGAGTATATTGTCGGGTATAATATCGAGAAGCATCTGATATCCTTTTGCGAACGGGGAAATATCAATCGCGCTGTCTGTGAAGCCGATATGAAAGACGGGGACAAAAATAATCGCGGCAATAACGCAGACAAAAGTTGTGAGGAGAATGTAT
>JAEEGL015790313.1_pt1 | contig 14299 bp, 12 predicted proteins | sample 9134231 | NCBI WGS metagenome assembly JAEEGL01 (sample SAMN16246548, study PRJNA631951) | gut metagenome | biome: gut microbiome; feature: rumen; material: fiber-attached | host: Bos | place: Iran: Karaj | collected 2018-10 | reverse complement strand
TGGGGAAACCCATCCCGGTTCGAGCCCGGGTCTGGGTACTTAGCACAGGAAGGAGTGCCGTGAGGCATGACACCAAGCGGACTCCTCCTTTTAACTATAAAACAAAAGGTATCAAACTAACAGGCATCGTTCAACACTAAAGTTCAAAGAGCCTTAAAAACAAAAAAAATGACTTAAAAAAACCATAAAAAGGGGGTAGAACACTGACAAAAGGCATTTTTTTCGGCATTTTTCCAAAAAAATGTATGAAAATCCTTGCAGATTCGCGAATTAATGCCTATATTTGCACCCAAAAACGTGACTCATGCTATGGGATACGTTATTAAATCGTGAGAGAATAGAGACAATTTAACATCTTATTTATTAATTAATTTAAACAATTCGTATGAACAAAACAAAGTTTTTTAGTTCGCTGCTCGTAGGTGCACTGCTCGCTACTACGAGTGTGTTCACGTCTTGTAAGGACTATGATGACGACATCTCTGGTCTGAAGAAGCGCGTTGACGCTTTGGAGACTACTGTTGGTCAGATCAACACACTGATCTCCAACGGTTCTGTCATCACCAGTGTTGATAAGACGGCTGACGGTATTACCATTAAGCTGAGCGATGGCAATTCTTACGACATCTTCAATGGTGCTGATGGTGACGATGCTGACGTTTGGACTATCGGAGATGACTATTTCTGGTACAAGAACGGCACTAAGACTGACTATCCTGCTCGTGGTCCTCAGGGTGAGACTGGTGCTACCGGTGCTACTGGTGCTACTGGTGCTACCGGTGCTACTGGTGCTACTGGTGCTACTGGTGCAAGCGGTATGTACTATGTACCCAATGCCGAGACTCTGACATTCTGGGTATATGGCGACGGCGACAAGGCTCCCTATGACTCTAAGATCAGCTTTGCTGCTGCTTCTCCCTCTGCAGTTTCTGCAGCTGTTGACGAGAACACTGGCAACCTGATTCTGACTGCTGGTGTTGACGAGAAGGGTCAGGCCATCACTTACACGATTGCTCTGAACGGTGAGATCCGCAGCATCGTTTACGAAGGCGATGGTACTACCATGAAGCGCGTGTATGTTGACGCTATTCCTACTATCAGCATCAAGTCGTTCAAGTACAATCCTCTGGAGGTTGCTGACTACGACACTTACATTGAGAAGTATGGCAAGAGCGCTACTGAGAAGGCTGTTAGCCCCGCTACTTTCGCATACTATCACATCAATCCCGCCAACGCTAACGTTAGCTACCTGAAGGACAACCTCGAGTACATCGTTGAGGCTGACGGTGAGTACAAGTGGAGTGGCACTCGTGCCAAGTCTAACGACCTGAAGGTTACTCCTGAGTTCGTTAGCTTCGCTGGTGGTATCCTGAAGGTTAAGGTTACCGTTACTGGTGTTGCCGCTACTGCTGACTACATTTCTACTGTTGCCCTGAAGGCTAACAAGAGCAAGGACGACTTCGTCGTTTCTGACTATGCAGCTATCTATCAGGACAAGATGGAGGACGTTCGTCTTGCTAAGGAGATGTACTCTAAGGATCACGCTATCGCAAATGCCGCTACTGGCAAGTGGGATCAGGAGGTTGACTATGACTTCCGTCGTGGTGTTGTTGGTGTGAACAATCAGGACGCTGAGGCTGCTGACGGTTCTATCATCCCCAACAGGAACGACATTAAGCTGACTCCGGTTTGGAACGTTGACGAGAACAAACAGCTGTACACCTATACTGGTGCTGACAAGGCCGGTAAGACTCTCATTCTCAATCAGGCTGACGTTAAGGATATCGACCTTGAGCTCGACTACAGACAGCCGTTCGACCTGAACGACACCGTGGTTGTTCATAAGGTAGGTGCTGCTGCACATCAGGTAATGACCGACGATGAGCTGGCTACTCTGAGCCTGGGCCGTCGCTATGAGCTGGTTGACTTTGACGACTATGATTACACCAAGGGTGAGGTTAAGGCTGGCAAGACCTTCGACTATAAGAACATCTACGCTGCCGGTAATCCTTTCACTCCTCAGGTTGCATTCATCGACCTGAACGGTTCTACCGTAAAGGCTAAGGTTTACGACGATACATCTGCTTATGCAGCTCAGGGCCGTACTCCTATCGTCCGCGCTATCCTGTATCGTACAAACGAGGAGGGTAAGGAAGATATCGTTGAGGTTGCTTACATTAAGATTAAGTGGGTATCTACAGAGAAGCCCGTTGATCCTTCTAAGAAGTATCTGAAGGACTTCGTATTCGGCTTCAAGTGCGCTGACGACGCTCAGCAGGCTACTGTTAAGCAGATCAACGTTTACCTGTACAACGCTACTGGTCTGAGCATGGAGGCATTCCACAAGCGCTACACCGTGCTGAAGGCTAACAACAAGGGCGATGCTTCTACCTACTTCAAGAACGATGCTGATTACATCAAGGATCCTATCGATAAGAACTATGGTACTGTGAAGGAGATTGTAAACGTCATCAACGGTGTTGAGACCTACACTCTGGAGTGGACTATTACCGCTGAGGATCTCTATAAGAATGGCAATGGCACCATTGAGCACACCGTGGTTTACACCAACGCTGGTGGTACCGTTGAACTGCCCATCACTCTGCAGGGTACTGTATCTGGTGTAACGAAGTCTTACAATGTTGAGCTTCCCGACTACATCAAGGAGTATTGGAACACTGGTTATGAGTTCGCTCGCTTCAACGTAGCTGTGCCTCAGTCTACTAGCGATGAGGACAAGAGCCACTGTATCTTCAAGAACGACCTGAACTCTCCGTTCACTACTGTCGATGGTCTGCTGAAGATTAACGACAACGTAAGCGGTATCATCTACAAGTTCTGTAAGAAGGATCTCGATGGCAAGAAGTTCGCTGTTGGTCCTTACGAGGTAACTTACAAGGTTACTGGTGCTAACAACGAGTACCTGTGGGCTACTGTTAAGGACAAGTACGCTACCGACCAGCTCATCGCTTGGATTGAGAATGGCAAGACTAATGTTCCTCACAACTTCGTATTCCTGAACGACGGTGAGACTGCTGCTCCTGACGGCATCGTTTACAACAACGACTGCGTAGAGATGCTGCTCAACGACCAGGATGAGGAGAAGACTCCGTTCTTCGCATACTACGAGGCTAAGGGTTACATCTGCCCGGGTAAGAACTTCGAGGTAAGCATTACCTTCAACGGTGGTGACCACTTCCAGGCTAACTGGATCACTCCTGTCAAGATTACTACCAACGATGCTAACGACATCTGGGATGCTGTTGACTTCGGTGAGTGGGGCTCTTACATCAAGCTGGAGGATCTGGTGAACCCGAAGGATTGGCGTGGACGTCTGTTCAGCTCATACGCAACATACTGGAACTACTATGGTGTAACCGGTATCACTGTTGACCTGAAGGACATCCGTACCGACCTGAACGGAACCAATGCCGACAAGACTCCTAAGGCAACTGCTGACGTCGACAAGCTTGGTAAGCTGCCCGCTACTCTGAGCGTTGGTACTTACGACAAGGCTGGTGCACGCACAGACTATGTTGGTGCTGAGATTCCTGCAACCGTAACGTTCAAGAAGCAGAACAAGTCTAACCAGACTGCTAAGTACGGTTACCTGGCTTACAAGAACAACGGTACTGGTACTAACGAGGTATTCTACATGTACCTGAAGGCTCAGCTCCTCTACAAGTGGGGTACTCTGAAGAGCGACTGGATCTACGTCAGAATCCACCCGACTACAGATACCATCAAGGATGAGAAGTAAGAAAAGTCAATCGTAAAAACGATAGATAACTACCAAAAGGGTGTCCTCCTTCATGAAGGAAGGCACCCTTTTCTTTCAACAGAGAAATCAATAATTAGGAAAAGAAAAGATGAAAAGATTTTTTGGGATTATCAGCCTCATCGCAGTGATTGCTATGACGGTGGCATGCAGTGATAGCAAGCGCGACAGCTACGTTGGTAAGTTCACCGACGAGTTTGGCAACAAGTTTGAGCTGCGCAAGGATTATACAGCAGGAATAGAGCTGGTTGGCACACAGAGAGTCAATGAACAGAAGTGGAGCGACGGCGACAACCACGAGCTTCCCTATGCCATGATTAGCTTTAACGGCAACCCGGCCTATTGGTATCTGCGTGACGGCATGCTCTACACCTCGATGGAGCACATGGCTCAGGGCCACCCCGCTATCAAGATTACCTGGGTAGAGGAGTAAATCGCCATGACAAAGAACATGAAACGACTCCTGACAGTTGTAGCATTGTTCTGCTGCTGCACGCTGATGCAGGCACAGCAGGCAGAAGCTCACATAGAGTTTACGGGCTACGAATGGAATGTCGGCAAGTTCTCGAAGGCAGAGACGCCCCTACGCGGAGCCGTATACCCCTTTAAGAACACTGGTGACGCTCCCCTCATCGTCAAGGATGTAGCACCTAAATGCAACTGTCTGATAGTCGACTGGATTCGCGAACCAGTGCCACCTGGTGGCAAAGGATGGGTCAAGGTGATTTATGACGGCCGCAAGCAGCTGCCTCACTACTTCAACAAGGCAGCGGTAGTACATACCAATGCGCCTGAAGGTCCGCACATCTGGATCCACTTAGAAGGTGAGATGACTCCTTAGACATCAAACTGCCCTCCGATATCGGGGGGCAGCTTTTCTATACGAAGTCGTCGCCAAACCTTATCTGCACCTCATTGACGTATTTACGCACCAAGGCCGAGGAGTCGCCTTTCTTGCAGATGAGCAGTACGTTGTCCTTCTCGGCGATAATATAGCCGTCGAGACCGTTGATAACGCCCAGACGCCCCTTGGGAAGCTTGATGACATTGTTGTGGGAATCTTCGGTGAACACCTCTGAGTCGATGATGACGTTATCACCCTTGGCCTTACTCATGCACTCATAGATAGCATGCCATGTTCCTAAATCAGCCCAACCGAAGTCGCAACGCATGACGCAGACATCATCGCAGCGCTCAAGCACTCCCTGGTCGATACTCAGGTTGGGATAGGCTGGATAGTGCTCGTTGACAAATGCCATCTCCTGCTCAATGGTAAAGTTGGCCATGTGCTTGTCGAAGCGTCCCAGGACATCAGGGAAGAGCCGACGGAAACAATCGTTCAGGTAACGTGCATTGGCAAAGATAAGGCCTGTGTTCCAAAGAAACTCTCCTGAATCCATGAAAATCTGAGCAAAATCGCGTTCTGGCTTCTCGGTAAAGGACTTTACACTATAGATATCAGGGTCGTCAGTGGGTTCGCCCTTTTGAATATAGCCATAGCCAGGCTCTGGCCGTGTGGGCTGCACGCCCATGGTGAGCAACTGGTTGTGGTGCTCGACAAAGTCGAAGGCCTCCATCATATTACTCTCGAAAGCCTCCTCGTTCATTACAAACTGGTCAGAAGGAGTAATGACGACATTGGCACGAATGTTACGACGACATATACGCATATCTGCCCAGGCCACACTGGGAGCCGTACCGCGATTGACAGGCTCAACCATGAGATTCTCTTCCAACAGGTCAGGCAGTTGTTCCCTGACAATAGGAGCATATTCACGATTGGTGCAAATAATGATATTATCTTTAGGAAGCAATCTTGCAAAGCGGTCAAAGGTCTGTTGCAGCTGTGTACGGCCTACTCCGAAGAAGTCTAAAAACTGTTTGGGCATATCCTCACGACTGCAAGGCCATAGCCTGCGACCCTTGCCTCCCGCCAGTATGACGCAGTAATTCTGATTATTAAGTTCCATAAGCTTTAGCTTTATCATTGTTTCAGTGTGCTAAGATACAAAGAATATCTCAGAATGACAAATAATCGGACATTTTTTATCAATTTTTATAACGCGACCGTAAAAGGGCAGGCTATAGTTAAAAGACGTAACGCAGCTGTAGATACAAATCGGGCTGGGAAGAACGGTCTATCTGCTGGTTTCCGCTGGAGATGACTGAACGGTCAAAATAGTCGGTTACGCCAAACTTCACCATAGCCGTCCAAGGGCCAAAAACGCCACGTGCCGTCAAAGCATAGCGCAGGCCGTGGCCATAGAACATAGGAAAGGAGAAATCGTAGAGTATGGATGGCTCGTAGAGGTAGAGCCTGCTGTCATAATCATCGGTATGGAACCACCCAACGGAAGCATTGAACTGGAACATGCTCAAGTGAAGCGTTGCGTATTGGGAAAGCATCAACCCCTTTGAACGCGTATCACTGCGAGGAACGGTGATGAAGGCACCATCAGCCTGGGTAGCAAGCGTCAGCAGGTCCTGGGAGGGGGCGTCAGCAGAGGAAGACTGTGAAAGCAGGGGAAATGACAAGCGCAGGCGTGCCCTATGCTCGTAGCGGTTGATGAGGTAGGAATGAGCGTCGTTGTCACGCTGTCTGAGATGAAAGCGGTAGCGGCCCTCCAGGTTCAGCTTATTAAACACCAGGAGCTTTGCACGGATGAGCGCATCCAGAGCGTCGCTGGCAGTCTTGACCTGATAGCGGGGCCCCTTGAAATGCGCATAGTCGACATAGGCTTGCATCATGAAACGTCGATGAGGGCGCCATGAGGTGCCAAGATAAACGCCATGCTCGTTCTGGGTACTGCCGCCCTCACTGAATGAATAGGCATGATAAGCCGTATAGCGCAAGCCATAGTAGCGATGAAGCAGCATCAGCGACCATTCTGTATTCATGCGATAGCTCAGGGAGTGAATGGCTGCAAGGGCTCCATCGCCGTTAAGTGCCGTCTCGCCCGAAAAGGAAAAGCGGGCATTGGTAAAGCCATAATCGAGACTCGCATTGAAGAAGGAAGAACCTGCCTGTGCATAACGACGGTAAAGCTGGGAGACGGAAGGCTCCGACGACGTCACCTCATACGGTTTGAGAACACGGTCAAAGTGAGAATAAAGGATATTAAGGTTAGCGTATGCTTTGGCATTGTCAACAGCGAAGTTATAGGAGAGACGGGCGCCAAGATCGGTCAGGTGCGTATTATGCTTCTTCTCTATTTCGGCATTAGTCCGATGATAGCCGTCAGTGACAATGGTATGTACCGTACCGTCTTTGTTGAGAGTAGCATCAAGAGGACGATAGGAAGCAAAGGCCGTCAGCCGCCACTGGTTAGCAAGACGAAGCGTGGCAGCAGCGCCCCTCAGGTAGTTTGCATAGGAACGGGAGGCATGTGCCGTCAGAACATGTGTGTTGCGCCCTAACGACTGCAACACCGCCAGCTTGCCAAGACGAAAACCTGTATTCATGACCAGTCCCATCCCCATCTGAACCCTGTACATGCCAAGGTTCAGCTCTTCCAGGCGCCCCAAGCGTCGCAGCTGAAAATAAAACGAGTAATGGTCATAGCCCCAACGGTTGTTTTTCGAGAAGAAAGGCTCGCCGGCATCCTGTGCTGCCGTCAGGCCGAACTTCAGAAGGTCACGATAGGTATACTGATAGCGGATGTCATGCCGATACCGATAGCCCAGGTAGCCCTTACCATTGTCGTTTCGGTCACCTTTTCGCTCATAAAGCGGTATGCGTGCCGATGCCATCAGGGAATGGCGCCCGTCATGGAGCAACGTCGACAAGGAAGGGTAAGTTTTGGACTTCTCTTCCTTGTCATTCCCTACATCAAGGAAACTGGTCAGCAGACGACGCATGTCAGTATCGAGACTGGTAATCATCTGCAACTCACTGAGGCTTCTCAAAGGACGATAGCGGTCAACATAGGCCATGATGTCTTCTATCTGCTGAGCCGAAAGAAAAGGGAACTGTTCCAGCTGTTCACGAGTCAATTGGTTAATGTCCAACTTGCTTTCGGCAATATCGGAAAGCATTTCGAAGACATCCTCGCCATAGTCGGCATCCTCCGTTGTCAACCAGTCGCGATAAAGCATCTCCCAAGAAGACTGGGAAGGCGTCTGAGACTGTACTGGACCAGCCAAGACAAGGAACACCGCCAGGAGGAAGAATGACAGCAAATGCCTCATAACTGGCCTGCCTCTACCATCAGTACGACGCGCTCCGTCAGACGGTCAATGCCCTCAGGGTCATACTCTTTCTTCAAAGATGCTCCAAAGGCCCATGCGAAAGCCTGGTAGAATCCTGCACGCAAAGGGCCAAAGAAGGCATTGATAATCTCGTAGCTCGAGGAGTGACTCTCACGGTAAATCAACTTGATGAGCAACTTTCCTTGCGAATAGGTCAGCTTCTTCATACGAGGCTTATACTCTTTCATGATGCTCTTCTCTACCCGCTTCATGTGCTCGTCCTTGGCTTTCTTGTCAGGAAGGGTCTCCAGGTATTCGGCAGTCTCCATCATAATCATGTTGGCTTCCTTGGCTATGGGCAGCACCTTCTTGACATTCTTTACCAAACGCATATAGGCATTGGCCTGCTTCTTGCTCTCGAAGGCGACTGGAGGGAACACGTAGACGTTGTTCATCTCCATATACTGTATGCTGTCGCCATTCTCATAGACCTTGCCCACCTTGACCGTAGGCACAAAGGTGGGGCTGTCCATATCGACCTGACGGTCTTTGGACTCCTGAGCTATGCTGTCGAACGACAAAAGCAACAAGACTGTCAGCAGTAATGCCCTCATCTAAATCTATTCGGAATAAATCAACTGTATGAGCGTCTGGCCCACTGCCTGCAGCGTATTTCTGTCTATATGCTGCATGTCGTCATTGACGGTATGCCACGTAGGACCAAAACTACTCTGCTCGCAGTCGGGATAATGATTGATGATGTCAATGCAAGGGATTTGGGCTTTCTCGTTAACAGGGACATGGTCGTCAGTAATATAACTACAATCCATCTGCGGAAAGAAACTGCCATAGCCCGCAGCACTGGCACACCGCCATACCTTCTCTACGATGCTGCTTGCGTGCTGCATGGAGAATGCTTCGCGATAGAACCTGGCACCCTGCCCGCCGACCATGTCGAGCAGTACGGCGTACTGGTAGTCACGCGGATTGAGCGGAGAGGGATTAGAAGCCCAGTATTGTGCTCCCAGGGCCCATGAGTCGGCGTCAAACTCGTTACTCCATTGTGGCACGCCCCAGTCTTCTGCATCGAAACAGATGAAGTCAACAGTCACACGAGCAGAGTCATGCTGCTGAAGCACACGCGCCAGTTCAAGCATGACGGCAACCCCTGAGGCACCATCGTTGGCAGCCATAACGGGCTTGTGCCAGTTTGAGGAGTCGGGGTCGTTGTCAGCCCAAGGACGACTGTCCCAGTGGGCACAGATGAGAAGCCTCCCCCTATCCCCCTCCAAAGGGAGGGGGGACTTAGCGATGATGTTGGTGCTGTGGAGGATGGTGCCGTCGTAGCCTTTCAGGTCGGCTTTCTGTAATTGTACGTTGTAGCCGTACTGGGCAAACTGCTGTTGAATCCACTGTGCACACTGCTCATGTGCCTGGCTGTTCATCACACGGGGACCAAAGTCGCACTGGCGCTGACAGAACAAATAGGCCGAGTCGGCATTGAACTGAATGCTCACAACAGGCAGCGCATTGTCCTGACTCTTCTTCGTGGTACCACACCCGACGAAGAGCATTAACAGAAGAAGAAAAGGTAATAAACGAAGTCTTCTCATTGCTTTCTTACACTTTGTACTTGACTCATCACTCGCAGGAAATTGCCGCCCCAGATCTTTCTGATATCATCCTCGCTATAGCGACGGGCAAGAAGCTGGCGTGTGAAGTTAATCAATTCAGAGGAGCACGATAGTCCGCATATTCCACCATCGCCATCGAAATCTGTGCCTATGCCGACATGGTCGATACCCATCACCTGAATGGCGTGCTCCAGGTGACGAAGGGCGTCCATCACTGTGGCCTCGCCTTCCTTCACCAGGAAGCCTGGATACATCGTCACCTGCATTACCCCACCCTTTGCTGCCAATGCCCGCATCTGGTCGTCGGTAAGATTACGGGGATGGTCGCAGAGGGAACGGCAACTGCTATGGCTGCAAACTATGGGCTGCCGGCTGAACTCCAAGGCATCGTAGAAACTCTTCTCTGACGCATGGCTCAGGTCTACCATAATGCCAAGACGGTTCATCTCGCTGATAACTTGTCTGCCAAACTGACTCACGCCGTCATGAGTCTGACTGCCACGAGCTGAGTCGCAGATGTCGTTGTCGCCATTGTGGCAGAGGGTCATGTAGACAATGCCGCGCTGGGCAAAATGCTGCAGGTGCTGCAACTGGCCATTGAGTGCCAGCCCATTCTCAATGCCAAGCATGATGCTCTTGCGACCCTCTCGCTTGTTGGCACTGAGGTCGGCAGGGGTACGGGCGATGCCCAGATAGTCTCTGTTCTGGGCAACCATATCCTCTATCTTGTCGAAAATCAAATCGGCATACTCCTTTGGCCCTTCTACATCAAAGGCCACCTTTGAGCGGAAGGTCTCACCCTGCTTTGGCTGAGGCAGGTAGGCTACCATTATCGTCGCATCCTGATGACCCTCAGACATCTTGTGCAGGTCGACAAGTATCTTGGGATCACGACTGCCAAAGTCAACGCCCTGAGGAAAGAACATAGGGGTATCGCAATGCGTGTCAAGGGTCAGCACACGCTGATGCATGTCACATGCCTCGCGATAACGGTCTGCCTGGGCTACGAGCCACCTGAAGATGGGCAAGCCATCGTCGGCAAGGCACTCAGGATGCCACTGCACACCCATAATGCTCTTGAACTCACTGCTCTCTATTGCCTCGATAAGACCGTCAGATGACTTGGCAGTGACATGGAATCGTTCCCCTGGGTCGCTGACAGTCTGGTGATGGAAGGAGTTGACAAATAGTTTTGCTCCCTGTGTCTCATCCTTATATATATTAAATAAGGTGGAGCCCTCCTCTAGCATCACACTATGGGTTGGTTCAGAGCGGTCAGCGTCCTGCGAATGTTTCAGGGTGGCTATGTCTGTGATGTCTTGATGAACCTTACCACCAAGGGCCAAAGCCAATGTCTGAATGCCACGACAGATGCCAAGAATAGGAATTTGACGATTATAGGCCAACTGCGTTATCAACAGTTCGGGCAGGTCGCGCTCGGCATTGAGACTTCCCAACTGGGCAGATGGCTCCTCCCCCTCATAAAGGGGGTTGAAGTCACCACCTCCGCTAAGCAGCAGGCCGTCGATGTGCTCAAGGGTGTTGATGATGGCATCGGTATCGCTGAGGGGAGGAATGATGACTGGGACACCACCAGCCCTCAAAACCGACTTGTAGTATCCTTCACCTATTTTGCACATCTGCTCCCCATAGTTACCCGTAATGCCAATGACTGGCTTGCGAGAGGCTTCAGGGAAGGACTTATAGACTGCGGCAAGCTGCGAATGCCAATCAAATGAACGGTTCATAAGCCTCTACTTACTCATCAACAGTAACGGGAATCTCACGCTTGATGCTCTGCTCCAGCGAGATGAGTGTTTCAGTGGCAACCACACCGGGAATACCCTGTAGGCGTCCGTTGAGCAGATGCATCAGCTGTTCGTTGTCGCGGGCATAGAGTTTCACCAACATGGTATAAGGACCTGTGGTAAAGTGGCACTCCACCACCTCGGGGATATGCTGCAGACATTCTACCACATCCTTGTACATGGAGCCACGCTCCAGATTGATTCCAACATAGGTACAAGTCGAGTATCCCAGGCTTTTGGGGTTCACATCAAAACCGCTGCCCATGATGACATCGCCTTCTATCAAGTGTTGTACACGCTGATGAATGGCAGCACGAGAAACGTTGCACTCTGCAGCAACATCTTTAAAGGGGATTCGTGCATTCTTAGACAGGATGCTCAGAATCTTTTTGTCAAGATTGTCGATTTTATCCATTGGTTTTTGCTAATAGTTTACAAATTGTAAGCAAAAGTACATATTATAATTGAAATATGCAACAATTTGAATGAAAAACTTTCTTAAAGTTTACGAATCAGCGTCAATCCGTCACGCAAAGGCAAGATAACACGCTCCACACGAGGGTCAGCGAGCACATAGTCGTTAAATGTCTCGATACCCTGAGTCTGGGCATCATGGTCATAGGAAGCGTCAACGACGTGTCCGTCCCACAGGGTATTGTCTGCCACAATAAATCCCCCCTTGCGCACTAACGACAGGGCCATCTCGTAGGTCTGGCGATAGGTGCGCTTGTTACCATCAATGAAAGCCATGTCGAACGTCACACCTAACTTGGGGGCATCAATCAAGGCGTCGCCGATGATGAAGCGAATCTTGTCGCTGACAGGGGAACCCTCTATCCAGGGACGGGTGAACTCTTCCTGCTCGTCATTGATTTCAAAGGTGTAAACCATACCACCCTCGTCAAGCCCCTCAGCCATACAGATAGCGGAATAACCGCTGAATGTACCCACCTCAAGGATGTTCTTAGGGCGTATCATAGCAACCAGCATCTTCAGCAGACGTCCCTGCAGATGACCTGACGCCATGCGGCCATGCAGCATGTGGATGTTTGTCGCACGCCAAAGCCTGTACAGATAGTCAGGCTCTGGGTCAATATGTCTTTCTATGTATTCTTCTATCGTCATTTCAATGCCTCCACGGCCAGGCGATAGGAATCGAGGCCGAAGCCACAGATAACACCCTTGCAGGCTGCCGAGATGAGCGAATGATGACGGAACTCCTCGCGCTGATGGACATTGGAGATGTGAACCTCAATGACAGGACACTTCAGCGAACGGATGCAGTCGTGCAGAGCCACGGAGGTGTGGGTATAGGCACCTGCATTGAGCACAATGCCGTCAAAACTGAAGCCCACCTCCTGCATCTTGTTGATAAGCTCGCCTTCAACATTGCTCTGGTAGTAGGCTATCTCGATGTCTGGATAGCAGGCCTGCAACTGGGGCAGGTACTGTTCAAACGACGACGAACCATAGATGCCGGGCTCACGAGTGCCAAGGAGGTTCAAATTAGGACCATTGATAATCTGGATTTTCATAATTCAATTTTTATTATTACCTTTGCAGCGTCGCAAAGGTAATAAATAAAATGGAAACCAGCAAAAAATCAGAGGCAAATATTATACGGGCCTACCAAAGATACCTGAAACTGCAGCGGGGTTATTCAGGAAATACACTGGAAGCGTACATGCGTGATCTGGAGAAACTGCTCAACTTTCTGAAGCAGGACGGCAAGCATGCACTTGACGTAGAACTATCCGACCTGCAATATTTTGCCGCTTCGCTGCACGACATCGGCATACAGCCTCGTTCGCAGTGCCGAATCCTCAGCGGCATACGTTCTTTCTACCGCTTCCTGCAACTCGACGGATATCGCGACGATGACCCTACGGAACTGCTGGAGTCGCCTGTATTGGGCGAACACCTGCCTGAAGTACTGTCTGCTGACGAGGTAGACACCCTGGAAAACAGTATTGACCTCAGCAAATGGGAAGGACAGCGCAATCGGGCCATCATCGAGATGCTGTTTTCCTGCGGACTGCGCGTCAGCGAACTGGTGAACATGAAACTTTCGAACCTCTACCTCGACGAACAGTATATCCGCGTCTTCGGCAAAGGGTCTAAAGAACGCTTGGTGCCCATCTCACCCAAAGCAATCAGGGAACTAAAAAACTGGTTCCTCGACCGCAACCTTATGATCATCAAACCTGGAGAAGAGGACTACGTGTTCCTCAACCGACGAGGTGCACATCTGACTCGCGTCATGATTCTTCTGATGATAAAGAAACAGGCTACAGAGGCAGGCATTCAGAAGACCATATCACCTCACACCCTACGCCACAGCTTTGCCACGGCACTGCTTGAGGGCGGTGCTGACCTGCGTGCCATTCAGGCCATGCTGGGACACGAGTCCATAGCGACTACAGAGATATACACCCATATTGACATGTCCACCCTGCGCCAAGAGATACTGGAGCACCACCCACGCAACAAACGCCGACGGGGGAAAGGGTTCTAAGGTACGGGGGAAAGGGTTCTAAGGTGCCTGGCAAAAGGTTGGCAGATGCTTAGCAAGGTTAAATCAGTGCCAGTGATTGTTAAATCCAAGGCAATGATTAATAAATCCAAGGCATTGATTAATAAATCCAAGGCATTGATTGATGATTCCTGGCCATACTATTTGGGATCGGTTGATTTGACCTTATAACCCAGACGTAGCACGCCATCAAGAGTTATGATGAACTTAGGTAGATTCATAAGGCATGTCCACCAGATACTTTAATGACTTGACCTGTTAGCATTCTCGCCTGCTCACTTGCCAGAAACAGAATCGTTTCTGCAATATCTTCCGGCTGAATCAGTTTACCCATAGGAATGACTGGAAGAACAGACTG
>JAEEGL014443907.1_pt1 | contig 14299 bp, 15 predicted proteins | sample 9134231 | NCBI WGS metagenome assembly JAEEGL01 (sample SAMN16246548, study PRJNA631951) | gut metagenome | biome: gut microbiome; feature: rumen; material: fiber-attached | host: Bos | place: Iran: Karaj | collected 2018-10 | reverse complement strand
TATTTCAACTTTGACTTCTTTACTTTTATTGGCTTTGATTACAAGATTATTTGGCGGAACATCATTTTTATCTATAATGGCTTGAGTTTTCCAGGTTCCACGTGTGAATTTGCACTGAATAATACTGTTAATACGTGCGTTAAATTCAATATAATAGCTTCCATCAACAGATTGCTGCATTTTTTTGCCAGCAGGGTTCCAATCGCCTAGTTCCAGCAAATTGCCTGAGACATAAAGGCAGTCACTCTTAGGCATTTCTGCCTTAAGTTTAACTATTAACTTGATTTGACAAATTCCGTTTTCGACAGAAGCTTTCATTCTAGTGTGCACCAACCATTGATTTAAAATCTACTAATATAAAACTTACGGGGATTATTTAAGCAGTAATTCTTCAAAAAATCAAGAGATTATTAGATTTCAAGTTATAATTACATTTCTAAATATATTTTAAAAACTATGTTAATTATATAAGTTTTTAAAATGTATTTTAAAAACTTTACTATATTAGATGTTTTGTTTATAATAAAAATATGATTGAAAGAAAAGATTATATTAACAGATTAATAGCTTTTAAAGACAAAGAGTTAATAAAGGTCATAACAGGTATCAGACGTTGTGGCAAATCTACTCTGTTTAAGCTTTTCCAGGAATATTTATTAAATAATGGTGTCGATAAAACTCAAATCATAAATATAAACTTTGAAGATATTGAATACGAAGATTTAACAGATTACAAAACCTTATATAAAAAAATAACATCAATGCTTTTACCTAATAAAAAGAACTATATATTCCTCGATGAAATACAGCATGTAAAAGACTTTGAAAAAGCTGTTGATTCTCTTTTCATCAAGAAAAACGTAGATTTATATATTACTGGTTCAAATGCTTACTTTTTATCTGGGGAACTATCAACCTTGCTTGCTGGTCGTTATGTTGAAATATCAATGCTGCCATTGTCTTTTAAAGAGTATAATTCTGCATTAACAGAAAAAAACATCAGCATAGAACGTAAATTCAATAGCTATCTTCAATATGGTGGTTTCCCCTATTTATTAAATCTTGAGGAAGAACAAGCAAAACGTGATTATCTTGAAGGAATCTACAACAGCATTCTGATTAAAGATATTGTACACCGTAAAAAGATTTCTGATGTGTCGCTGTTAGAAAAAATAATAAAATTTATGTATGACAATGTTGGAAATTTCACTTCCCCAAAGAAAATTAGTGATACCCTAACATCTTTTGGGCAAAAAATTACTTCACCAACTGTTGAAACTTACTTATCTGCTTTAATTGATGGTTTTATTTTACACAAAGTCAATAGATATGATGTTTCAGGAAAACAACTATTAAAGACCCAAGGGAAATATTACGTTACTGATTTAGGTCTGCAACGTTTTCTTCTTAATAATAACAAACGCAACATAGGGCATAATCTAGAAAATATCGTTTTTCTCGAATTAAAACGCAGAGGTTTTCAAATTTATATAGGAAAAATTTGGGATTTGGAAGTTGATTTTATTGCAGAGAAAAACGGTTATACGTATTACTTTCAAGTCTCACAAAGTGTTTTAGACGAAAACACTCTTTCTAGAGAACTTCAGCCTTTAAATAAGATAAAAGACCATAATCCAAAATTTTTACTAACCATGGATTATTTTCCGAATGCTTCATACAATGGTATAAGACAGATAAATATTATAGACTGGCTTTTAAGTGATGATGAAAATTAAGGTTGATATCCAAAAGAATGGCGTAGAAGCAAATCATAGGATGTGAACGAGTAAAGTGTAGACAATTAACACAATCTAATTTGGACTTAGAAATTAGTTTTCGGACAGTCTCCAATAGATGATGACCTCAATTTTAAGTTAAAAAATAGTGGATATCCACAAAAATTTTATAAACCATATTTGAATTTTGAGAATAAAATTGAGTTGCAATGGCGATTGTGACCAACTAGAAACAAAAAAGACTCACGAAAGTGAGCCTTTTTCGTTCTATTCTAACTCTAGAATTCAGATTCTAAAATCTAAAGTCTTAAATCTTATATCTTATATCTTATATCTTATATCTTATCCCAAAATTACAGTGCGCCAACCATTAATTCGGCAACTTTCTTGTTGAAGCTTGCTGGATCAGGAATCTGACCACCTTCAGCGAGAAGAGCCTGAGCATAGAGCAGTTCAGCATAGTCAGCGAGTTTTGGACTATTTTTGTCTGTTGTGAAAAGTTCAAACATTTTGCTCATCAATGGGTGAGTTGGGTTGAGTTCTAATGTTCTCTTTGTTGCTTGAACTTCTTTGCCAGAAGCTTTAAGAAGGGCTTCCAAGTGAGGAGTGAGTTGACCCTGTTCACAGACTAAGCAGGCTGCAGAAGTGCTCATGCGGCTGGAAAGCTTAACTGTCTTGATATACTTATCAAGTTTGTTCTGGATAAGGTCAAGAAGTGATTTCCATTCTTCTTCTTTCTTCTTGAGAGTTTCAGTAGTTTTCTTGCGTTCTTCTTCAGAACCAAGTTCAAGTGAAGTGTTAGCTGCTGATTTAAGTTTCTTATCTTTATATTCTGTGCAGTATTGAACCCAAACTTCATCGACTGGGTCAGTGAGCAAAAGAACTTCATAGCCTTTTTCCTTAAAGGCTTCAAGATGTGGGCTGTTTTCTAAGACTTCTCTGGATTCACCAGTCAGGAAGTAGATAGCATCCTGTTCAGGTTTCATACGTTCGATGTATTCTGAGATAGAATAATAGTCGGTTGGAGAAATAGTGCTCTGGAAGAGACAGCAGTCAAAAATCTTATCTTTGTTTTCTGGTTCTTTGAAGAGACCTTCTTTAATAACCTGACCGAATTGTTTCCAGAATTCAATATATTTGTCGCGGTCTTCTTTATATAGTTTCTTTAAAGCATCAAGAGTCTTCTTTACAACTGTTTTGCGGATTGTTTGAATCTGTCTGTCGTGTTGCAATATTTCACGGCTGATATTTAGAGAAAGGTCTTCAGAATCAACAACACCCTTTACAAAACGCAAGTAGTCAGGAATGAGGTCTTCGCAGTCATTCATGATAAATACGCGTTTTACATAAAGGTTTATACCTCTCTTTGAATCAGGCATGAACAAGTCAAAACCTGGTTTTGAAGGAATAAAGATCAATGAAGTAAATTCGCTTGAAACACCTTCAGCTTTAAAAGAAATCCATTTTAACGGGTCGTTCCAGTCGTGGCTTAAGTGTCTGTAAAAGTCTTTATATTCTTCGTCTTTAACTTCTTTTTCCGGTCTTAACCAGATAGCTTTCATTGAATTGAGGGTTTCGTCTTCAACAACGGTTTCTTCTTTAGCACCTTCTTTTGGTTTGCCGTTTTCGTCTCTTTCTATATGAGTGTGAGAAACCTGCATCTTTATTGGGTAAGCAACGAAATCAGAGTATTTCTTAACTATAGACTTCAAAACCCATTCTTCAGTGAAGTCTTGAGCTTCTTCGTCTTCTTTGTCTGTTTCTTTAAGATGAAGAATTACACTGGTGCCTTGAGTGCTTCTGGTAGCTTCTTCAAGAGTGTAGCTACCTTCACCGGTAGATGTCCATTTCCAAGCTTGTTCTTCGCCAGCTTTTCGGCTGATAAGTTCAACTTTATCGGCTACCATATAGCTGGAATAGAAACCAACACCGAATTGGCCTATAAGTTCGGGTGCTTTTTCTTTGGCTTCATTTGCTTTTTTCAGCATTTCAGCAAATTCACCTGTGCCTGATTTTGCGATAGTACCGATATAATTGATAATATCATCATGGTTCATACCAATACCGTTATCGTAAATAGTAAGGGTATGTTTTTCCTTATCTGGTGTAAGTCTGATATATAAATCATCAGTGAGCTTTCTTAAGTTTTCGTCAGTTAAAGAGGCGAATCTTAATTTGTCGAGAGCGTCAGAGGCGTTTGAAATCAATTCTCTCAAGAATATTTCTTTTTGAGAATAAACAGAATTGATCATTAGATTTAGAAGTTGTTTGGCTTCAGTTTTAAATTCGTATGTTGTTTGGTTAGACATGTTTTAACTCCTTCTAATCAGAAAATTTTTACGGCCTTATTTAAGCAGTATTTTAGTAAAAATGCAAGCCCCATTTTTTAGAAGAAAACGGCAGAGTAGCAGAGTGACAGAGCAATATTGGGTTGAAAATAAAAGGAAAAAATAATAATATAAAAATATGATGGATTATGTAACAATAGAAAGCTTTTTCAGCAATATAAAAAGCAAATATAGGGAATGTGCTTTACAGATAGAAGACAGTAAAATTTACTTTGAGGATAACTTTAGAAGGATTAAGTTAGAAAAAATTTTAGGTGTATCATTATACTTCTGGAGTCTTGTCTGCTTTGCTTTTGACCCTAAAAAACTTTCTGTTTCTCGTAATGCAATTATAAGAGCAATTGGACATTATGTTTTTATAATAATTTTAGTATTTTCTTGTTTTTGGCTTTTGTCTTTTCTCTTGAAACCATTCGTTAAAGTTTATAATGTAATTGATTATAAAAATGGTTGTTTAACAATTGAATTATGGCTGATGGGTGTTAGATTAATGACATTAGATAAATTCGAAAATAAAGATTTTTGCTTAATAATGAATAATGTTATTCCAGTATCTTATAACCCTTCTGGAAGTAGAATTAATAATGTTAAAGGGGTTCCTTTAGTTATTGATAAAAGAACAGATCTCTATTTTTTGAATGAAGTTTTATTATTACATCAAAATGGCAAATTCGTACATTTGTGGCTTGGTTATTCTGTTGAAAGTTATTCTAACTGTATCGAATTGGTAGATTTTATTTCAAATATGTGGAAAATTAGAAAATTAACTTGCGAAAGCAATAGCAGATTTGAAATTAATTATAATAATAAATTTTATATAGATAAAAAAACAATTACATTTGCTGATGGTGATAATTATGATACTTTATTTGTAATAGCTTTAATTGTAGCATTCATAATAGTCTTTCTCTTGAAATAAGATAATAGATTAGTTTCAAAATTCAGTTTTTGTGGTATTCTTTAAATAAAATATACAGAGCGAAGGAATTAATAAGAATGAAAAAAGCAATATATTTAAAAGAATTAAATACTGTCCAAGTTGAAGCTTTGTTACAGCGAGAAGCACCTTTGTTTATTCCAATGGGTACTTTAGAACCTCACGGAAGGCACCTTCCGGTAGGAACCGATACATTATGCGCAGAAAAAGTAGCAGAGCATCTAAGTATAGCCTTCGATGGCGTTATTGCCCCCTCTTTTGAATATGGCTTAACAAATGTATTTCTTCAGACTTCTCCCTCAAGCTTTTTCCCGGTTGATTTATATAGAACTTTTGTAGAACATATCGTAAAGAATTTTTATAAACAAGGTTTTAAAAAGATTATCATTATTAATGGTCACGGTGGGAATCAAGAAGCTTTGAAATATATCTTGAGGAATATTACTCGTGAAGCTCCAATGGCTTTAACTATCATCAATTGGTGGATATATGCATCTAAATTTGTTGAAGAAGTATATAATACAAAACCAGGTGGTCATGCTGCAGTAGAAGAAACGGCAGCAATTCTTCATTCTCGCCCTGATTTAGTAACAAAAGAAAACTATAATTCAGATGAAGATGACTGTGTTCCTACCGATGCGTTCTGGATGTTTCCGCCAACTGGAGAAGTGTTGTTAGAAGAAGAAGGGCAGGGGAGACCCTGTTTTGATAAAGAAATAGCAGACATTTACATGGGAAAAGTTCTTAAAGGAATAGAAGATAGAATGAAAAAGTGGTTTGCTTCATTTAGTCGATTGCGCGGAGGATTAAGACCCTGATGGAAATTGCAACTTTTACTTCGATTGCTACTTCTACTGTTGTAGCTACTTCAACAGCTAAATTGAACGACGTTCCTGAATGGTTTAGCTATACTGTTGATATTATTTTGATTTTGGTATTCTTGTTCATTTTGTTTTTTGTAAAACCTGATGAAAATCTTAAAAAAGAAGATATTGCAGAAGAAGAGCCTAATCCTTTGGAAAAGGTTTTGAAAACTGATTCCAAGGAAGAATCTGAAAGTGATACAAATGTTGGAAATGATGCTGAACAGCGTGATTAATTAAGAAAGATACAGATTTTGTATGTTAAATAATAGTTTTCAATTTCAAGAAGCTATAGAATATATCAATAGCTGTAGTGATTTTACTCATAAGGATGGACGGATATCTACCCCCTTTTTTCCCCAGTTATTTTTTGTTTTGGCTATATCTGTTTATGTAGCAGTATTTTATGGGTTAACATATTTTAATACTAAATATAAGTATTTTGATTATTCTGAATGTTGTGTTCTAGCTGCGCCTATAGTGATTTTTCTAGGACTTTTATTAAATTTTACTATAATTACCAATAAAGTAATAGATTATAAAAACAATGCCATATACTGTGAATTATTGATTTTTAATATTTTAATCTGTCGTTATGGTTATATTAATGGAGATGATATTGCAGCAGTTGGTAATAATGTGACTTTTTTTCACTCAAAAAGTGGCTTTACTTTTAATTATTTTACTAGTTTTTTGTTAAAGATGGTACATTAGATGATTCCTTTTATTTTGGTAATCGTTATACTGCTTCATATAATTTAGCGATAGTTCTGGCTAATTATTTTCATAAACCTTTGACACTCATTAAAAAGAATCAACAATTAACTGTCGTTCCAGGATTAAGGCTGTCTACAATTACTATTAATCTATATAAAATAGAAAATGAGTATGAGAAAAAATCGGCTCTTGTGGGGTTTGCTGTTTTCTTTCTAGTGTTGATTATAATTTGGTTTGCCAAATAGGGTTAAGATATACTATCAGCCTTCTGAGTCTTTGAAATTATCAGGTAATTTGTCTATAGTCAGTTTATCTGGTTTGCTTTCATCAAATTTTATTTGATAGAGTTTCCCTTGTTGGTCTTTTATAAATGATCTAACCATAAAACTGACAGGATAATTTGTATTCAGTTTGGTAATATTATTGTTATTATCTACTTGGATAATTTGGTATTGAGCTTTATTAGCTCCTTCGTTAAAAAGGATATCGCCGATAAATGCCAGGTTTTGATTTGCAGAAATAAAATCTATTTCTGCATCTTCAGGGTAATCCAATTCATATTTTTTTATTTCGTTGGTTTTGAGATTATAGAATTCTATGTTCTTTTTCTTTTTTGAGGTAACTATGTGAATTAAAGTGTCGTTTTCTATGGCAAAATTATTACTGAAAGTAACGATAGCTTTTCCCTGATAAAACTTTGTGTTGTACACAATAATGTTGCTGCGGCCTGTATCTAATACATATATATTCCCGTCATAAAATTCGATTCTATGGGGTTTCATAAGTATTGTTTTTTTGTTTACAGAACCAAATTGACCGATTTTTTTACCAGAAGAATTAAATACATATATAATTGGGTTATCAGCATCACAGACGTAGAGCGCTTTATCCTTCTTTTCTCCGAAATAGCCAAAGCAAAAATCGCCTATTGTAGAGTAATTGGGCAGTTCTAGCGTAACTGCATTTTTATAAGTTCCGTTTAGCTCGTATTCCACGATTCTGTTTTTCAGAGTATCGGCAGCCCAGAGACTATTACCTGAAAATCTTACTGAAGCTGGACCCCAAGGAAGTGGTTTGCCAAAAGGTTCATCAACTTCATGGGTAACTTTTATCCCAAGACTTTTTTCTTCATTTCCCAGGGCTAAATCAAATGCATAAATAGGTAATGAAGTTGCAAGAGAAAGCATTATGGTAGCAATTATGTTCTTGTAAGATTTCATCAGGTTTCTCCTAAAGATGTTTAAAACATTATATCATCTTTTATAAAAATAAAAAAGTTTCTGAAGTTTAATTACAAGCACTTGTTTCTATAGGTTGCGAGATTTTTATTGATTTGCTAGAATAAAAAAAGTGTTGAGTTTTGTTATTTTTATGTTTAAAAGGATTAATATATGAGTAATGTGTCTGAACGCGGAATCGTAATGCCTGCTTCTCCTATTCGTAAGCTTATTCCTTTTGCTAATAAAGCTAAAGAGAGAGGAATAAGAATAATACCATTAAACATTGGTCAGCCTGATATTCCTACTCCAAAGCCAATTATGGATGCTATGAAAAGATTTGACGCAGAAGTGTTGGCTTATTCGCCTTCTAATGGTGAAGAAAGTCTATTGAAGGCCTTTTCCCAATATTATCAAAGAATAAATATTAATTTAAAACCAGAAAACATTATTGTTACAACTTCAGGAAGTGAAGCAATTTATTTTGCTATGCTGGCTGTATGTGATGTTGGCGATGAACTGCTAGTTTTTGAACCTTTTTACACAAATTATTATGGTATTGGGGTTGAAGCAGGGGTAAAATTAAAAGCGGTCAGAACATATCCTGAAACAGGGTTCCATCTTCCGGCAAAAGAAGAAATAGAAAAAGCTATTACATCAAAAACTAAGGGTATTCTGATATGTAATCCTAATAACCCAACAGGAACAGTTTATTCTGACAAAGAATTAGAAGTTTTAAGAGAATTAGTAAAAGAACATAATATTTTTCTTATTTCTGATGAAGTTTATCGTGAATTTGTTTACGATGGTCAGACCCATACATCTATTATGACATTGGAAGGTGTAGCGGATAATCTAATTCTTATTGATTCTGTATCAAAAAGATATTCTGTTTGCGGTGCACGAATAGGACTTATTGCCAGTTATAACAAGAAAATAATGGATGCTGTTCTTAAATTTGCTCAAGCAAGACTAAGTTCTCCAACTATTGAACAAGTCGGTGCTCAAGCTGGAATAGAAATGGATTTATCGTATTTTAAACCTATTTTGGAAGAATATGAAAAAAGACGTAATGCTGTGTTAGATGGTCTTCATAAAATTCCTGGAGTGGTTTGTGAAACTCCTGGCGGAGCTTTTTATTGTATCGCGAAATTGCCTATTGATAATGCAGAAAAATTTGCTAAGTGGATGATGACTGATTTTAGTCATGAAGGGGAAAGTGTTTTAGTCGCTCCAGCAGAAGGTTTTTATGCAACACCTGGTTTAGGAGTTGATGAAGTTCGTATAAGCTATGTTTTGGAAGTTCCAAAATTGAAACGAGCTATGGAACTGCTTGGTATCGCTATTGAGAGATATAATAGCCAAGCGTAGTTAGTTAGAAAAAAAACGCCTGATTAAATCAGGCGTTTTTTATGATTAATGATTTTTTGTGGTGTAATCAAAAATAAATTTCTTTGTTTTTCAGCCTCATTAGTCATTTTGAGCATTATAGGTATAAAATAATCTGAGATTTATGCCGAAAATAAAAGAAAACGCAAAGCATACAAGGAAATGGATTCTTGAAAGGATTTGCCTATGCATAAAATCTCAGACCGTGCTCAAAAAATGCAGGCCTCACCTATCCGCAAGCTTATTCCATTCGCCGATGAAGCGAAAGAACGTGGCATCAATGTTATACCGTTAAACATTGGACAGCCAGACATCCCAACACCTAAGCCGATATTAGATGCAATAAAAAATTATGATGAAAAAGTATTGGCTTATTGCCCTTCTCAGGGAAATGAAGGGCTGTTGAAAGCTTTTTCGCAATACTATCAGAGATTGAATATTAATCTCGAAACAGATGATATTATTGTGACGACTTCAGGGAGCGAAGCAATCTTTTTTGCAATGCTTGCTGTGTGTGATGTTGGCGATGAATTGCTGGTTTTTGAACCTTTTTATGCAAATTATGAGGGAATTGCTACTCAGACAGGAATTAAAATGAGAGCCATAAGAACATTCCCGGAAAATGGTTTTCATCTACCCTCAAAAGAAACTATTGAAGCTTCAATAACTTCTAAAACCAGGGGAATTCTTATATGCAACCCAAATAATCCAACAGGAACAGTTTATAGTAAAGAAGAGCTTAGAAACTTAGCTGAAATAGCTGAAAAACACAACATTTTCCTGATTTCAGATGAAGTATACAGAGAATTTGTTTACGATGGTCAGGAACATACTTCAGTAATGACCTTCGATGACTATTCTGATAATCTGATACTGGTTGATTCTGTTTCTAAAAGATACTCTGTATGCGGCGCAAGAATTGGTTTAATTGCAAGTCGTAATAAAGATGTTATGAAGGCTGTGCTTAAGTTTGCTCAAGCGAGACTTTGCTCGCCTACTGTTGAACAAATTGGTGCAAAAGCTGGTATAGAAATGGATATGTCCTATTTCAAGCCTATATTAGCTGAATATCAGAAAAGGCGAGACGCTATTATGGCTGGTTTGAGCAAAATACCAGGCGTTGTTTGCGAAACACCTGGCGGGGCTTTCTATTGCATTGTTAAACTTCCTGTAAGTAATGCAGAGGAATTTGCAAAATGGTTGCTCACAGACTATGATTATGAGGGCGATACAGTGCTGGTTGCTCCAGCAGAAAGCTTCTATCTGACTCCTGGTCTTGGCATTAATGAAGTTCGACTTAGTTATGTAATTGAAGTTGATAAAATTAATAGAGCTATGGAAGTTCTAGCGGCAGCTTTAAAAGAATACCAGATGCTTGATAGAATAGAATTGGCGGCTTAATATCATGATATTTCTATTATTATGGCTATGCTTCTATTTGGAGTGATATGGAAAATAACAACGAAGTACTTATTCAGATTAATGATTCGAAAATGCCAGTAATGGCTACACCTGGTGCAGCTGGTTACGACTTGTGTGCATCAGAAGCTGTAACTATAAAATCAGGTGAATTTGAAAAAGTTCCCACAGGAATTAGAATTTCTATGCCTATGGGCTTGGAAGCTCAGGTTAGACCTAGATCTGGCTTAGCGGCTAAGTATGGGGTAACAGTTCTGAATGCTCCAGGCACCATAGACAGTGATTATCGCGGAGAAATCTGTGTTATTCTAATTAATCACGGCAAAAAAGATTTCGTTATTGAGCCTGGAATGAGAATAGCACAAATGGTGTTTGCAAAAGTTACTCAGGTTGAATTTAAAGAAGTAAAGAAACTTGACGAAACTAGTCGCGGGGAAGGTGGTTTTGGCTCTACAGGCGTAAAATGAGGTTATCTGAAAAACGAGTTTGGGCTTCATAATAAGATTATCATAATTGGCTACACATTTGTTATATAAAGTATAGTGTGTGAGCTTGCTCTGAAAGCTATACGATTATGACATTGTGTTGGCTACAAACAAATATAAATACTGATTTTTCAGCAAATATCTTTTCAATTCCATTATACTCAAAGAAACATTGCTCTCGTTGGCAGATTCCTAGCTAACCTGCAAAATGAAATTACCTTTTTATGATTATATGTCATTATGACAAGAAGCATGAATAATGAAAAAATGATTGCTTACCTTCAAAAATCTCAAAGGATAAAAAGTGAATATAGACATAGTTTTGTTGAATGGGCCTTCTTCTAGTGGCAAATCATCTATTGCAATGGAATTTCAAAAGAAACTGAACGCCAAAGGCTTTGATTCTATAATTATCAATAGCGATCAAACATCTCCAGCCGAATCAGCAGAATTAATCTTTGAAAAATATTTTAAAGGAAACACCCATGAATAATATAAGCCAGTTTTGCACTTGCACAGATTTAAAATGTCCATTACACCCGACTAACCACGAAAAAGGCTGTTCTCTATGCGTAGCTAAATGTCTTAAACTTAGAGAAATTCCTTCTTGTTTCTTTAAACTTGTAGAAAAAGAACATATTGGCGATAGCTATAAGTTTGAAGACTTCGCAAAAAGTGTTTTAAAAGAGTAGGAAATTTTTTACCCACTGCCTACCACACTATGCTACGTCTGGCTCTCCGCTCTGTTGCTCTCAGCTCTAAAAAAGGCTTCAGCCTCTCCCGCTCTGAGCTCTGTTGCTCTCTGCTCTAAAAAAGGTTAGTCGAATAAACTTAGTAGCTTATAAAAAGCTAATTATAGCTAAAAACTATCACCAGCTAAAACAATCCCTTATCTCTAAAAATCTAGATTGCCATGCAGTCGTCGACTGTTCGCAGAGGCTGTGCTAAAACTCGAAATTAGCAGAAAAATTAGTGCTTATTAGTTTGTAGCCTACACATTGTCATAAACGTATAGCTTTCAGGGCTAAAGCCCATACGCTATACTTTTTATGACTATGGATATATCCGTTTTTCTATAGAATACTCTGTTCCAGAAAATATGTATCTTTCCATATTTGATTTGTCAGAAAAAATAGATTTGGACACTGATATAATGAGTCAATTTAAAAATTCTGAATTCATACATTTGCCTAAAAATATTAGAACAGTTAAAGGAAAACGCAATTTAGACTTTGATTTATCTAACGAAGATATTGCAGAACTATCTGATATTAATGTTTTGTTTACTTATCTCCCAAAAGGTGGTTACTTGGTAAATTTCAAAACAGATCAGCTTAAGTAGCTCTTGAAACCTCTTTTCTGGAGAAGCATCTAGCTCCACCCTATGGCATCGTAGATGCTATAGGGAAAGAACCAAGTGAATCTTAAAATATTGAAAAAGATAGAAAAAACTTGGTAGTATTTCATTTAAATTAGAGTAAAAAGAAAGTAAGTAAAAGAGTCTTGATACGCCTTTTATGTTAGGAGAATAATATGGCAAAAGAAGTTAATGCAAAAGACACAACCAGAGCTAAAGCCTTTGAATTATGGATGAAAGCTCCAAATCCAATGGTGACATTTTTCAAAACTTTCGATGTAACAAATCTGATTAAATACAGTAAAAGCAAAAATATGAAATTCAATATGCTTTTAGATTATTGTATCGGGAAAGCTGCATCGAGTGTAAAAGAATTTTATCTTCTTCCAGTCGGAGATAAGCTGATGCAGTATGATAGTATCGCTGTAAATACAATAGTAAAAAATAAAGACGGAGAGGTTAGTTCCTGTGATATTCTATTTACAGACAACTTAGACAAATTCAATATGGACTATTTGAAATACACCACTGAAGTTGCGGAAACTTGCCAGGATCATGATTTGTCTGAAGATAGTATGGTAATCGGCACATCTGCCATAATAGATACTGAAATAGATGGTGCAGTAGGGATGAACAGCGGCATTTTCAATAACCCATTTATGATTTGGGGAAGATACACCAAAAAGAGATATAAGTATTATCTGAAAATATCTTTTCAATTCCATCATACGCAAATGGACGGTGCTCACGCTGGCAGATTCCTTGCTAACCTGCAAAATGAAATTAACATTTTGTAATTTATGTTATTATAACAATAGGCATGAAATATAAAAAAGATTACTTACCCTCAAAAATTTAAAAGGATAAAAAGGTGAATATAGACATAGTTTTGTTGAATGGCCCTTCTTCTAGTGGCAAATCATCTATTGCAATGGATTTACAAAAGAAGTTAAACGCAAAAGGCTTTGATTCTATAATTAATAGCTATAAGTTTGAAGACTTCGCAAACAGTGTTTTAAAAGAGTAGGGGATTTTTTTTGACCAACTGTCTACCACACTATGCTACGTCTGGCTCTCTGCTCTGTTGCTCTCTGCTCTAAAAGAGGCTTTGGCCTCGTCCGCTCTCCGCTCTGTTGCTCTTATCTCTAAAAAAGGGTTAGTCGAATAAACTTAATTGTTTGTAAAAAGTTAATTATAGCTAAAAAACTCTCGTTAGCTAAAACAATCCCCTTATCTCTTTTTCTCTTATCTCTTATCTCTAAAAAGCTGGATTGCCACGCAGTCTTCGGCTGCTCGCAATGACGGTTATATCACAGACTTTTGTTGGCTAAAACAATTCCCTACGCTCTTCGCTCTGTTGCTCTCTGCTCTAAAAGAGGCTTTGGCCTCGTCCGCTCTCTGCTCTTTTCTCTTCAATCTTATATCCCCAACTTTAGTCTTATATCTTAATTCTTAAATCTTATATCTCCATTTATGGTCTTGTATCTTAAATCTTCCTCAACTTTGCAGCTTTTTTTTGACGATTATTTTATTTTTCTTCTTTATAATAAAAATAGAAAAAGAGTTTTGAATAGAAAACATTTTTTACAAATTCTGAAATAATTTCAAAACTTTAATAGATTCCCAAATTATAAACAAATACTGGAGAAACATTATGGAAGAAAAATCTGAAACTCTTTGCTCGCCGTTCTTTGAATCATTGAAAAATACTTATTCTAAAAAAATATTCGATGGTGATGCTGCTATAAATTATGAATCAGACCAAGGATGGAGTATAGTTGCAAGAATTAAAAAAAATGATGTTCCAGCCTATATTAGGCTTGCTTCAAAT
>JAEEGL014015462.1_pt1 | contig 14299 bp, 9 predicted proteins | sample 9134231 | NCBI WGS metagenome assembly JAEEGL01 (sample SAMN16246548, study PRJNA631951) | gut metagenome | biome: gut microbiome; feature: rumen; material: fiber-attached | host: Bos | place: Iran: Karaj | collected 2018-10 | reverse complement strand
TGCTGGATATTCTTCCGGCCATGATTCTTGGCGCCGTTCTGGTTGGAAAGGACTTTCTCCTGGCACTGGCTCTGATTCCCTTTATTGTTTCCATTGACTTCTATGCGACGACGGTTGGCGCATTTATCGGGGTATCGGTTCCAACCAACGCAGGCAAGACGATCAAGCAGCTAGTCCAGATCATGTTTATCTACTTCGGCCTGATTCCGGACGTTGCGGTGATTGCCACGGGCCTGGTCATGGACTTCCCCGTGCCGGCGTTTGCAATCGCAACCGGCATCAATCTGCTGCTCGGCCTGATTTTCCTCGGCCTGACGCCTCATTTTCTGGATCCCAAAGGAGGGAAAAGCATGTCTGAAAATGAATTCCGCGCGATGCAGGAGACTGCGTCCGAAGGCGCGCAGGAAACACCTGCCCAGCCCGATCTGAAACGGGCGAAAAAACACTTCTCAAAGCTGGGAATGGGCGCCTTCGTGATCCTGGTCGTGACATTCGCGGTTTCCTCTCTTGCCGCCGGACTGGTTCAGTATTTCCGGCCGGAACTGCTGGAGAATCAGATTGTCTTCTGGTCATTGAATTTTGCGCCTCTTTACCTGATCGGCGTTCCGGTCGGATATCTCCTGCTCCGCAGAGTTCCGAAAGAACCGCTGGCCGTGGAGAAAATGTCCCTGGGCCAGTGGATCAAGGCGGCGCTGATCTCCTTCTTCCTCATGTACGCCGGCAACCTCATCGGCGTGCAGGTTCTGAGTTATGTAAACGAACTGTTCGGACTGGAAGCGACCAATCCTCTGGAAGCCCTGGTCAGCGGATCCAATCTCTGGCTGCAGATTCTGGTGACGGTCATTTTTGCGCCGATTGTTGAGGAACTGATTTTCCGCCGCATCATGATTTCCCGGATGCATCCCTACGGGGAGCGGCTTGCCGTGGTGGTCTCCGCGCTTATGTTCGGCCTGTTCCACGGGAATGTCTCCCAGTTCTTCTATGCCTTCGCGGTGGGTCTGGTGTTCGGCTACGTGTATCTGCGCACCGGAAAAGTCCGCTACACCATCGCGCTGCACATGTTCGTCAATTTCATGGGCTCCGTTCCCGCGACACTGCTGATGAAACGGGTGGATCTGGATGCCATCGAGGAGCTGACCAGCGCCGCAGATCCCGCTCAGGTGATGGAGAACGCAGCCGCATCCGGCCTCGGCCTGTTTGGGGTCTATGTTCTTGTTATCCTCGGGCTTTCCATCGCCGGCCTGGTCATTCTGTGCAGGGAGGGAAAGCATGTTTACTTCCGCCCGGCGAGACTGGAGCTTCCAAAGGGCAGACGATTCTCCACTTCGTGCGTCAATCTGGGCATGATCCTGCTGCTCGCCGGCTGCCTCGGCATGTTCGCGGTGAGCCTCATCGGCGTCTGACGGGAAGCGGGAAAGAATCCGCGCTCCGCATCATAAACAAATGCCTCACCCGGGAACGGGTGAGGCATTTTCTGAATCCGGAAGGGTGTCTTATGCTTCCTTGATTGCCGCCTGAGCAGCTGCCAGTCTGGCAATGGGAACACGGAAGGGGGAGCAGGAGACATAGGTCAGGCCGATCTTATGGCAGAACTCCACGGAAGAGGGGTCGCCGCCGTGCTCGCCGCAGATGCCGATGGACATGCCCGGACGGACCTGACGGCCGAGGCTGATGGCCATATCCATGAGCTTGCCGACGCCGATCTGGTCCAGCTTGGCGAAGGGATCGGACTCGAAGATCTTGCTGTCGTAGTAGGCGCCCAGGAACTTGCCGGCGTCGTCGCGGCTGAAGCCGTAGGTCATCTGGGTCAGATCGTTGGTGCCGAAGCAGAAGAACTCAGCTTCCTTGGCGATGGAATCCGCGGTCAGGCAGGCGCGCGGGATTTCGATCATGGTGCCGACCTCGTACTTCAGATCGGATCCGGAGATGGCGATTTCCGCATCTGCCGTCTTGACCACGATGTTCTTGACGAAGGTGAGCTCCTTGATATCGCCGACCAGAGGAATCATGATCTCGGGAACCAGGTTCCAGCTGGGATGTGCGTGGGCAACGTGCAGAGCTGCGCGGATGACCGCTCTGGTCTGCATGGCTGCGATTTCGGGATAGGTGACTGCGAGGCGGATGCCGCGGTGACCCATCATGGGGTTGGCCTCGTGGAGGGCGTCGATGAGTTTGCGGATCTCGGTAACGCTCTTGCCCTGTGCCTGTGCCAGTGCCTGAATGTCGCTCTCCTCGGTGGGAACGAACTCATGCAGAGGGGGATCCAGGAAGCGGATGGTGACCGGACGGCCTTCCATGGCTTCGTAGAGCTTCTCAAAGTCGGACTGCTGCATGGGGAGCAGCTTTGCCAGTGCAACTTCTCTCTCGGAGACGGTGTCTGCGCAGATCATCTCGCGGAATGCGCCGATGCGGTCCGGGTTGAAGAACATATGCTCGGTACGGCAGAGGCCGATGCCTTCTGCGCCAAGAGCGCGTGCGCGTCTTGCGTCGTCGGGGGTGTCCGCGTTGGTGCGGATCTGGAGACGGCGGTACTTGTCGGCCCATGCCATAACGCGGCCGAAGTCGCCGGAGACGGAGGCGTCAACCGTGGGGATGATGCCGTCGTAGATGTTGCCGGTGGAGCCGTCCAGGGAGATCCAGTCGCCCTCGCGGAAGGTCTTTCCGCCCAGCGTGAAGCACTTGTTGGCCTCATCCATGACGATCTCGCCGCAGCCGGAGACGCAGCAGGTGCCCATGCCGCGGGCAACAACGGCAGCGTGGGAGGTCATGCCGCCGCGGACGGTGAGAACGCCCTGCGCGGACTTCATGCCCTCGATATCCTCGGGAGAGGTCTCCAGACGAACCAGAATGACCTTCTCACCGCGGCCGTTCCACTCCTTGGCGTCCTCAGCGGAGAACACGATGCGTCCGCAGGCGGCGCCGGGAGAGGCAGCCAGAGCAGTTGCCATGGGGGCGGTGGCCTTCAGGGCCTCCGCGTCAAAGGTGGGATGCAGCAGAGCGTCCAGGGAGCGCGGCTCAATCTTCATAACCGCTTCCCGGTCGTCGATCATGCCCTCGTCCACCAGATCGCAGGCGATCTTGAGACCGGCGGCGGGAGTGCGCTTGCCGTTGCGGCACTGGAGCATGTAGAGTTTGCCGTCTTCCACGGTGAACTCCATGTCCTGCATGTCGCGGTAGTGCTCTTCCAGCAGGTCGCAGACCTTCAGGAAGTCCGCATAGGCTTCGGGGAACTTCTCGGCCATTTCCTGGATGGGCATGGGGGTGCGCACGCCAGCGACCACGTCCTCGCCCTGGGCATTGACCAGGAACTCGCCCATCAGGGCCTTCTCGCCGGTGGCGGGGTTGCGGGTGAATGCAACGCCGGTGCCGGAGGTGTCGCCCATGTTGCCGAAGACCATCATCTGCACGTTGACAGCGGTGCCCCAGGAGTAGGGGATGTCGTTGTCGCGGCGGTAGACGTTGGCGCGGGGATTGTCCCAGCTGCGGAAAACAGCCTCAATGGCGCCCATGAGCTGTTCGGTGGGATCAGTGGGGAAGTCTGAGCCGATCTTGCTGCGGTACTCCGCCTTGAACTGGTTGGCCAGCTCCTTCAGGTCAGCAGCGGTCAGCTCGGTGTCCTGCTTGACGCCCTTCTCGTCCTTCATCTTGTCGATGAGTTCTTCAAAGTACTTCTTGCCGACTTCCATGACAACATCGGAATACATCTGGATAAAGCGGCGATAGCAGTCCCACGCCCAGCGGGGATTGCCGGATTTTTCAGCGATGACGTTGACAACCTCTTCGTTCAGGCCAAGGTTCAGGATGGTGTCCATCATGCCGGGCATGGATGCCCGCGCGCCGGAACGGACGGAAACCAGGAGGGGATTCTCCATATCGCCGAACTTCTTGCCGGTAATGCCTTCCATCTTTACGATGTACTCCATGATCTGCTCACGGATCTCGGCATTGATCTTGCGCCCGTCTTCATAGTACTGCGTGCAGGCTTCCGTGGTGATGGTGAAGCCCTGGGGAACCGGGAGCCCGACATTGGTCATTTCAGCAAGGTTGGCACCCTTGCCGCCGAGCAGCTCGCGCATATTTGCGTTGCCTTCGGAGAACAGGTAGACGTACTTTTTCATGCAATTACTCCTAACATAAAATGATACAGGGTTCCGCGTCGGAACGGCACGGAAAAGACAGCGTTCCCGCTGCCTTGTAAATCCGCTGTGAATTCCATCAAACGGAGGCAAATAACCTCTTTTTTTGCCGTAAATAATATAGCGCATTTCCTGTTTTGGCGCAATCAAAAGCCTTGGCAGGAATGTATAAAAAATATGGGGATAATTTTGTGGAATATAAACAATAAATGCGTAAAAACGGGACTTTTGCCTCGAAAACAGTGTGTATTTACAACCATATTGCAGGCAAGAGAAAAACAGAGGGGGAATTCTTAACGAATTCTTGACATCTTGGCTCGGCGCCGGGCATCAGCCGAAAATGCCCATGGTCATATCCACGCAGCCGTGGAGGAGCGTGCTGCCGAAAACACTGCCGTAGCGGCGGCAGTACCAGGTGAATACGAAGTGCAGAAGCAGCTGCATCGGCGCGTTTTCCAGAAAGCGGGGAAGGTATTCCGCGAAGCGCATCCCGCGGGCGGCCATCTGAAACGGATAGTGCATAAAAACGAACAGAATGCCCCCTGCGAGGATGCAGAGCCACTCCCGTTTCAGAAGCGGCATCAGCCTGGGCTGAATAAATCCGCGGAACCCGATCTCCTCACTCATGGCGATGACAATGAAGTAGTAGAACAGGTTGTACAGGATCCTGCCTGCGGGAAGAAGAGGCGAACGGGACACGATGCCGGGAATGATGCCGAACAAGAGAAGATACAGAATTCCGGGGATCGCGGCTGCAAGCAGGGAGCGGCCAAGATTCCGGAGAGACAGGCCTGCTGCGGACAGCCGCCGCAGGCACAGAAGCACAGGCAGAATCATAAGCGCAAGATTGACGGGGACGCCCAGATAGCGCCCGGTCATGGAGAGAGTTCTGCCCATGAAATAATAGACCGCGAGAATCAGAAGATAATACGCGAGGGCGAGAACCGCGTCGCGGACAGAGAAGACTGCAAGCTGCGCTGCGTATTCAGGATCCGCCGCGAGAAAAGACTGACGCTTTTTCATGACTGTCCCTCCCGTATGGACGATAAGCGAAGAACCCGGATCAGACAAGAATGCCGTAGGAGGCGAGGGTGCTGCGGATCTGCGCAACTCTGGCGTCCCAGGAGCAGTCCCGCCCGTAGGCGGCGCGCCGGCGTGCAAGACTGTCGTCGGGTTCCGAAAGCGCTTTCCGGCAGTTCTCCTCCAGATCCTCCTCCCGGGTCACATAGACCGCATCCGCATAGGCGAGCACCTGGGAGGGCTCCGGGCTGGTAAGAACCGGCTTGCCTGTTGCCAGATACTCGTAGAATTTCAGGGGACTCACGTCCCGGCTCAGCCGGTCGTTGCGGAAAAGATTCAGGCATACGTCGAATCCCTTGATAAGCGCGGGGAGCTCAGCCTGGGGAACGCTTCCCAGCATGTGCACGTTGGGGAGTGCCGTAAGGGCCTGAATATCCACGCCCGGCAGGGGATTGCCCACAAACGCAAGACTCCAGTCCGGATGCGAGGAGGCAAGTTGGACGAGCAGAGGGACATCGGTGCACTGCTGGATCGCGCCCACAAAGCCAAACACCGGCCGGGGAAGATCCGCGGTCCTGGGGTCCGGGACAAGCGCCGGATCCAGAACCTGAGAGAAGCGTTCGTAATTGGCGCCGTTGGGAATCAGGGCGGTGCGGGGATTGTAGGCGTGAAGCGTGTCATACAGCCCGGTGGAGGTGGCGATTACCGCGTCGCAGCTTTCCGCGAGTTCACGCTCCATTCCGTCCACGACAGCCGGATCAATGAGACCGGGATAGGCGGAGTGCCGGTCCACGCAGTCGTAGATCAGCTTCGCATGGGGAATGAGCGCCGCGGCATCCACATAGGAGGGATGATAGACCCAAAGCACCGTCTCATCGCCGAAGCCCTTCTCCTCCATGGCGCGGCGCACGCAGGCCGCCAGACGCTTCCGGTTGAGGCGGTTGACAGCCCGCTTCTTGTTGTAGAAGGGGAGAATGGGCGGCAGGGAATAGCGGGTGACATTGGGCATTACCGCCTCGCCGCCCTCCTTCCAGGCTCCCAGCTTTTCCCGGGCTTCCCGGCTGCGCAGGGGAGCAAGGTAAGTGACAGGGGGATCAAAATACAGGATTTCCGCGTCCGGAATCCGGCTCATAACCTGCTGCTTGCGGGTCGGAAAGCCGTGCCAGGCGGTGGTGGAGAGACAGACAATGTGGTGCATGACTCGAAAACTCCTTCTTCCGGAAATGGCAGGACGGCAGACAGCGCAAAGTGACGGATTTCTTCCGTCCTTTCACGCTTGCACATGCTTCCTGCTTGTGTTAAAATCGATAAAACAGTACGCGACGCACTTTGAGACCGGGAAATGCCGGAAAGTGCAAGAGCGGAATCAGCGGAGGATGATGCACATGGTAAATGTGATCGGATTGGGATATATCGGACTGCCGACAGCCCTGATGATGGCTTCCCACGGCGTGGAAGTGGTGGGAACGGACTATAATCCGGAACTGGTTGAGACCCTAAAATCCGGAAAGACAACGTTTCAGGAGGCCGGTCTGGAGGAACTCTTCGCAGCGGCAGCCGCGGGAGGCATCCGCTTTACCACGGAGTATCAGGTAACGGACACCTATATTGTATCCGTTCCGACGCCATATGACAAGTTCAGCAAAAAAGTGGATCCTGGCTATGTGACGGCCGCAGTCCGGGAGGTTCTCAAGGTCGCGCCCAAAGGCGCGGTTGTGGTGATTGAGTCCACGGTTTCCCCGGGAACCATCGAGCGCTATGTGCGCCCGGAGATTGAGAGCGCCGGTTTCCGGATCGGGGAGGATATCCACCTGGTTCATGCCCCGGAGCGTATTATTCCCGGCAATATGGTCTATGAGCTTCTGCACAACAACCGGACCATCGGCGCAGACGATAAGGAAATCGGTGAGAAAGTTGCAAAGCTCTATGCTTCCTTCTGCCAGGGCGAGATCGTGGTGACGGACATCAAGACCGCCGAGATGACCAAAGTGGTGGAGAACACCTTCCGCGCGGTGAATATCGCCTTTGCCAACGAGCTGGCGAAGATCTGCCGGCATGACAATATGGATGTGTACGAGATCATCCGGATCTGCAACATGCATCCCAGAGTCAATATTCTCCAGCCGGGGCCCGGCGTGGGCGGGCACTGCATCAGCGTGGATCCCTGGTTCCTGGTGGGAGATTATCCCTCCCTGGCAAAGGTCATCGATGAGGCCATGAAGACCAACGACGGCATGCCGGACTTTGTTCTCAACCGAATTTATGAGATCATGAAGGAAAAGGGCATGACCGACATCAGCCGCGTGGGTCTGTACGGACTGACCTACAAGGAAAATGTGGATGACATGCGCGAGTCGCCAACCCTCCAGCTGCTGGAGAGCCAGGAGCGCCATCTCGCCACCGGCCTGAAAGTCTACGATCCATTCATTCAGAAGGATGTGGTGAAGAACCAGTACCACTCCCTGGACGAGTTCCTGGACGCGGTGGATCTGGTGGTTATCATGGTCAAGCACAATGAAATCCGGGAGCAGATGGAGAAACTGTCGGGGAAGGTAGTCCTTGACTGCCACAACATCTGCACGCTGCCCGGCGTCTATCATATCTGAATCTCTGAGCCGGTCTTTGCCGGCTGCGGAAAAGTCAGGCGTTCTTCCACAGGGGAAAAGCGCCTGACTTTTTACTGTTTCCTGCTTACGCCGTGCACAGATCTGCCGGGGTCAGGGGGACCATCTTCTCCAGATCCTCCGGGCGAAGCTCCACCTGGCGGCCGACTTTTCCCGCGGAGCAGAAGATGGTGTCCTGCAGCCAGGCGCTCTCATCCAGAAAAACGGGGAACTGCTTTTTCAGCCCCATGGGAGAGCAGCCCCCATGCACATAACCGGTCAGGGGAAGAAGCTGCTTCTGCGGCAGCATCTCCAGGGATTTCTCCCCGGCGGCTTTCGCGGCTTTTTTCAGATCCAGCTCGCCGCATACGGGAACCATAAACACATAGTGTCCGCCGCTGCGTCCTACAGTGATCAGAGTCTTGAACACCCGCTCCGGATTCTGGCCCAGAATGCCGGCGATGGCGTTTCCGTCCAGCCCTTCGCCGTCGTAGGAGTAGTGCCGGTATTCGATTCCCTTTTCATCGAGCAGACGCATCACATTGGTCTTTTCGTCTTTTTTGCCCATTATCCGGCCGTCTCCTCCCGTTCCAGATTCTTCCTCGCGTTGGAGAGCATAAGCTTGATCCGGTTTTCCTGATTGACGTGGGATGCGCTGGCGTCATAGTCCACCGCAACGATGTTGATCTCCGGACAGCAGGCCTTCAGCGGCTTCATCATGCCCTTGCCCACAATGTGGTTGGGCAGACAGCCGAAGGGCTGCGTGCAGACAATATTGGGAACGCCGGAATCCGCCAGCTCCAGCATCTCCGCCGGAAGCAGCCAGCCTTCTCCCATCTGGCAGCCCATGCCGATATGCGTCTGAATGAGCTCCACGGTATGCTCAAAGGGGACGGGCGCCCGGAAGACGCCGTGGGACTGGATGATCTCGATCAGATCCCGCTTGACCTGGGTGACGAGGGAGTAGATCGCTTTGGCGGCGGGATAGCGGAGAGGCGCCTTGTGATAGAGCTTGTAGTCCATGACCGCGTTGTAGACGCAGTAGAGCACAAAATCCAGAAGTCCCGGAATGGTGACCTCCGCTCCCTGATCCACCAGCATCTGCTCCAGATGATTGTTGCCCAGAGGAGAGAATTTGACATAGATCTCGCCCACAATGCCCACCTGCACCTTCTTTGTGCGGGTCATGGGAATGGCGGCGAAGGAGTTGAGAATATCAAGATAGCGCTGTTTGGCAATGCGCAGGGAAACCCGTTCTGCGGACAGGTCGCGGGCAAGATGCTCCGCCAGCCGTTCCGCGTCGCCGGGGTGGTTTTCATAGGGCTTGACCTGATTGACCAGGGACAGCAGCAGATCTCCGTAGAGCACGGCATAGACCAGACGGTGCCAGGTGCGAAGGGAGAGACGGAAACCGGGGTGGTTTTCCATGCTCCGGAAACTCAGGGAGATGACAGGCACCTGCGGAAAGCCGGCTTTCAGAAGCGCCTTGCGCAGAAGATAGATATAGTTGCTGGCGCGGCAGCCGCCGCCCGTCTGGAACAGAATCAGCGCGACCCGGTCCGGATCGTAGCGTCCGCTCTGCAGAGCCTCCAGAAACTGGCCGATGACCAGAATGGCGGGATAGCAGGTGTCGTTGTGGACGTATTTCAGTCCCGTCTCCCGGATCTTCGGACCGTCCGATGTGAGAAGCTCCATCCGGAATCCCTCCGAGCGAAAGACGTGGATCAGCATCTGAAAGTGCCACGGCAGCATGTTGGGTACCAGAATGGTATGGGTTTTCTTCATCTCTTCGGTAAAGACGACATAGTCAGGATTCAAGGGTGTCCCTTCTCTCTTCCAGGGCGCCCAGGAGACTCCGCAGGCGGATCTTCACGGCGCCGAGGTTGGTGATTTCATCGATTTTCAGCTGGGTATAGAGCTTTCCGTGCTCCTCCAGAATCCGGCGCACCTCGTCGGTGGTAATGGCGTCCACGCCGCAGCCGAAGGACACCATTTGGACCAGCTCCGTATCGGGGTGTTCCGTTGCGTACTTCGCGGCGCGGTAGAGCCGGGAGTGGTAGGTCCACTGGTTGAGGACGCGGATGTGCTCGGGATATTCGGTAAGCATGCACACGGCGTCTTCGGATACCACGGCGAAGCCCAGGGACGCGGCAAGCTTGTCGATGCCGTGGCTGATCTCCGCGTCAATATGATACGGCCGGCCTGCCAGAATCATGATGCGTCTTCCGTGCTCCCTTGCCCAGGTCAGAATCCGTTCCCCTTCGACACGGATCTCGTCCATGTGACGGTAGTAGGCTTCGAAGCCCGCACGAACCGCGGTGTTGAGCTCCTCCTTCGAGAAGGAGCCCAGCCCGTTCTCGCGGAGGCATTTTCCCAGTTCCAGAGCAAGCTCCTTCCGGGAATCCAGAGTCAGATAGGGATGGAGGAAGCGGGTCTTCTGCAGCTCCTCCACATTTCCCTGAAGCAGCTCCGAGTAGTAGGCGACAACCGGGCAGTTGTAGTGGTTGTCCGAGCCGGACTCCAGGAGATTGTAGGTCAGACAGGGATAGAAAATGGCATCCACGCCCTGCTCAAGCAGGGCCGCGATATGACCGTGCATCATTTTTGCCGGGTAGCATGCCGTATCGGAGGGGATGGAGAACTGGCCTTTCTCGTAGAGACTCCGGGTGGACATGGGAGAGACCGCCGTGCGGAAACCCAGACGGGTGAAGATTTCATTCCACAGGGGCAGAAGTTCATACATGCCCAGAGCAAGGGGCAGTCCGATGGTGCCCCGGCTGCCGTCCCCGGAGGGGAGCGAGAGCAGCGCATTCCGCTTGAATTCATACAGGTTGGGGGCGGACTCCGCCGATTTCTTCAGGCCGAGACCCCGCTCGCACTGATTGCCGGAGATATAGCGTCCTCCGTCGGCAAAGAGGTTGACCGTCAGACGGCAGTGATTCTGGCAGCCGCCGCACACGGCGCTGCGGGTCTCATGCCGGAATGCGGACAGTTCCTCCCGGCCGAGCAGGCGGCTTTCGGAAGCGCGCATGGCGTACAATGCGGCGCCGTAGGCGCCCATAAGGCCGGCAATGTTAGGCCGGATGACCTCGCGCCCGAGTTCCATCTCGAAGGCGCGCAGAACGCTTTCGTTCCAGAAGGTGCCGCCCTGCACCACAACGTGCTCGCCCAGATCCTCGGGAGAGGAGGTACGGATGACTTTGTAAAGGGCATTCTTCACGACGCTGATGGCAAGACCGGCGGAGATGTCCGCCACGGACGCGCCGTCCTTCTGGGACTGTTTGACGGAGGAGTTCATGAAGACCGTGCAGCGGCTGCCCAGATCCACGGGCGCCTCGGCACGGAGTCCCAGTTCGGCGAAAGCTTCCATGTTGTAGCCCAGGCTCTTTTCAAACGTCTCCAGGAAGGAGCCGCAGCCTGAAGAGCAGGCTTCGTTGAGCATAATGGAATCCACGGCGCCGTTCCGGATTTTGAAGCATTTGATATCCTGACCGCCGATGTCCAGAATGAAATCCACATCCGGACGGAAATACTTGGCCGCCGTATAGTGGGCAATGGTCTCCACAACGCCGAAATCCGTATGGAAGGCGTGCTGGATCAGCTCCTCGCCGTATCCCGTGACCGCGCTGCCGCGGATGTCGATCCGGCCGCCGAAGCGGCGGTAGATCTCCTGCAGCTGCTCCCGCACAATTCCGACGGGATCTCCCCGGTTGGAGGCGTAGTAGGTATATAAAAGACGTTTGTCCTGAGAAATCAGAGCCAGTTTCGTGGTTGTGGAACCGCAGTCGATGCCGAGCCAGGCGGGACCTTTATAGCGGTCCGGATCCTCGGCTTCCACCTTGGCTGCCGCATGGCGCTGCCGGAAGGCAAGAAGCTCCTCCTCGGAGGAGAACAGCCGCGGAAGACGTTCTCCCAGCCGGACGTTCCTTGCGTATTCCACACGGACAATTGCGTCCGCCAGATTGTACTCATCTCCCGCACGCTCCGCGTAGAGCGCCGCGCCGCGGGCAACGGCGTAGGGACCGTAGTCCGGGAAGACGGCGCTTTCGTCGTCCAGCTTCAGAGTCTCCTGAAAACGGCGGCGCAGGCCGCGGCAGAAGGAGAGAGGACCGCCGAGAAACATGACTTTCCCGGAGATCTTCCTGCCCTGCGCCAGACCGGCGATGGTCTGATTGACAACGGCCTGGAAGATACTGGCGGCGATGTCCGCCTTGTTCGCGCCCTGATTCAGCAGAGGCTGGATATCCGTTTTCGCAAAGACGCCGCAGCGGGAGGCAATGGGATACAGCCGGGTGCTCTCCAGACTCAGACGGTCGAGTTCCGAAAGAGAGACGTCCAGAAGTGTTGCCATCTGGTCGATGAAGGCGCCGGTGCCGCCGGCGCAGCTGCCGTTCATGCGCTCATCCACACTGCCGCCGTCAAAAAAGATGATTTTGGCGTCCTCGCCGCCCAGCTCGATCACGCAGGCGGTATCCGGCGCAAAGTGCTCCACAAGCTCCGCAGTAGCAAAGACCTCCTGAACGAAGCTGATTCCGGAAGCCTCGGCAAGACCAAGCCCGGCGGATCCGGAAAGCGCCACGCGCACCGGGCGGCTTCCGGCAAAGGCCTGCGCCCTGCGCAGAAGCTCCGCCGTTTTCTCCCGCACCTGGGAATAATGCCGCTCATAGGTTTCAAAAAGAATCCGGTCTCCCTGGCGCAGACAGGCCTTGGCTGTGGTGGAACCAATATCCAAACCGAGAGAGAGAGTATCAGAGAGCATAATCAAACACCTGCCGGCAATCGTAACTGCATTTATTGTACGATTGCCGGCAGGTGTTGTCAATTGGAGATATTACCGATATAATGTGGAAAAAACACAAAAAATCAAATAAACAGGGGAAAATCATGTGAAAAAAGTGTTAATCCGTGAACTCGCTGCGGCCGGTGAACTCGCGGATCAGGGAGGCTCTGGGAATCAGCTCCTCCGGGAAGGGTTCCGCGGAAACCAGAAACAGGGCCAGATCCTCCAGACGCGGCAGAGAGAGAAGCTCATCCATGTACTCCTCCATCTGAAACCGGTAGGCGGAGAGCTCATAGGCATGGAACGTGTCCAGTTCATAGTTGGCGCGGTGTTTGTAGGGGGTAATATAGATCTTTTCACCCCGCTGGACTTTGTCAAACATCTCCAGGGTTTCCGTGAAGGACCTTGCGCGGCCGCGTCGGTCACGGAGCAGGCGGCGGATCAGACGGAGCCAGGAGGGATGGAGGAGTTTCTCACCCAGAGCGACGCGGGTGCGGACAGAGACATAGACCCGGTTTGTTTTGTCTTCAGGAAGGGAGATGACGTCCGGGTTCAGGGCGTGAATGCCCTCCAGAAGCACCATCTCCCCCGGCTTGCGGGTCAGAGTCTCTCCCAGAGGCACACGGCGGCTCTCTACGAAATCGTATTTCGGCAGATCTACCGGCCGGCCGGCGAGAATCTCGTTGAGCTGCTCGTTCAGGAAGGGAATATCCATGCGCGCGGGGGCTTCCAGGTCGATTTTTCCCTCCTTTACCAGCTGCTTTTCCTCCTCGGAGAAGGGGGAGAAGTAATTGTCCATGGAGAGCGTATGGGTTTCACAGCCCCAGAGATCCAGGTAATGCTCCAGAATCTTGGCACTGCTGGTTTTGCCGGATCCGGAAGGTCCGGAAAGCAGGATAAAAGGGCGTTCCTCCGCGTGCGCGTAGATATCTTCCGCGATATCCTGTACGGATTTCTGATACGCGTCATCGACCTCCGCTGCGAAGGCGGCTGGGTCCGCACGAAGTCTTTCATTGATCTGTTCCAGCTGTATGACTTTCATGACTCATACCATGGCTGCGCGGCGGCAGCCGTTTCCTTTCTCTGAGATTTACCGGCGAAACGAAGCGCTTATCACCTGCCGGGCATCAGGCAGTCCTTTGTCCCGCTCCCGGCAGCTGGATGACACGGACTGCTTTCCGGGCAATGCCCGCATTTCCGGACGTTCCTGCCGGAAAGACCGGAAGCAGAAGAATCATCACACGAATCTATTATCAGGATACTACAAAAATGCGGTTCTTTCAATGATTTTGCGGGGAGAAATCCACAGGGAATCCGCCATTCAGCTTTTTCCTGTGGCGGCAAAAAAACCTGCCTGCACAGTGAACAGGCAGGAAGGCAAGCGCATACTGCAGCGGGGCGTAAACCCGGATTGTGCCGGACCACGGAGTAGCCGCTGAGGCGCCGTTCCGCCGGAACCGGGAAAAAAGAAATCCGCACAGTAGAAGCTGTGCGGATTTGGTGGAAACGACCGGGCTCGAACCGATGACCTCCTGCGTGTGAAGCAGGCGCTCTCCCTGCTGAGCTACGCTTCCAAGTCCCAAGTGCTCAGTCATTATATCAGTTCATAGTAGAAAAATCAAGAATTAGTTTTTTGACACTTCGCTTCCCGAATTGCGAAAATGGAGATATAATAACCGTACCCGGAGACAGACACGTACCGTGAATGAAGGAATCCGGAGAACCGGACGGCAGAAGACCTGCCGATCCGGAATCCGCAG